>ENA-UPTB01000251-UPTB01000251.1-human-gut-metagenome-genome-assembly--contig:-NODE-251-length-59504-cov-13.325037_pt1 | contig 59504 bp, 47 predicted proteins | sample MGYA00250046_ERZ773369 | MGnify/ENA primary metagenome ERZ773369 (study PRJEB29103, sample SAMN06111938) | human gut metagenome | biome: human gut; feature: ankylosing spondylitis patient; material... | reverse complement strand
CCCCTGCTGGTCTCCTTCATGCCCATGCTGATGGATACCGCCGGCAACTGCGGCAACCAGATCAGCACCCTGATGGTCCGCGGCCTCGCTCTGGGTGAGGTGGAGCCCAGCGACTTCCTCAAAGTTCTGGGCAAGGAACTGCGGGTCTCCGCCATCGTCGGCGCGGTGCTGGGCCTCGTCAACGGTCTGCGCATCTACCTGATGTACACCTACCTCTACGCCGGCCAGTATGACAATGTCATCGGCTACGCAGTGGTCGTCAGCGTGTCGCTGTTCTTCAGCGTCATCCTCGCAAAGCTGGTGGGCGGTATGCTGCCGCTGGCCGCCAAGAAGCTGGGCGCCGACCCGGCCATCATGGCGACCCCCTTCATCACCACCATCGTGGACGCCTGCAGCTTGATCTTGTATTTCCAAATCGCACAGGCTGTCTTCCGCGGCATGATGTAAATACACAAAAACGCCCCTGCTCAGTAAGTGCTGAGCGGGGGCGTTCTGTTTCCCAGATACAACAAGGCCCCCGTCTGGCGCTTGCGGCGACGCCAGAGGGGGTCTTGCTGTTTGGGGTATTGCTTTGGTGTGAGGAGGAATCATGTGCAAGGGGCGGTTGCGGCCCCGCACCCTTGTGAGCTATAGTATACCCGAATTACCGGCCAAAATCATGTCTTTCCTGTGAAAGATTTGTTAATCGGCCTGTGAAATTTTTGGAGCGGAAATGCAGCGCTTTGCTTACAGCGTCTCGATGTCGCTCACGATGCGCTTACGAGAGGCGGTGTCAAAGGTATATGTCACGCGCTGGCCGCCGCAGGTGAAAGCAACGCTCGCAGAATGGCTGGTTTTCCACAAATTCTCATAGGTTGGCTGGTCGGTGACATATTCGACCTCGATGGTACGCTCTTCACCTGGCCTGATGGTGAGGTTGTCATAAGTGCGCCAGATTTCGGAACCTCCAATATCCTGTGCGCTGAATTTGGGCTGAATCAGGCGGGTACCGTCCAGTACGGTGTCGAAATTATCGCCGCTGAGCGTCACGGACTTGGAGCTGACATTGGTCAGGACGATTTTAGCGCCGACATAGTAGATAGGTACGTCGGAACTGGCACTCCGGAATCTGCTGGTACCAAGTATGCAATCCTTTGCCACGATACCGCCGACTGCACCCTCGATCAAAGCCTGATTGACAGCCTCATTGGTGGAAGAGCAGGCCGTCAGGGCAGCGGCCGCAGCCACAGCGCCCAGACCGCTCAGGAATACTCGGCGGGAAAACATCTCAGACATTCTTCATACCTCCGTGCGGGCGGGACGCGCCCTGTTTTGACTCGATGATAGCATAGAAAAGCCTGTGGTACAAGCGGTTCAATGTAATATATAACAAAGTGTCTCATAGCGCCGCGTGCTGACGACCCATTTCCACATAGGCTTTTGCGTTCTCGATGTTGTGGGCCAGCTGGTCGTCCCGGATGGTCTTGATGACCCGGGCAGGCACGCCTACCGCCACCGAGTTGTCGGGGATGACCATTCCTTCAGGCACCAGCGCCCCGGCCCCGATGATGCAGTTTTTGCCCACGACGGCGTGGTTGAGGATGGTAGCATGCATCCCGACGAGGCTGTTGTCCCCCACCGTGCAGCCGTGGACGAGGGCGCTGTGGCCTACGGTGACGTTTTTGCCCAGAACGACCTGCCCGCCGGGGTCGCAGTGGAGCACGGCGTTGTCCTGCACATTGCTGTTTTCGCCCAGCACCAGCGCGCCCTCATCGGCCCGCAGTACAGCCCCGTACCAGATGTTCACGCCCCTGCCCAGTGTCACGTCGCCCAGCACCGTCGCATTCGCCGCCACAAAGACAGCGCCCTCATCCCGGGGCATTTTTCCACCAAAGGAGAGCATCATTGTTGAAAAACCACCTTTCTCTTTTGCTTCATTTATGGTATTCTTTATTATAGCTCTTATTGTCGGAGCAAGGAAGCCCCCAGGCTTCCGAAGGAGTATCAATTTATGCAGTTTCATCCCTTTGCGCGGCGGTTTCTGGCTCTGGTCCTGACCGCTGCATTCATGACTACAGCGGCGCTGTCCGGTTTCGCCGTCTACGCGATGCCCATTCAGGCCGCCTACCCGCAGGAATCCATCTACCTCTTCGATGCCGACACCGGCGAAGCTCTCGTGGAGCAGAACCCCGACCTTCCCCGCTGCGTCGCCAGCCTGACCAAGATGATGACGGCCCTTCTCGTGCTGGAAAGCGGCACCGACCTCAATGCCAGTATCACCATCCCGGCCAGCCTCACGCCGGAACTTCAGTCCATCCGGGCCAACCGGGGCCATACCATCGGCCTGCAGGCCGGCGAGACGGTGCGCCGCATCGATATGATGTACGCCATGCTCCTGCCCAGCGCCAACGACGCGGCCAGCGTGCTGGCGGTCGATACCTCCGGCAGTCTGGCCGCCTTCGCGGCTCAGATGAACGTCCGGGCCGGTCAGCTGGGCTGTACGGCCACCCATTTCACCTGCCCCCACGGCCTCTACGACGGCGGCAACTACTCCACGGCCCGTGATATGGCGAAGATCGCGCTGGCCTGCTATGCGAACCCGACCTACCGCCAGATAGCGGACACAATATCCTATAAACTGCCCGCCACCAACGTGCATCCGGCCCGGACGGTCACGACCACCAACAAGCTTTTGCAGCCCGGCAGCGGCTATTACCGCAGCTATGCCCACGGCATGAAGACCGGCTTCACCACCCAGGCCGGGCGGTGCTTCGTCACCTTTGCCCAGCAGAACGGCCATACTTATGGGCTGGTCATCCTGGGCTCGAACTCCCAGAATATCTTCCGGGAGGCGGCAGAGCTGTTCGACTGGGCCTTTACCAGCTCCGAACTGCACCCCGCCCCGGCAGAGCCCGAGGCCGAACCCGAGAAGCACGGGCTGAGTGCATTCTGGCACAAAGTGTTTGGCTGATGTTTGAATGTTAAGGAGGACAAGCCTATGAATCGATCCACCTTCCTGCGCCGGAGCACGGCGCTGCTGCTCACGCTGGTGCTGATGGTCTGTGCCGCCCTGCCCGGGTTTGCCGCTTATCAGATGCCCATCCAGACAGCCAGCGACACCGAGTCGGTCTATCTCTTCGATCTGGATACCGGCAAGCCCATCCTCAGGCAGAACTCTGACCAGCAGCGCTACATCGCCAGCCTCACCAAGATGATGACGGCTCTGCTCTTCCTCGAGAGCGGCAAGGACATGAACGCTGAGATCACCATCCCCACCAGCCTGACCCAGGAGTTCAAGGACATCCAGAACGCCAACGGCTCCACCATGAACCTCCGCATCGGCGAGACGGTGCGCCGCATCGACCTGCTCTACGGTCTGCTGGTGGCCAGTGCCAACGACGCGGCCAGCGTCATCGCCAGCGACGTCTCGGGCGGTGACCTGACGGCCTTTGTGGCCCAGATGAACGCCCGCGCCAAGGAGCTGGGCTGCATGGATACCACCTTCTCCTGCGTCCACGGCCTGTACGACTACGGCAACGTCTCCACGGCAGAGGACCTTGCAAAAATTGCCGCTGCCTGCTACGCCAACGAGACCTATATGCAGGCCGCGAACACCCTCACCTATACGTTGCCCGCCACGAACCTGCACCAGAACGAGCGGACCATCAAGTCCACCAACCTCATGCTGGACCCGGAGTATGCCTATCACCGCGACTATGTCCGGGGCATGAAGACCGGCTTTACTACCCTCGCAGGCCGGTGCTTCGTCACCTTTGCCCAGCAGGACGGCCACACCTACGGCCTCGTGGTGCTGGGCAGTGATATGAACAACATCTACCGCGAGTGTGCGGAGATTTTGGATTGGGCCTTCTCGAGCTTTTCTGACCGTCAGCTCGTGGACACGGAGACGGTGCTCACCACTATCCCGCTGACCAAGTGCCGCACGGAGGAAGCCGTGGAGCTCTACGCCGCCAGCGGCCTCAGCGGTTACGGCCACGCTGACGATGAAGTGACCTTCGAGTTCTCGGTGCCGGAGAGCACTTCGGCCACCGTCAAGGAGGGTGCTGTGCTTGGTACGGCCACCGTCTACCTCGACGGCTACGAGATGGGAACGGTGGACCTTGTGACCCACAAAGAATATGTGTCGGACTTTCGCACCGACGCCAAAACGACTCTTCTTCTCATGGCCGCGCTCATCGGCATCCTCATCGTGCTGGGCTTCCTGACGATGGTGGCCGGCGGCGGTTCGCTGAACCTGCGGCGGCGGAGTCGGTCCCGCAGAAGATAATCGGATCAAATAACAATCGCAAAAGCTCCCCGGAAGGGGAGCTTTTGCTTTATCCAAGCTTCGCTGCAAGAACGGAAAGGGTGATCTTGGGGTTCACCTGTGCGGCGAGCCGCTGAATGGCCGCATCGGCCAGCGAGAGGGCGCGGCGGGCGGCGTCACCCGTCAGAGGGGTGCTGGCGCACCCCCGGAGCCCGGCGGCGGCTACGGCCCGGAAATCGCCCAGCAGGGCCGCTGCTGCGGCCTTGTCCTTCTCGTACCCGGCCAGCAGGACGGCGGCGGCATAGCTGTCGTGAGCCGCCGCGGCCTTGGCCAGAGTCAGGGCCTTTTCCACCTGTTCCCGGCGGGCGTCGTCCCGGGCGGCGGCGAGCACTGTGCCGATGTGGCCGTCGAACAGCTCACTGTAGAGCCGGGCCTGCTTTTTGTCCACGCCCTGCCCGATGCACCACTGGGCGCATTCCTCGGGGCTGACCGGGGCCACGGCGAAGCTGATGCAGCGGCTGCGGATGGTGGGCAGCACACCGGCCAGCGAATCTGCCGTCAGCAGGAAGAGCACGCCTTCCGGCGGCTCCTCCATCACCTTCAGCAGGGCGTTGGCGGATTCCTCGTTCATCCGCTCCACATGGTAGAGCAGGACGGCGCGGCCCTCGGCGGAGAGGCTGGTATTGAAAATTTCGGTGCGCATGGCCTTGACCTGACTGACGAGATACCGCCCGCCCGAGCCCATGCCGGTGACGGAGATGGCCTCCCGCACCACGCCGGTCTCGATGCGGCCGCTGTCGCGGTCACCGGCTTTGCCCACGGCACGGCAGCATTCGCCCCGCAGAAGGGCCTCAGCAGGTGCGCCGCCTGCCGGGTAAAGATAGTCTGCCGCCACGCACCGGGCCGCGTAGCCCGCGCCCAGGCCCGTCTCGCCCACCAATAACACGCTGTGGGTCAGGCGGCGGCTGCCCAGCATCAGGCGGACGCTGTCTTTCAGGGCTGCGTTGCCCGCAAGGCGGTCTATCATCATGAGCAGCTCACCTCCGGTTCTTCCGTTTCCACTGCTCCCGGCGTATCCACGCCCGGACGCTGCGCAGTGCCTGCGGCCCGAAGAAGAGCACAAACCCCAGCATACTCAGCAGATAGCTCACCTTATACAGCCACCCGGCGGTGAGGAAGCTGAACAGCCACATGGCAGCGGCGAAGAGGCCGAAATACTTCACCCTTACCGGGATGACGAAGAACAGCAGCACCTGCACCTCGGGGTAGAGCATGGCGAAAGCCAGCAGCAGCGACAGCGACAGGCAGTAGGTGTCGGCAGGGATGCCGGTGACGAGACAGCCCAGCGCGGTGCCGATCATCCCCAGCAGGAAGTAGAGGTTGAAGCGGAAATCGCCCCATTCCTTTTCCAGCGCCGTGCCGATGAACCATGTGAAGTAGATGCCGAGGATGACGCTCAGCGGCCCGCCCCCCGAAAACGGGATAAAGACGAAGGTGATGAGCCGCCACACCTGCCCCATCAGCAGCAGGCTCCGGCTCAGGCCGAGATAGACTGAGATGAATTGGTTGACGAACAGTTCGATGGCGTAGACTAAAATCTGTCCGCCTACGATGATAGAGATGAGGTTGGGGATGCAAAAGCGGCCGTATTTCCGCTCAAGGCGGGAGATCCAGTTCATAGGCAGACGCCTCCGTGAAAAGAATTTTTGCGGCCCATGTCCGGGGCCGTTTTCTGTCTTTCATTGTATCATGTTTGCCCGGCCCATTCAAGAAAATCCGTGGGAAGAGAGACTCCATTTTGGGGCGGGTATCGGAAGAGTATCCCATCTGGAATGATTTTTTAACTTTTTCCACTGGGTTTTCCACCGATTTTGTGAAAAAGAAGCGGGTTTTCCCACAGCGTTTTCCACTTTTTCCACCGAGTTTTCCACAGAAAATTGAGCTTTGGGTTATACACGATGTATTCTAAAACGGGAAAAGAGGGAAAATCTGGGGAGAAAAGAGGTCACAGAGCCTTTTTTTGAAAAGAAAGTCGAGGCCAAAAATTTATTTTCTGCGGCGTTTCGCGCTTGGGGCAAAAGCGCCTCTCCCCTCTGGAATTTTTGACACCCGAGTTTTCCACAAACGCTGCCCGGCAAAAACCATGCGTGGAAAACCGTGGGAAAACCCGAGTTTTCCACAAACTTTGCAGGGAGAAAGAAAAGCGCCCCCGGGGCCGGACGGCCCGCAGAGGCGCTGGAATGCTGGAAAATTTATACGGCCCCATAGATGCCGTGGACGGAGACTTCGCCGGTGAAGACCTTCTCCTCGCCGCTGTCGGTGCGGACGATGAGCTGGCCGTCGGCGTCCACGTCGATGGCTGTGCCGCTGCCTGTGCCGCCGCCCGGCAAATCGAAAGTGACATGGCGGCCCAGGTTGACGCAGGCCGCCTTGTACTCGTCCCGGAAGGGAGCGAAGCCCTCCCGTGCGAAGGTGTAGAGCGGACGGTCAAAGCCGAAGTCCGTCAGAGCCTCGGCCAGCCACTGGGGGTCGGCGGCAAGGTCCACTTTCGCGCCCTGCAATTCGAGGGAGGTGCCGTTGGGCAGGTTTGCGGCGTCGAAATAGCTCTGGGGCTGTGCCAGATTGATGCCGATGCCGCAGACGATGCCCCGGCCCTGCATCTGGAAGCCGTAGCTGACGCTCTCGCAGAGGATGCCCACGATCTTCCTGCCGTTCAGCAGCAGGTCATTGGGCCATTTTATCTGGCAGTCCACGCCGTAGCGCTGGGCCAGCTGATCGCGGACGGCAAGGCTTGCCAGCAGCGGCAGGGTGGCAGGCTGGGCCAGCGGCTCCCGGATGACCGCCGTATAATAGAGGGCGCGGCCCTCGGCGTTCACCCAGCTGCGGCCAAGACGGCCCCGGCCTGCGGTCTGATTGGTGGTGTATACCGCGCCCACCGGGCCGAACTCTTCAAAATGCTCTTTTGCGTAAGCGTTGGTGCTGCCGCACTCGGACAGCCAGCGCACCTCGTTGATGCTCATGCTTTGGGTACCTCTTTGTGCTCGTGGCTGACCACCTTGCCGTCGGCAAGGGTCAGGATGCCGTAGGTGTTGGGGCCGGTGTAGCACCGGCCGCAGGAGCCGGGGTTGAACAGGAACACCCCGCCCCGCTCTTCTGCCACCGGGATGTGGGTGTGACCGAAGAGGGCAACGTTCGCGCCCCGGGCTGCGGCTGCGTCAGCCAGCGTGTCGAGGTCGTATTTCACCCCGTACATATGGCCGTGGGTGTAGAAGACGACCACCCCGTCAAAGGCGGCAAGCCCGTCCAGCGGCTCCAGCGCACCGAAATCGCAGTTTCCGGCTACAGCATAGGCCCGCAGAGAGGGGTAAAAGGTGAGCGCCTGCTCGAGGTCGCGCAGGCCGTCGCCCAGAAAGATGAGCGCGTCGATGCTGTCCGCCTCGGCGGCCAGAATGTTTTCGATGGCCAGACGGCTGTTGTGGCTGTCGCTCAAAATCAGAAGTTTCGTCACGGGAAAAGGATCCTCCTCAAATTTTATTCCGGGTCGCGCTGCTGGATGGTCAGCAGTACTTTATACACTTCGCTCTTGGAGTAGGGCGTCCCCTGGGCTGCGGCCTTGGCGGCGGCAGTGGGGCCGAAGCCCTGTCCGGTCAGCTCGAGGGCGCGCTGTGCGGCCTGCTCGAGGGTCAGTTCTGCTTCCGGCTCTGTGGAAGCTGGCGCACCAGCCATGACCAGAACATACTCGCCCCTCGGCTCGTTGGCGGCGTAGTGGGCCTGTGCCTCCCCGAGGGTGGTCTTCCAGATCTCTTCGTGGAGCTTGGTCAGCTCACGGCAGAGGGTGATGCTCCGCTCCGGGCCGAAGGCGTTCACGAGGTCGTCCAGCGTCGTGCGCAGCTTGTGGGGTGCTTCGTAGAAGATGACGGTCCGCTTTTCACCCAGAAGCTCAGCAAGACGCTCTTTTTTCTGCTTCCGGTTCACAGGCAGGAAGCCCTCGAACACCCAGCGGGAGGTGTCCTGGCCCGAGACGGCCAGCGCCGTCACGCAGGCGGACGCCGCCGGGACAGGCACGACTTTGATGCCCCGGGCCAGCGCGTCCCGCACGATGACCTCGCCCGGGTCAGAGACGCAGGGCATTCCGGCGTCAGAGCAGAGGGCGCAGTTCTCGCCCGCCTCAATGCGGCGCAGGATACCCTCGCCCTTCTGCAATGCGTGCTCGTAGTAGCTGACCATCGGCTTTTTCAGGCCCAGATAGTTCAGCAGCCGCATGGTCACGCGAGTGTCCTCGGCGGCCACGAAGTCCGCCGCGCCGAAGGTGGCGGCCACGCGGGGCGGCATGTCGTCCAGATTGCCGATGGGGGTTGCCACGATATAAAGAATACCGGCCATGATTGATCTCCCTGATGTTGTTATTTTACTTCTCCATACATCGCCGCCCCGGCGGTGATGAGCACATCTGGTTCGATGCGCAGGCCGGTGCGGCGGTTTTTCTGGGCTTCCACAAGGAAAAGCCACGGCGCGGCGTCAGGCTTATTCTTCACAAAGGCCAGACGCTTCGGCTCGAGGCGGTGCGCCCGCAGCACAGCCAGCACCTCGGCCAGGCGCTCGGGCCGATGGCAGAGGGAAAGCTTTCCGCCGTCTTTCAGCAGGCGGAAACCACAGGCGCAGACATCCTCGAGGGTGCAGTCCGTCTCGTGGCGGGCCGTGGCACGGCCCGCGTCGGTGCTCTGCGGCCCGGCGGTAAAGTAGGGCGGGTTGCAGGCGCAGACATCGAACTGGCCCTCCCCTTCCCGGAAGGTGCGCAGGTCGGTGAGATAAGGGGTGATGTGCTCGATGCCCTGCGCGGCCACAGCCTCCTGTAAGAGCGCACTGGCCTCGGGCTGCAATTCCACGGCGGCGCAGAGGCCGCGATGGCCCCTGTCGTGCCACTCAAGGCTCACGATGCCACAGCCGGAGCACAGGTCTGCCGCCTTCTGGCTGCGCCGCGGCTCGCAGAAACGGGCCAGCAAAAGCGCGTCCGAGCCGAACCGGTGGACGGTGGAGCAGTATACTTCTGTTTTATTATACAAAATCTCGGTAGAATGTTCCATACGCCCAGCCGAAATCCTCCGACAAAATATTGTGTCCCGAAAGATGAAAAAATTATGCAAGAAAGAAAAGCAGCAGACCCGCCTGGCAGGTCTGCTGCTTTTGATGCGTTATTCGCGCGCTATCTGCTAAAAATTATTCAGCGGTGATAGCACCGGTGGGGCAAGCGCCCTCGCAAGCGCCGCAATCGATGCAAGCGTCTGCGTTCACAACTGCAACGCCGCCCTCAACAGCGACTGCACCAACGGGGCAAGCGCCCTCGCAAGCGCCGCAGCCAACACATGCGTCAGAAACCTTGTGTGCCATAATAGAACTCTCCTTTATCTCCCCGTGCTCAGTATTTATGAAGAAATCTGCCCCTGCACGGCTCTGGCAGACCCCTCGGAAATCGTATCCTTGACTGCATTTTAACAAAGCCGTTTCAAAAAGGCAAGACTAACCGTACCCACCCAAAAGCAATTTTTCGTTTTTTGGTGGGTTGCACAAAAGCACAGGCTAACTTTTGGAGAAATTTGAAGAGGTTTTTTGGCGAAAATCACGAAGCAAAGTTAGTTTTAACAGACTAACTGTTCAGAGACCCCGCCATTTCCAGCCTCTTATTTTTTATCTTTTCTGCCGCAGCCGGGGCAGGACGAGGTGCCGTCGGCGTTGGCCGAAGCCACCACCGGGGCGGGATTGCGCACGCCGGAATAATCGTCGTCCGGGTCGGGGCGGCGGGGTGCGCGCTTGCCGCCGGAGATATACTCGCAGACGCTCACCTTATAGTAGCGGGGCGCGAAGGCCTCGGTGCCGCAGCGCACCCGCAGATAGCCGGAGATGGGGTTGACCTCGAGCACGGTGCCGAGGCCGTCCGGCGTGCGGACGGTGCTGCCCACCATGGGCATGATGCTGTTCAGGTACTCGTAGGCGCTCTCCTCGTAAGCCAGGCAGCACATCAGGCGGCCGCAGGCACCACTGATCTTGGTCGGGTTGAGGGAAAGACCCTGCTCTTTTGCCATCTTGATGGAGACGGGCTGAAAGTCTTTCAGGAAGCGGCTGCAGCAGAAGGGCTGGCCGCAGATGCCCAGACCGCCTATCATCTTGCTCTCGTCGCGCACACCGATCTGGCGCAGCTCGATGCGGGTGTGGAAGATGCCGGCCAGGTCCTTGACCAGCTCACGGAAGTCCACGCGACCATCGGCGGTGAAATAGAACATGATCTTGGAGCGGTCGAGGGTGTATTCGGCCTCCACCAGCTTCATTTCGAGCCCGTGGCGGGCGATGCACTCCTGGCAGGTGTGGTAGGCGCGCTTTTCGTCCTCGCGGTTCTGGCGCATCCGGCGCACATCCACGCTGTCGGCCATCCGGGTGATGGGCTTGAGGGCCTTGGGGACAGCAGAGTCGGCGATCTCCTTCACGCCCTGCACCACTTCGCCGCATTCCACGCCCCGGGCCGTCTCGACGATAACATAGTCGCCGGTCTTGATGGGGGTGTCTGCGGGGTCAAAATAATAGGTCTTGCCGTTGTCCTTGAAACGGACGGATATAACTTTCTTCATAGCATTCCTCTTTGGGGTCGTATCGAACGTATATAAGCCCGGAAAATGGGCCTTATGCAGTCTGGATAGGCGCTGTGCCTGAAATTGCGATAAAATTTCATTCTGCATTCTAGTATAGCATAATCCGGCCCGTATTTCCACGAAATATGGCAAGAAAGCAGCCGGGATATTCCCATTGACTTCCTAAACTAAGGTGGCTTAAGGAAAATTTTGTTAAATATTAACTTCAGGACTATTGCAAGGGAGATTCCCTCGTGTATAATAGGAACGATAAGAAGCGTTCAGAGGGTGCTGCCGTGGTTGCGGCGTACCTTTTGCCGCGCGGCGGCATAAAAAAGAAATGGATAGGAAATCATGGAAAAATTCAGTGTCAAAAAGCCGTTCACCATCCTTGTTGCGGTCATCATGGTCCTGCTGCTGGGCTTCGTGTCCATCACGAACCTGCAGACGAACCTTCTGCCCGACATCAGCACGCCATACCTCATGGTGGTCACTGTCTACCCCGGTGCCAGCCCGGAGCGTGTGGAGTCAGAAGTCTCCGATGTGATGGAGAACGCGCTGGGTACAGTGTCCGGCGTCGAGAACATCACAGCGACCTCGGCAGAAAACTACAGCCTTCTGCTTATGAAATTCGCCGAAGGCACCGACATGAACAGCGCGATGGTCAAGACCTCCAACAAGGTGGACCAGACCGCGTCCAGCCTGCCCGGCACCTGTCTGACCCCCTCCATCATCGAGTACAGCCTGAACATGAACGCCTTTATGACGGTGGCTGTCAGCCGGGAGGGCAGCGATGTCTACGACCTGTCGGATTTTGTGGAGAGCACCCTCGTGCCTTATGTGGGCCGCACCAGCGGCGTTTCCAGCGTGTCGGCCAACGGCCTCATCGAAAAGATGGTGCAGGTGCAGCTGAATCAGGATAAGATAGACGAAGTGAATGCCCGCCTACTGGAACTCATCGACACCCAGCTGGCCGATGCCCGCGCCCAGCTCGATGACGCCGAGGCCCAGATCGCCGCAGGTCGTGCCGAGTACGAAAAACAGCTGAAAAACTTTGGCGACACGGTCTCTGACACCGTCATGGCCCAGATGGGTACGGAGGTGGCCGACGCCGTCACCGTCGTGCGCGACCAGGCGCAGGCTTTGCTGAGCAGCATCAACCAGCTCATCGGCGTGGTCAATGAGCCGGAGATCCAGCAGGCCCTCATCGACGTCCGCGACGGCCTGCAGCGCGTCGTGGACCAGTTCAACCAGACCGGTATGCGGGACATCGACTCCCTCATCGAGATCGTCGGCGAGCTGCGCGACATCACCGATAAGCTTACCAACGCTCTGCAGGAGCTGCAGGGCCGTCTGGGAACCAGCGACGGCACCGTCTCCGACCTTGCCGACGAGCTGGAAGTCTCCAACAGCCTGAGCACCATTTATAAGACTCTGGACGAGGTCATCAAAGCCATGGATAATGTCCCCGGCCTGATGAACCAGTTCTCCGTCGCTCTGGGCAACTATTCCAGCCAGCAGCTCAGCGCCTATATGCAGTTCACCGAGGCCCGGGAGAAGCTGAAGGACTACGAAAACCAGCTGGAAGACGCCAAGCAGCTCTACGAGGAGACCAAGGAAAAGGCCCTTGCCAGCGCCGATGTGGCCAAGCAGCTGGACATCAAGACCCTCGCCCAGCTCATCTACGCCCAGAACTTCTCGATGCCTGCCGGCTATGTCGCCGATAAGAGCGGCGAGTCCTGGCTGCTGAAGGTCGGCGAAGAGTACGACAGCGTTTCGGACATCGAGGGCGCACTTCTGCTCCACGTCGATGGCTTCGGCGATGTCCGCCTCTCCGATGTGGCCGACGTGGCCGTCATCGACAACGCCGAGGCCAGCTACACCCGCCTGAATGGGGAGCGGGCCGTGGTGCTGAAAATTTTCCGCAACGCCAATTCCAGCGCCAGCAGCGTCTCGGACGGCTGCCTGAATGCCTTCAAGGAGCTGCAGGCTCAGTATTCTGACCTTCACGTCGTCGTCCTGTCCAACCAGGGCAACTACATCACCATCATCGTCAACAGCATCATCAGCAGTATGCTGGTGGGCGCTGCGCTGGCCATCATCGTGCTGGCCATCTTCCTGAAGGACATCAAGCCCACCCTCGTGGTCGGCGTCAGCATCCCGCTGTCCGTCCTGTTCGCCGTCGTTCTGATGTACTTCACCGGCCTCGACATGAACATCATGACGCTGGCAGGCCTGTCGCTGGGCGTCGGTATGCTGGTGGACAACTCGGTGGTCGTCATCGAGAACATCTACCGTCTGCGCAGCCGGGGCGTACCGGCGGCCCGCGCCGCCGTGCAGGGTGCCCGTCAGGTGAGTATGTCGGTGGTGGCCTCCACCCTCACCTCGGTCTGCGTCTTCCTGCCGGTGGTGTTCGCCTCCGGTACGGTGCGCAGCCTGCTGCAGCCCATGTCCATGTGCATCGGCTACTGCCTGATGGCCTCTCTCATCGTAGCCATCACCGTCGTGCCTGCCGCTGCTTCCACCGTCCTGAAAAAGGCTGAGCCGAAGCGTCTGGTCTGGTTCGAAAAAATTCAGGATAAGTATGCCCACAGCCTCGAGTGGTGCCTGAAGCACCGCGCCCTGCCGCTGGTGGCTGCAGTCGTGCTGCTGGTCTTCTGCGGCTGGAAGGTCTTCTCCATGGGCGTCGTCCTTCTGCCGGAAATTTCCAGCAATGAGGCTACCATCGCCCTCTCCACCGACGACGGCCTGACCAAAGAGGAATCCTACGGTGTGGCCGGACAGGTCGTCGAGGCAGTCATGGCCGTGGACGGCGTGGAAGAGGTGGGCGTCACCACCGATACCACTGTGGCCGGCATCGACATCGGCCAGCTGGGTCTGCCCAGCGCCATCACCGACCTGCTGAGCGCAGCCAACAGCTACGGCAGCTACCGGTTCAACGTCATGCTGGACGAGTCCCTCTCCTCCACTAAGATCGCCGCTGTGGAGCAGGCCCTGAACGATGCGGTGGCCAGCGTCGAGAACTGCACTGGCACCGTCGAGATCAGCGGTATGCAGGACCTGACCAGCCAGCTGAGCAGCGGCCTCTCTGTCAAGATCTACGGCCCCGACGCCGATACCATTACCGCCCTGGGCGATAAGGTCGTCCAGATGGTCAACGACACCGAGGGCTTCGCCAATGCCGCCACCGGCCTCGGTCAGGGCGATGCGACCATCAATCTGGACATCGACCGCGACAAGGTCCGCGCCTACGGTCTGACCGTCGCGCAGGTCTACCAGCAGATCGCCGCCAAGCTCACTACCACCACCACGGCGGAGACTCCCGTCACCGTGGACGGCTCCACCATGAAAGTCCAGATCAGCGACAACCTTGACCCTGTGACCAAGGAAAACATGATGGACATCACCTTTACCACCAGCGTTATGGACGCCACCGGCGCCATCACCACCGGCACCTGCACGCTGGGAGACATCGCTACCTGGTTCACCGGCACCGCCCCCGACTCTATCACCAGCGAGAACCAGACCCGTTACATCACGGTGTCTGCCGACACGCTGGACGGCTACAACACCACGGTCCAGTCCCGTGTGCTCCAGAAGACGCTGGACGACTTCGCTCTCTCCGATGAGATGCCCGAGGGCTGCTCCTTCTCGCTGGACGGCGAGTCCTCCACCATCAACCAGATGGTCGACGAGATGGTGCAGTGGATGGCTCTGGCCCTGCCCTTCGTCTATCTGGTCATGGTGGCTCAGTTCCAGAGCCTGTTGTCCCCCTTCATCGTCCTGTTCACGGTGCCGCTGGCCTTCACCGGCGGCCTGCTGGGTATGCTGGTCACCGGCCAGCAGCTGACCATGATCTCCCTGATGGGTTTCATCGTCCTGATGGGTACCGTCGTCAACAACGGTATCGTCTTCGTGGACTACGCCAACCAGCTGCGTCTGGGCGGTCTGGAGCGCCGTGCGGCCCTCGTCGCCACCGGCAAGACCCGTATGCGTCCTATCCTCATGACCACCCTGACCACCGTTCTGGCCATGCTGCAGATGGTGCTCAGCAACGATATGGCGAGCCAGCTCATGAGCGGCATGGCCATCGTCATCATCTGCGGCCTGAGCTATGCCACCCTGATGACCCTGTACATCGTCCCCATCCTCTACGACATCCTCTTCAAGAAGCCGCCGCTGGTGGTCGATGTGGGTGACGACGGGATGGACGACATCCCCGATGATGCCGCCGAGTACATCGCACAGTCGAACGCCGCCGAGGCTCAGCCGGAATAACCCTCTCCGTCACCTTCGGTGCCACCTCTCCCAGAGGGAGAGGCACTGGCGTGTCGGACAAGCTTTCGTAAAACGAGCAAAGCTTATTTATATCAAAAACAGTAGTGCCCTGCTTCCCTCTGTAGCAGGGCACTATTTTTTGTGCAATAGCAGGCGTTAAGCGTCTAAATTGGAGTGACCCGGTCTGCCAATGGCTCTCCCTTTGGGAGAGCTGGCGCGTCAGCGCCTGAGAGGGAGGCAATATATCCAAAAAATCTCTCGAAATTTTGGAAGATAAATCTAAAAGCATTCTCACACAAGGCTGGAAAACTGTGCTATAATCATAGTTATGGACGAGGTTGGGGCTGCGCTGCCCTGACCGAAAATAATGAAGAAGGAGGCGAGCCTTATGGCACAGTTCCGCTCCAAGCCCTTTGGTGTGACCAAAAACGGCGATAAGGTGGATGAATACATCATCTCCAATCCCGGTGGACTTGAGATCAGCGTGCTGAACTACGGCTGTGTGATCAAAAATCTCTTCGTCCCTACAAAAACGGGTCCGGTGGATGTGGTCGTCGGACACGACACCCTCGCCGACTATGAGGCGGATTTCAACTCATCCGGCAGCACCTGCTGCGGTGCGTTCGTGGGCCGGTATGCCAACCGCATTGAAAATGCGGAATTTTCTCTCAGCGGCAAGACCTACAAGCTGGAAGCCAACAATGGCAAAAATCACCTGCACGGCACCTTCCCTCGCAAAATTTATGATGTGAAGATGTTCGGCGACACCCTTTTGATGGAGACCGAAAGCCCGGCGGGCGAAGACGGTTTCCCCGGAAATCTGAAGGTCAGTGTGCGGTATATCCTCACGCCGGACAACACCCTGCGGATGGACTACCGTGTGTCCACCGACGAGGATACCATCATCAACCTGACCAACCACACCTACTTCAACCTCGACGGCGGCGGCAATGTGCTGGGCCAGAAGCTCCGCATTTACGCTTCCAACTACCTCGAGGGCAACAACGAGACCTGCCCCACGGGTAAGATCCTGCCTGTGGACGGTACGCCGATGGACTTCCGCACCGGAAAGCCTCTGGGACGCGACCTCGACACCGGCTTCTACCAGACCACCATGGCGGGCGGCGGCTTCGACCACTGCTATGTCCTCGACCGGCCCCGGGGCGCCAGCCAGAGCCTCTGCGCCTGGGCGTCCAGCGACAAGACCGGCATCAGCATGAAGATGTACACCACCCAGCCGGGCATCCAGCTCTACACCGGCAACTTCCTGCAGGACTGCCCCTCCCCCGGCAAGGGCGGCGTCCCGCTGGAAAAGTACGGCGGCTTTGCCCTTGAGACCCAGCACTTCCCCTGCAGCCCCTCTCACCCGGAGTTCCCGACGACGGTGCTGCGGGCAGGCAAAGTCTTCCGAGCCAACACTACGCTCCGCTTCTTCACCGGCCGTCAGTGCGGCCGATTATAAAAGAAAATCCGTTTTCTAAGCAAATATCAGCCGCAGCAAAGGGCAGCTCTCTTGCGGGAGCTGCCCTTTGCTGTTTTTTGCGTGTCCTCTCCATGCCTTGCGGACTAAAAATCTTTGCAGTTCATCAGACTGGATGAAAAGACGCAACAAAAATACATTTTCATAAAAAAGCCGGTACTTGATTCTCTGTGCAAAAAGCGGTATCCTTTAGGCAGGCAGAGCACAAGGGCTCTGTGCGAAGCAACATTTGGAACAAGAGAGGTACTGGACATGGCTATTTTGGTTTCCGGCGGCGCAGGCTACATCGGCAGCCACACCTGCATCGAGCTCCTGAATGCCGGCTACGACGTCGTCGTGGCGGACAATTACTATAATGCATCCCCTGTGGTCCTCGACCGCGTCAAGCAGATCACCGGCAAGGACTTCCGCTTCTATCAGGCCGATATGACCAAACACGAGGATGTGGAGAAGATCTTCGCCGAGTGTCCCGACATCACGGCGGTCATCCAGTTCGCAGCCTATAAGGCTGTCGGCGAGAGCGTGTCCAAGCCCATCGAATACTACTACAACAACCTCAACTGCACGCTGGTCATCCTGGATGTGATGCGCAAGCACAACTGCCACAACTTCGTGTTCAGCTCTTCCGCCACCGTCTACGGTGACCCCGCCAGTGTGCCGATCACCGAGGACTTCCCCGTGGGTGCCACCACCAACCCCTACGGCACCACCAAGGCCATGACCGAGCGCATCCTCACCGATGTCTGCAAGGCGGACCCCACCCTGAACGTGGCTCTGCTGCGCTACTTCAACCCCATCGGCGCCCACAAGTCCGGCCTCATCGGCGAGGACCCCAACGGCATCCCCAACAACCTCATGCCCTACATCGCCAAGGTGGCTGTGGGCAAGCTGGAAAAGGTCCATGTCTTCGGCAATGACTACCCCACCCCCGACGGCACCGGCGTCCGCGACTACATCCATGTCGTGGACCTGGCCCGCGGCCATGTCTGCGCCATCAAGAAGCTGGAAACGAACTGCGGCCTCTTCATCTGCAACCTCGGCACCGGCAAGGGTTACAGCGTGCTGGATGTCATCCACGCCTTCGAGAAGGCCTGCGGCAAGCCCATCCCCTACGTCATCGAGGCCCGCCGCCCCGGCGACATCGCCGAGTGCTATGCTGACCCCACCAAGGCCAAAAACGAGCTGGGCTGGGTGGCTGAGTACGGCATCGAGGAGATGTGCGCCGACAGCTGGAACTGGCAGAAGAAGAACCCTGACGGCTACCACACCGCGAACTGAATAAAAAACGATAAGAGCCTGTACGGCGGGTACTTCCCGGGTACAGGCTCTTATTTTTTGCACTTTTTCTGATATTCGAGGAAGGCGACATGATTTTTTTTCAGAGAGCAGTTCAGAACAGCCCCGTTTCTCTTGACAACGCCGGAAAGTTAGCCTATATTACTGTTGTTAACGCAAACTAACAAACGCGCTCGAGAGGAACATTCCATATGACGTTGAAAGATTTGAACATCGGCGAGACTGCCGTGGTCGGGACCGTGGGCGGCGAAGGCGCTCTGCGGCAGCATTTTCTGGATATGGGGCTGATCCCCGGTGAGGAGGTCACGCTGGTCAAATTTGCCCCGATGGGCGACCCGATGGAGCTGAGCATCCACGGCTACGAGCTGACCCTCCGGCTGGACGATGCCGCCCGCATCGGGGTCACTCTGGCCAAAGCCCCGGCGGTGAAAAAGGCAGCGGCAGAAAGTGAAAAGCCGGTGGAGCACCCGGGCCTCGGCGAAGGCGGACGCTACCACACCAAAAAGGGCGAGAACCCTCTGCCTGACGACACGACCCTTACCTTTGCGCTGGCGGGCAACCAGAACTGCGGCAAGACGACCCTCTTCAACCAGCTCACCGGCTCCAACCAGCACGTCGGCAATTTCCCGGGTGTGACGGTGGACCGCAAGAGCGGTGCAATCCGGAATAACCCGAATACGGAGGTCACAGACCTGCCCGGCATCTACTCCATGTCGCCCTATACCAGCGAGGAGATCGTGACCCGGCAGTTCATCATCGGCGAGAAGCCCACGGGCATCATCAATATCGTGGACGCCACCAACATCGAGAGGAATCTGTACCTCACCATGCAGCTCATGGAGCTGGATACGCCGATGGTGCTGGCGCTGAACATGATGGACGAGATGCGCGGCAACGGCGGCACTGTCCGCATCAATAAGATGGAGGCCATGCTGGGCATCCCGGTCGTGCCTATCTCTGCGGCAAAGAACGAGGGCGTGGACGAGCTGGTGGATCATGCGCTCCATGTCGCAAAGTATCAGGAGCGGCCGGGCCGGATGGATTTCTGCGGCGAGGAGGATCACGGCGGCGCAGTCCACCGCTGCATCCACGGCATCATCCACCTGATCGAGGATCATGCCAAGGCCGCAGGCATCCCGGTGCGCTTTGCGGCCACAAAGCTCGTGGAGGGCGACCAGCGCATCGAGGCGGCTCTGAAGCTCGACCAGAACGAAAAAGAGATGATTGAGCACATCATCGTCCAGATGGAGCAGGAGCGGGGTCTGGACCGCGCCGCCGCCATCGCGGATATGCGGTTCCACTTCATCCACCAGCTGGTGGATCAGACCGTCGTGAAGCCCCGCCAGAGCAAGGAGCAGCTCCGCTCGGCCCAGATCGACCGGTTCCTCACGGGCCGCTATACCGCCATCCCGGCCTTTGTGGGCATCATGGCGCTGGTGTTCTACCTCACCTTCGGCGTCATCGGTCTGGCGCTCCAGAACCTGCTGGAAGTGGGCATTGATGCCCTGACCGCCGCGGTGGACTCCACCCTCACGGCGTGGAACGTCAACGCAGCCGTCCACTCGCTGGTCATCGACGGCATCTTCACCGGTGTGGGCAGTGTGTTGAGCTTCCTGCCCATCATCGTGACCCTGTTCTTCTTCCTCTCTCTGCTGGAGGATACCGGATACATGGCCCGCGTGGCATTCGTGATGGATAAGCTTCTCCGCCGCATCGGCCTCTCGGGGCGCAGCATCGTGCCAATGCTCATCGGCTTCGGCTGCACCGTCCCCGGCGTCATGGCCAGCCGCACCCTGCCCTCGGAGCGCGACCGCAAAATGACCATCCTGCTCACCCCCTTTATGAGCTGCTCGGCCAAGCTGCCCATCTACAGTCTGTTTGCGGCGGCCTTCTTCCCGGAGCACGCGGCTCTGGTGATGGTCAGCCTCTATTTCCTCGGCATTGCGGTGGGCATTCTGATGGCCATCCTGCTGAAGAGCAGTGTCTTTAAGGGCGAGGCCGTCCCCTTTGTGATGGAGCTGCCCAACTACCGCCTGCCCGGCCTCAAGAATGTGGTCCAGCTGCTCTGGGAAAAGGCCCGCGATTTCCTCCAGCGCGCCTTTACGGTCATCTTTGTGGCGACCATCATCATCTGGTTCCTGCAGAGCTTCGACCTGCGGCTCAGCCTCACCGCTGACCCGCAGCAGAGCATCCTTGCATGGCTGGCCAGCGGTATCGCGCCGCTGTTTGCGCCACTGGGCTTTGCCGACTGGCGGGTGTCTACGGCCCTGATCACCGGCTTTATGGCCAAGGAGAGCGTCGTTTCGACCCTCACCATCCTCTATGGCTCCTCTGCGGCCTTTGCCGCCGCGCTGTCCCCGGCGGCGGCTGCACCCCTGCTGGTGTTCTGCCTGCTCTATACGCCCTGCATCGCGGCGGTGGCCTCGGTCAAGCGGGAGCTGGGCGGCAAGTGGGCGTTTATCATGGTGGCAAATCAGTGCATCGTAGCATGGCTGGCGGCCTTCGGCACGCGGCTCATCATGATGCTGTAAAGAAAACGGAAACAGGGAGCGGCCTGCAAGATGCGGGCCGCTCCTTTTCTCTTGACAATCGCTGCGTTTTTGTGCTATTATTACTTCAAATTTGAATGATACAATTTTGAATCACAAGGAGGCGTCCCATGAATACCCCGGGCATCGAATTTGGGCGGAAGACCTCAGCGGCTTACGCCGCCCTCTGCAAGCCCCTGTGCCAGAAGCTCCATCTGCCCCAGACGGCTTTTGACATCCTGATGTTCCTCGCCAACAACCCCGGCTACCAGACCGCCAGCGACGTGGTGGAGGTGCGCAAACTGAAAGCAAACCTCGTCTCGGTGAACGTAGACCGTCTGGTGCAGGAGGGCTACCTCGTCCGCGAGGCTGACCCCGGCGACCGCCGCCGCACCCTGCTGCGCTGCACCGAAAAAGCCTGCCCCATCATCGAGCAGGGCCGGGCCTTGCAGGAGGAATTTGGTGCGCGTCTGCTGGAACACACCAATGAAGCACAGCGAAAGGCGTTCTTCGAGACGATGGACATTATAAATGAGAATCTGAACGCCATTCTGGAAGGAGAAGCATGAACATTTTATTTACGATCTTAGTCACCTTTTTTGCCGGCATGGGCGCGGGCCTTGGCACCGGCTTTGCGGGCCTGAGCGCGGCGGCTGTCATCAGCCCCATGCTCATCACCTTCCTGCACATGGACCCCTATATGGCCGTGGGCATCGCCCTCTCGTCAGACGTGCTGGCCAGCGCCGTCTCAGCCTACACCTACTATAAAAACAAGAACCTCGACATCAAAAACGGCCTCATCATGATGGTGAGCGTGCTGGTGTTCACGGTGGTGGGCAGCTGGGTGGCAAGCCTGCTCCCCTCGGCCACCATGGGCAGTTTCTCGGTGTTCATGACCTTCCTGCTGGGCATCAAGTTCATCGTCCGGCCCGTCATGACCACCAAAGAGGCCATGCAGGGCGTCAGCGCAAAGAAGCGGGCCATCCAGTCCATCGTCTGCGGCGTCCTCATCGGCTTCATCTGCGGCTTTATCGGCGCAGGCGGCGGCATGATGATGCTCCTCATCCTCACCAGCGTCCTCGGCTACGAGCTGAAAACGGCTGTGGGTACCAGCGTGTTCATCATGACCTTCACGGCCCTGACCGGAGCTGTCAGCCACTTTGCCATCGGCGGCGCGCCGGACTGGCACGTCTGGGTGCTCTGCGTCGTCTTCACCCTGCTGTGGGCGCGCATCGCGGCGGTCTTTGCCAATAAGGCCGACGCCAAGACCCTCAACCGCGCCACCGGCATCATCCTTGTCATCCTCGGCGTGGTGGTCATGGGCTTCAACTGGCTCAGCTGACCGTATCCGGACAAAAAGAAATGCCTGTGCGGCAGATGCTGCACAGGCATTTTATGTTGTGGTTTATTGCACGAACTCGACTTCAACGTCGCCGTTTTTGGTGGCGAGGCTCAGCTTGTTGGGGGCATCTGCATTCTGCTGCAGGGTGTCCTTGCCGGAGAAGACGAAGTTCTTGTCGCTGGCGTCGGAGACGCGGATCTTGCCGCCGCCTGCGGCCAGCTCAAAGCCGTAAGAGCTGCCGCTGCCGATCACAGAGCCGGTGATGCTGCCGTTCTGCACCTTGGCGTTGCAGACGTTGGCAGAGATGTTTTCCAGCTTGAGGGTGCCGCTGTTCTGGATGGTGGCGGCCACATTCTGGGAGGTGACGCCGCTCATGGTGATCTTGCCGTTGCGGGTGGTGCCGCTCAGGGTAGAACCGTTGAAGTTCGACACCTCGATGCGGCCATTGTCGGTGGTGAGGCTGGCGGTCTGTGCCGAAACGCCGTCCAGCGTGATGCTGTCGTTGGTGGTGTTGACCGGTTTCGACTGGTCCGTCAGCATCGTTCCCACAAAGTAGAAAAACGTCATCAGAATAAATCCATACGCATTGTAATACGACAAGAAACAGATTCCCATTCCAACGGCCGATACCGCACACGTGGTCCAGCTCCATCCCTCTTTGTACGCCTTTACCCAGGAATAAAAGATAATGGCCGTCGAACACATTGCAAGCGCGTCGCAGTTGACATAGGAATATAAAATCACATTGCCCGGCAGGAAAACCACCAGAGTCGTAAACATCCATGCGTAGCGTCTTGGAAACAACAGCTTTGCCGTCTTTAAGACCACCCAGGCAGTAAGCGCTCCCAGCAGAACATTTACAAAACGGGCGGAAATGAGCAGCATCCACTCATCCGTGGAAAACAGGCTCATCCCCTTCATCAAAACTGCAGATGCCATATAGGAGAGAATCGGATTGAATGCATAGGAAATCCCCCAATCCTCATTCCGAATCAGCGGTTCGTCACCCCGCGGAAGCTTCCCATATTCATAAATGAACTGTGGAATCTGATACCGCATTGATTCATCCGACGAGAAATTGTATCGCTGCGTACAGGACCACAAAAAGTAAAACAGGAATACGCCGAATACAAACAGAATCTCGATTCTGCGTTCTCTGCTCACATCCTTACTGCAGTTTTTTCTCATCTTCCTCAATTCCTTTTAGCATACTTGCGTAAACTTTTTCGGCTTCTTTGTACCAGGAGGTTCCCTTTACGAAATCCATTCCCTTTTTGCGGATTGTAGCCAGCTCATCCGGGTGGTTGAAGTAATATTCCATTCTATCTGCGATCTGGATCGGATCATAGTCAACCAGAATGGAGTTTTCCTCATTTACCATCCAACTGCTGTTTGCACCCTTGGAGCAGACAGCGACCGAGTTGCAGGCCATAACCTCGAACGGTACGAGGGAAAGGTTGGTATTCGAAATAACAAGGCACATATCACAGATCGCATAGGAATCTGCCAGCACCTGCGGTGTTACGATACCTAAATTTCTGTGTTTGAACGGAATCTCATAGCCGCTGACATCCCATCCCGCGAAAACAACCTCGATCTCCGGCATTCTGCGGCACAGCTCATTGAGTGCCAGCATACCGAGCTCAAAATCACGTCTCGGGGTAACCGGGCGGGCATAGAAGAAAACTCTCTTCTCGTTGTCCTGCTTTTCCTTCGGCTGATATACCTTGTCATCGTAGGAGAAATGGAAGCTGTCTGCCTGCATGCCGTATTCATTTCTCATGATATCCCGCAGCCAGTCTCCTGCTGTGATTCCTCGGAATCCCATCTTGTACGTGTTCTCTGCAAACTCATACTCCGAACCGTGTGCATAGAAATGCGGCTCGAAATCCTGTACGAAGTAAAACTTCGAAATCGTATTCTGGAATTTTCTTACGTAGTAAGCGGTGGTCCAGGAGGTTGCTACGGTTGCATGTGCAAATTTCATCTGGGATACATCGCAGTAAACTTCTACTTCCGGCACAAGAAGCGGGAAGTACTCTTTTAGGAATTTGCGGATGGACGCATTATCCTGAAAATTCGGGGACATGTAGAGATAAACTCTACTGTGGAAACCGAGGCGCTCCAGGTTGGAAATAAAACGGAAAATGGTGGTATGACCGCCGGAACCAGGTCCCATTTCCGGTACAACCCAATTCAGGATCTTTTTCTTGTCGTTTTTATGTTTCTCATACTCTTTTTGATTGAACGGGATCGGATCGTTGTCTACGACAAATCTGTAAAATCCGATGACGTTGTTCTTCGGCGGTACAGCCGGCTCATTGCCCTGTTTTGCGCGCTCAATCGTTTCTTTTAATCCATGATTCTTCAGATACCGTAACGCACGGTATGCTACATTTGGTTTTTTCACGTTTCTTTTTCCTTTCTTCTATGCATGTCTCTGATCGTACTGCTGCGAAATGTGACGATCCAGGAACTGTTGTTTCCGTTTGGAATACAGATGGTATTTTCCGCCGAGATAGCCGCCCACAAAGCGGTCAAAATTGCGAAACAGGGAATAAAATGCCCAGTGGATTTTCTCTTTTTTACTGAGCGGCTGCTGACGGATATACACGCAGTCCCCTCTCACCTGACGGTACAGCATGCCCGGAAGCTGCGTCCATTTCTGTGCAATCATATACTGATGAACTTCATATAATCCCTTCTGCTCATCATAATACCGTTTGAAATACGTTCTGAGTTTGAAATTGTGGGAATGATATACCGGTGCATACGGGCAGTATACTTTTTTGAATCCGAGTTCAATCATCTTTCTCGCCCAGATCTGATCCTCGGCAAAGTTGACATCCTCATACGGATATTTTTCAAAAATATCTCTTCGGATACAGGAGTTATTGTCGGAGAAAAACGCCAGATAATGGCGGTATCCCTCTTCTCTTTCGTAGCGTTCCGGATCATCAAGGTGGAAAATCGTATTAGTTTCTCCAAATCCTTTAAAATGGCCGTCCAGATCACGCTTGTCAAGCAGATTGCAGTCCGGATACGGATAATGAATCCCGAATCCTCCCACGATTTCCGGGTCCATCTTCATGGCATCAATGAAATTCTGCAGCCAGGTATCGGTCGCCGGAAGCGCATCCTGCGTAATAAAGATGATATACGTTCCATTTCCTTTGGAAGCACCATAGTTTCTCGTTTTTCCATGTCCAAATTCGGACGGCTCAATCTGAAACAAACGGCATGGATATTTGCGGATCACATCGAGCGTTCCGTCCTTTGACCCGGAATCCACACAAATTACTTCATATTCATACTCTGTCTTCTGTTTGAAAACGGCATCCAGCACTTTTTCAAACAGATGCCCACCATTTTTGGTAGGAATGACAATGGATACATCCATAGTTATTTACTCCTTTTTATCACATGCTGCACTTTATCTGCCATACGCACAACCTTACGCTGGCGCATCCGCTCCAGCTCTTCCTCCAGAAACTGCTTCTGTTTTCTCGTTTCCTGGAGTTCTTCTTCCCTGTGTGCAAGTGCCGCTTTTTCTGCTTCGATTTCTGCCTGCAGCTGGCCTTTCCGATAAATCTCCCCATTCAGTTCATCCCTCAGATCTTTATTCTGACGGATATATTGAATAAACTGGGACGTAACGCCATCGCCTTTGTAGTAAATCCGGTAATCAATCCGGATCTGTTCATAACCGGCATTCCGGAATTTCAGAACCGGCGTTCCAAGGAAATAATAGTCGTCGATAATCTCAAGCTCGGCGTTGTGCGAAAAAGCGATACGTTCCGTCTTTCCATCGCTGCATACGCCCGCGAGAGAACGGATTTTAATGACAGCCCCCTCTTGCATCAGCTGAAGGGAAAGCTCTCCGTCCGCGTCTGCCTTTTCAAGCATCATCACCTTCTGCTCATCCAAGCCGAAGCAGTCCTCATAATAGAGTTCTCTCTCCTCCGGTGCTGTTTCGGTGAGCACAACCGGGTACATCATTTTTTCTTTTTCCCAGATAGAAAGCGGATAATTGTGCCGGTGCAGTTTTCCATAGAACGTGGCGAGCGCATTTGGCTCACCCTTTCCGGCCGCGAATTCCTGGAAGCACTCTTCCATATGGTAGTATACCGGAATCTCTTCCATGGAAATACCGCCAATGGCGTACAGTTCTTCCTGCTCTTCCTTCGTCAGTGCACTCGCCGCCTCCTGTAAAAAGACGCTCCGCGCATAGATAAATGCAATCGGTACGGCAAACGGGAATACCCACTCGTAGTCTGCCACCCAGACCTTTTCTCCATCCAGAAGAAGGTTGCCCGGAATCATGTCAATATTGGAAATCTCCGCTGCGGCAAGTCCTTCTTTCAATGCCGGATGGCCGAACACCTCACAGAACGCATCGGTTTCCACAAAGGATTTCTGCCCTTTTGCCGATGCAATGATCTGATACAGCAGTTCATAATCCTTTTTCAGCGATGCAAGATCTTTTTCTTTTCCATGACGGGAAATGCGCGTTTCCAGACTTTCCCCTTCTACAAAAGGAAATGCAAGCGCGCATTTTTCTTCATCCAGTTCGCATGGGCAGATCTGTACGCCCGCATAGGCGTACAGATGCTCCAGCTTTCTATAGTTTTCATACATATGCCGGATGTGGAGTTCTCCCTCTTTCTGCAGCGGAAGCTTCCACACACGCCGGATCCCATCCTCTTCTGTAATCCGGGTCATAATCTGAAATTCGTTCCGACGTTCTCTCGAAAATTTCGTATACAGAACTTTCCTCATACGTTTACTCCTTTTTCTCCACTTCAATCAGAAAGGAATTGGAAAAAACCGGAAACAGACCGGACTTCAGGATTCCGTCAAATGCTTTGCCTTCGTCAAAAAGTGTGATCCTGTCAGCATCAAAATTCCGCTGATTTTTTCTCAATTCACCCGGCTTCGGCAGATATTCATCCGAATAAATGACCGCCGGAAATTTGTAATCCGGATAGGGATAATAAAACTTAAACTTCGAAAAACCGTTTTCCTGCAGCATCTGCTCCAGCTCCGGTTTGCTGAATGTCTCGACAAAATCGATCCCCGGATATCCTTCAATTCCGGCAAATTCCCGGCCCACATGGTCTTCCCTGCAGCCGGCAAAATACTTCAGTCCCAGACGGTTCTCAATCGCAATCAGGATTTTTCCGCCCGGTTTTAAGAGACGATTGATCTTTTCCAGATATTCCGGATACGGATTATCCTTTCCAATATAGCTTTTTGCATACTCCAGAACACCGATCAGTGTCACGTAATCGAAGCGTTCTTCCATTTTTTCTGCAACAACATTAAAGTTTCCAACCATAATCTCCAGGTTGGACGCATCCTGATTTTTGTAGGCATTGATCGTACTGCGCCGCTTCGACAGATCGTTTGCCACTACCCGCTTTGCATTTCTGCAGAGCACGCCGGAAATGGCTCCGCAGCCGGCTCCGACTTCAAATACGGAAGCATCGTCTTTCCACTCATACCAGTCCAGAATATTTTCCCGTTCCGGAGAGAGATGATAAAAAATCGGCCAGCTTTTTTCTGTGAGGATTACCTTCTGGTAATCCTCTTTCGGCGTCGTCTTGACGATCTCCAGCAGCCGGTCCTCAATGCTGCCGTCGCTGTAAGCATCTTCGCCGTCATAATAATCCAGGTTCAAAAGAACATTTCCTATTGTTTCTTTCATATAACCCCCGTCGTTTATCCTCCGCATCCTACTCGTAGGTCACGGTAGAGTTCATATCAAAAAATCCTACGGTGTCTTTCATGGAGAAGACTTCCAGGAAGCAAGCATCGTACAGTCTGTGGTGGATCACCAGCTCTTCCAGATGGTAGCTGGTACATCCAAACGACATCAGATACTGTCCGCTCTGCAGCGGCATGATCTGGTCAAAGCATACCGTGACGGTCTTTCCTGCTTCCACCACGTCTTTTGTGTAATCCTCCAGCGCCGTATTCGTTCCGGTAATCTCCGTTCCCTTCCGGTCTTTGATCGAAAAGGCAAAAATCGGATGCTCCATCGTTTCATGGAACTTGATTTTCATCTTGATGCGGAATCTCTGGTTTTTATCCACAGAAGATGTAATCATACCTTTGTGGTCGATAATCGCAAAGTCCACGATCTCCGCAGCCTTGTCTCCATACTCTACCAGCTGCGCATTCGCAATCAGGCGTTCTCTCCAGAGGCCTTTTTTCGGCTTTTCTGCCGATACGGCACCGGATGCATCTGCTTCGGTTCTCTCTTCGGTCTGTTCTGCACTCTCTTCGGTCTCTTCCTCTTCTTTTGTCTCGTCATCGTACTGGTTGGCAAGAATCTTCTTGTAGACATCGACTGCCTCCGACGATTTTCCAACCATCACCTGTTTTCCTTTGTTAATCAGAAGACATCTCTCACAGTACTTGATGACGCTGCCCATATCGTGGGAAACGAAAAGGATCGTTTTTCCTGCTTCTTTCAGATCGTTAAATTTCCGGTAACACTTGGACTGGAAGAAAATGTCTCCGACGCTTAAGGCCTCATCGACAATCAGAATATCCGGATCCACATTGATCGCAACCGCGAAGGCAAGGCGGGCAAACATACCGCTGGAATACGTCTTAACCGGCTGATTGATAAAGTCACCGATCTCTGCAAACGCAATGATATCGTCGAGCTTTGCCTTCATCTCCTCCTCGGTATAGCCAAGCATCGTTCCGTTCAGGAAAATGTTCTCAATACCGGTATACTCCATGTTAAAGCCTGCACCCAGTTCCAGAATGGCACTGACTCTTCCCTTTAACTCCACGTTTCCGCTCGTCGGGTTTAAGACACCTGTGACGATTTTCAGCAGTGTGGATTTTCCGGAACCGTTCGTTCCAATGATACCGACACACTCGCCCTTATGCACCTCAAGTGAGATATCCTCCAGCGCAAAATGATCGGTGTGATAGTTTTTATGTGTCAGTGAAAGCGATTCTTTCAGACGGTCCATCGGCTTTTCAAACAGCTTGTAGACCTTGCTGACATGGTTAATTGAAATTACTGTTTCTGTATTTTCTGTGCTCATTCCATCCTCCTATAATACATCTGAGAAATGAACCCGGAGGCGCTTGAACACTTTGGAACTGATTAGTCCTGCCATAAGCACAAAAGCCCAGAAGTAAAGGGTGTGCCATGGATGCTCGAAGAACCAGAGTCCATTCATAAAGCTGTCACGATATCCCTGGACAATATAGTACAGAGGATTCAGCTTCAGAAGGCTGTTCAGCCAGTTCGGAATATTCGGAATTGTTGTGGTATCCCACAGAATCGGGGTTGCCCACATGCCGACATTCAGAATTACATTGATAATCTGGCCGAAATCGCGGAAAAACGGTGTGATGGAACAGGTCAGATAGGAAAGTACAACGACGAGACAGATCACCGCAAAGGTATAGTACCCGATCTGGATAATCTGAACCGGCGGAAGTTTTCCCATCAGTGCAAAAATCAAAATAGCAAACACAATAAAGAACAGATGTACAAACAGGGAAGAAATCACCTTCACAATTGGAAGCACACTGATCTTAAATACAACCTTCTTTACCAGGTAACTGTATTCCAGCAGACAATTTGACGCACTTGGCAGTGCATCAGAAAAGAAGAACCACGGAATAATACCGGAAACCAGCCAGCAGATATACGGATATCCAGTGGCAGCTGGCTGCACGCGCAGTCCGAGCTGGAATACGACAAAGTAAACAGCAACCGTCACCATCGGCTGGATAAATGCCCATATAATGCCAAAATACGCTCCGGCGAATTTATTGCGGAAATCATTTTTTGACAGTTTCCAGATCAGTTTCCGGTTCTGATAAAGTTCTTTGAATACGTTCATAAATGTTTTTTACTCCTTATTTCTTTAAATCCTTAATTCCGCCCCATTTATGATCTTTTTCCGAAATAATCAGATCTTCTTTTGTCATTCCTTCCGGCATCGGCCACTCCACGCCGATCTCCGGATCGTCAAAGTACAGACCGCCCTCATCGTTTGGATGATAGAAATCGGTACATTTATAAGCAAACTCTGCATAATCAGAGAGTACGATAAATCCATGTGCAAAGTTCTTCGGAATAAAGAACTGTTTCTTATTTTCTGCCGAAAGCAGGACGCCGAACCATTTTCCGTAGGTTTTGGATCCCTCGCGAAGGTCAACCGCAACATCGAATACTTCTCCGTTTACCACGCGTACCAGTTTGTCCTGCGGGTAATTGATCTGGAAGTGAAGTCCACGCAGGACACCTTTTTTGGATGCAGACTGGTTGTCCTGTACGAACTGGACATCAATGCCGGCTTCTTTAAAATCATTGTAATTGTATGTCTCCATAAAATATCCGCGCTCATCGCCGAATACGGTCGGGGTAATTACTTTTAATCCTTCAATTTCACAAGATTCTACTTTAATTTTTCCCATTTTTCTTTCCTTTCTCTTCTCCACAAAAATGTGAACAGATCTTTTTTTGACCTCTTTTGTGTCTACAATCTTTGCTATTATACCATTCTTTTCTGAGAAACTCAAGAACCCATTTTCACGCCCGCCCCGCCGCTTTTTATGTAAATTCCCGGATTTTCATTTTCCACTCGCATTTTTTAAGAAAATACTATTTTTTTCGTAAAGTTTCTGTTATAATATCGTAAGTTCCCAGTTATATTTTATACCTAACGCTACCTGTTTGTTACCTATTATAAAACACTAAAGAAAACTGGAGGTTATTTACTGTGTCTCGCAAAAAAGTACAGCATGTTGGAAAGATACTTTTTTCCATTCTTTCCGTTCTGTTAGGATTCCTTGGGATCCTTCTTTTTACGTCTTCCCGCTGGATGCTCGCGACCTGGGCGCATCTTGATATGGAAGAACTTGTTTATCACTTAAAGGCACCCCTTGAGGGTACCAGCAAGGATGTGCTCTGGAGTTACGTCTGGTCCTGCGGCATGATCTCTTTTGCCGTTCTTGCTATTCTGATCGCGCTTTTTATTATCCTGCGCCATCGGAAGAAAGTGGAAATCATTCTCGGTTGCATCTGCATTGCCCTGGGAATCGCTCTTTCTTCCTATTCTCTTTATAATGTCTGGACGACGCTGGATATCGATACTTACCTGCACATTCAGAACAGCTACAGCACTTTGATCGAAGATAATTACGTCAATCCGTCCCAGACAACGATTACATTCCCGGAAAAGAAACGGAATCTGATCTATATTTATCTGGAATCAATGGAAAGCACCTATTCTGATAAAAAAGACGGCGGTGCTTACGACCACAATTTTATTCCCGCCCTGACTAATCTTGCCCTGGACAATATCAATTTTTCCAACTCCGACAAGCTGGGCGGCGCTTATCCGACAACCGGAACCACCTGGACCATGGGCGGTCTCTTTGCACAGACTTCCGGTCTTCCGCTGAAGCTTTCGATTCAAGGCAATGAGATGGCTTATCAGGACAGCTTTTTTCCGCAGCTTTCAACACTTGGCGACGTTCTCAATGAAGCCGGCTACAAACAGTACTTTATGATGGGTTCCGATGCCGCATTCGGCGGACGGAAGAATTACTTCACTTCGCACGGTGATTATGAAATTGACGATTACTACTGGGCGATCAGCGAGGGACTGATCCCGGAAGGCTACTACCAGTGGTGGGGCTATGAAGATGCCAAACTGTTTGAGTATGCAAAAGATAAACTGACGGAGATTTCTAAGAATGACGAACCGTTCAACTTCAGTATGCTGACTGTTGCCACCCACTTCGAGGACGGCTACAAATGTGACGAGTGTGATGAAAAGCAGTACGGAGATGACCACTACGGTATGGTGATTGACTGCTCCAGTTCCCGTGTCAGTGAGTTTATAGACTGGATCAAGGAACAGCCTTTTTATGAAAACACGACTATAATTCTTTCCGGTGATCATCTGACCATGGACTCTGATTTTTGTGAAAACATCGATGAAGATTATCAACGTTCTACTTATAACGCTATTTTAAATTCACCCATTCTTCCGGTTCATGAAAAAAATCGGATTTTCACCACGATGGATATGTTCCCAACTACTCTCGCAAGCCTTGGAGCTGTCATTGACGGTGACCGTCTTGGACTTGGTACGAATCTTTTTTCAGACAAGCCTACACTTGCCGAAGAGCTTGGCTTCGATGAACTGAATCGCCAGCTCTCTATGGGCTCCCGATTCTTCGATGAACTTGATGCTGATCTTACCCCCGTCTGGGTCGGCGATGGCGAATATCAGAAATTTTATATTAAGGAAGAAGATCGATTTGCCAATAACGAATGGGTAACTTACAATCCACATCAGCTCTGGGCTGACGGTAAGCAGTCTTATTTTATTGATAAGGACGGCCACGCGGTTTCCGGCTGGCAAAAGCTTGAGGATGGGAAATGGTATCATTTTTCCGAGTCGGATTACCATCTCATCGAGGGTCCTTGCGATACAAATCCTGAATTGGAAGAGGAAACACCCGACTCCACTTCGGTAAGTGACATTTCCTCCGCTTCTTCTTTTACAGAAAACGATTTGGATTCCACAGTCGAAAGTTCTTCTTCTGGAATAGATGAGGACGATTTCTCTGAAAATGAGGATAATTCCAAAACCATCAGACATCTAGGCTCTTCTGCGGAAGATGATCCTCACGACCTGTCTCCTATCGATTATCAATAAAAATTTGATAACGATTCAGATCTATGCAATATAAAATAAAATCCCGCAGAAAAAGTTTTCATTTCTTTTTCTGCGGGATTTTTATTTTGCAAAATATTTAAAGCAGTATACGCTTAACTATTGTCTTACGTACAAAAATATGTTTTTTCCCATTTTTTTCACCTGTGTAAGGATCCACTGGATCAGTAAGGCAACAAAAATCGCTGCTAATAAATACAGAATTTTTGTCTGTTCTACGTCCTTCGGCATATAATACCACCAAATATCACTTTTACATCTTGACCAGTCAAACTTCAAAAACAGCTTTGTGCCATTCGCAATTGTTCCGAAAGCAACTTTTACAAGTAAAAAACCCAAAAACTGATTTTCCATAATCGAAAATGTGTTGTCTGCAAGAAGATTAATCCACTTTTTTCTTCCAAATACTGGTTCCATTATCGTTGCAATCCGCATCCAAAGTGCAATTCCCAAAAAACCAATAATAATTGGCATGACCGGTCCTTGATTAAAGTCATTGCACCACGCTGGCGTATAAGCCAACCTAGTTTTATAATGAAGAAAAATCATAAGTTTTGCAGCAAACACAATCGCAAAATACACTACAGATGGAATCCTGTCCACATATTTCTCCAGTATCTTTTTATAAAAAATACCCATTGCATAAAACGGAGCAAAATACAGAATTCTGACCACTGTCAGCCACCAGCTGGTGCGATATTCCATAATCGCCAAAAAATTGCCGCCCATTCCAATAAGTACTGCCCCTGCAAAAAATATCCATTCCGGTATCTGCCATCCTTTTCGCTTAAAAAATGCCCGAATCATACAATTTAATATTTCTACCATAAACAAGGGCACAATATACCAGCCGGCCATATTAAGGACAAACTGATGCCCATCGTTTAAAGGTGAAATCAGAATATTGTGCAAATTAAATTTTCCACCGATTTGAAAGCCCCACCGATGTAATAACCTGACAAGCAGCCCATACGCAATCGTATACCCATACATTGGAAGTATCAGGGTACGAAGCTTTTTACAGACATATCTCCCCGGTCGTTTCAGTGCTGCATCTTTAAAAAAATATCCTGAACAAAAAGTAAACAGCGCCAGATGGATTCCCTCATACGGAAACCATTGCGCAAAGTCCAAAGAAATTCCACCACCATCACAATGTCCCGCAACAACCATCAGAATCGCCACAGCATATAATATCTTAAAACGATAATCTATTTTTTTCTTATTCATAATCAAAAGCCGTTCGTTTATTGTACGCAGACCCCCTATTTCAAAGGACAAGGACTGCTTAGCTGATATCGCTTTCTTTCCATCATCGGAACGTTTTACGGCAATGTATACACCAGTACTCCCAGGATAATAATCAGATTCCCAATCAGCTTTCCTTTTGATACCTTTTCTTTCAAAACGCCAAAGGAAAGCAGCAGGACAAAGACGTACGTAAAGGTATCCAACACCGGACCGTATTTCAAATCTACCTGTGTGTAGGCATACGTATTTAAAAGAAGTACACTGCCAAAAATCAGATACGCCACAATCACGCGCCAGTTCAGATACTCGCGAAGTGCAGATGCATGCTCCTCGTTGGCGCTTTGTTTCAGCAGAATCTGTGATACTGCTGAAAACATTGTACAGATCAGCATTAAAATCATATATTTATTCATATCGCTGCACCACCATAACTCCCACCAGCACAATCAGAAGGCCGATGATATTTTTTACCGTCAGATTTTCATGAAAAATGAGCACGGCCCAGATCTGGGACCAGATCAGATAGACGCTGCGGTTTGCATATGCGGTTGACAAAGAGAATTTTTTGATTACCTTCTGCCATGCAATAGCGTAAATGCCACAGTTTGCAACCATCAGAAATAAAAATACATATAATAGAGGATTTTTGATTCCTCCCCGGTTCAGCTGAACCGATGCTGCTTTTGAGAACACACTCGTCAGAGAAAACAGCAGGATATTCAGGTGCAGCTGAATATAATCTTTTGCCTTATTCAAAAACAAGTCCTCCTTCTTACTTTTCTTCCACGCGGAAAATGATATGCCCTTCTACTTCTCTTACCGGGATGCACCCCGCTGTTTCCACATAGGATACTGCCGCTGAACTGCTCGAAAGTACAATATACTCTGCATTCATTTCCCTAAGACTTCTGTAAAATTCTTTCTGATCCAGCGACAGATCCATCTGTGTGATAATCTGAAGGATCTTTGTTTCGTCTTCAATTTCCTGCTCGGTCAGTGCATCGGTTGATACCGTATTGGAGCCCTGATAGGTCAGAACCATATCGCGGTCCAGAACCAGTTCAAACGAAGCATCATACTGCCGCACGATCAGGTTGAAATCCGGTTCAAAGACAACTCTTACGGTTCCCTCTCCCGCTTCTTCGTGCAGCACCGTACAGACGGCCAGAAGATCATCTGGCATCTTGTACTGGTTATCCGGCAGCTTCGGCAGTCCGCCAGCCAGTACGGAATTTCCGCCAAAACAGATGACCGCTGCCAGCGCAGCCGCGGTCAGATACCGTCTCCAGCCTTTTTTCTGCCCGCCCACAACTTTCGTGCAGGCATATCCGATGGTCAGTACCATCGGCAGAATCCAGAAAAACCGGTAATAGACATTGACCATTCCAAGTTTTCCCAGGATATATTTCACCGCAAATGGATTGTATACCGTAAAGGCCAGAAAAACAGCGGTTGTTACGAACACATACCGCTCTTCCTTTTTTCCTTTTAAAGCGAGATACAGCACCGACAGCAGAAACAGCGTCAGTACGGTTGTGTTTCCTCCAAACGTCACAAAGACCTGTCTCACAAAATCGAGGCCGCTCTCATTCAGATTTATTCCGCCCACATTTTCTCCTTTCTACCGCACAACCGGAATCTGCAGGATACCGCGCACACCAAGGAGATAGACCCCAAGCACCAGCACACACGGTAGCACAGCAAGCAGATAGAGCCTGCTCTGTCCCCAGCGTTTTTTCCGCACAAGATTCGGCAGAATCACAGCACTCATGGCCACCGGTACAGTCATCATGGATGACATCGTAAGGTCAATCGCAGCGACGCCTGTCATGAAAAACAGCAGCCAGACTCTCTTTCCGTTTTTCTCCTGATACATGCGCAGACCAAGATAAAACAGAAACGGGAGGATGATATTGCACAATACGGCCTTTCCCTCGTATCCCCTCGTCAGCAGGAACGACGCATTTGAAAAGATCGTATGAAAATTCAGATTCACAACACTAATAAAGCACAGGAGCACCCATACCATCTGTTTTTCTTTTAACAGCGCCTTTCCGATCTGTGCATAGACGAGATAACTTAAAACTACCGTCATCATACAGAGAATCACCTTCGTCACTACGAGCGGATGAAGGCCCGTTAAACGGCACAGTACTGCATTTGCTGCCGGATACATGCTGAACACATAACGGATGTTAAAAAAATCCAGTGCTTTTCCTGTATATGGGTCAAAGCTGCTGATGGAATCTGTCGCAAGGTTCGTTGTCACACTTCCCACATAATACGCTGCATCCGCACTGCCGTTTTCCTGCAGTGCAGCAACAAAATACAGCTGGATTCCAATCAGCACCAGCATCACATAAAAAGCCGCCGTCTTTCCTCTCCAGAAACCGCCGCTTCTTTTTCCCCACTCTCTCCACATTCCCAGATGAAGACAGATGGAAGCAATTACAAGGACAGCCACAACAGCAGCCCATACCCATGCGAGCAGATGCAGCTTTGCACCGAGCACCATCATCGGCACAGAAATCAGTTCAAATAAGAAGTAATATGCAATAAAGCCAAACAGCACAGTTTCACCCAGATGTCCGCTCTCATACCTGTTTTCTCTGATAAAAAAAGAACCCAGGCAGCAGAACACTGCGAGCATTCCCAGAAACAGTGCCGGCATTTTTAATAAGGTAATCATGTTTGGTTCCTTTCTTTTCCTTACATTCCCAATCCCACTCATTCTAACATGATGCCCTGTCTGCGTCAAGTAATCGAAATTCTAATAAACATTGACTTTTCCCTGAAATTTTGTATAATTGTGATGTTGAGCGCTTATTTTCCACCCGGCTGTTTTACTTTTTGTTTTAATGATATATGTTACGAAAGGAGCCATTGATATGCCTTTTTCCCGGCATACCCGCAGATCCATGTTTTCCATTGGCGCGGCATCCCTTGCCGCTGCTTTTCTTTTTCTCACCCAGGAAAACACACATGCGGCTGATACTACAGCAAAAATTCACATTCTGACACTCGACAGCGGCTCCAATGCCATCGTTCTGGAAAGTGTAGACGATAATGGCCAGAAAATTTTCGGCATGGTAGACTCCGGCGAGGACTGGGATTACCCTGACGGATCTGATCCGCGTTATCCGCTGCGCAGCGGCATCACAACGTCGACCGGCTACGACGATGAGGTACTCTCCTACCTGGACTCCCTCGGTGTCACCTCCGATAATCTGCAGTTTTATGTTGCAACACATCCGCACAGCGACCATATTGGAACCGGCGATACCATCGTGCGGCTGTATTCCCCCGACCGGGTTTATCTGCTCCCGTATGATGACAGTTATATCTATAATACTGCGCGTCTCTGGGACAATCTTTATGTCTACGACCAGCTTCTTACTGCTGTAGAAGAGACTGAAGGTGTGACCCTGATCCAGCATCTGAATCCCGGTGCCGCCTCCGCAGAAGAAGGATCTCCTGATTTTGCTTTTGGAAATTTCCAGATCCAGATTGTCAACTACGAGGAAGATTATCTCACAAGTCCAAAAGAGGACGCCAACCAGTTCTGTCTTGGTGTAATTGCCTCCGCAAACGACCACCGCGCTTTTCTGACGAGCGATATCGACGACGTCGAGGGCGATGCCAGCCGGATTGTTTCGAACTACGGGCTGTACAGCATTGATCTGATGACTTCCAATCATCACGGATATCCGAATGCTGTCGATGCAGACTATCTTGCTGCCGTCAACCCGGAATATTTTATCCAGACCGGTGACTTCCGTATTATGGATAACGATACCGTCGAGACCCTGACCTCTCTGGGGCTGCGCGTATTTTCCACGACAGAATATTCCGGCGATCTTCCGGCAGTCATTGCTGACTTTTCCGGTTCCGCGGTCACTTCCAACGTGGATGATACCTATGAAATTTACCGCGGCCGTTCTTCCAAGCTCGTTGCTTATCATGACGGCATCCCGTACAGCGGATTTTTCACCCGCGGCGGACAGAAATATTATGCAGACAGCAGCCATCTTCTCGTATGCTCCACTTCCTGGCGCGACACAGAAACGGGCATCGAATATACCTCCGATGAAAACGGCGTGATCACAAACGAACGCCACGTCATCGGCTGGGTAAAACGGGATGGAAAATGGTATTACTACAACGATGATGAAACACCGTATACCGGCTGGCTCACCCTCGACCACAAAACGTATTACCTCGGCGCGGACGGCGTTATGGCAACAGGCTGGCTTCTGCTTGATGGAGATTACTATTATTTTTCCGGCAGCGGTGAGATGCAGACCGGATGGCAGTTTATCAGCAACAACTGGTACTATCTCGCCAAGGATACCGGTATTATGTATTCGTCCGGATGGCACGCTGATCCGGAGACCAAAACGATGTACTATTTTTACACATGGGGAGGTGCCGCACGCAATACGACACTTACCTTAAACGGTTACCGCGTCAAATTTCTTTCCTGGGGCGGTATTTCCGGCAGCACCTGGCTGTACCATGACGGTGCCTGGTATTATGTACAGAAATATTCCTGCGTAACCAATGGCTGGTATCAGATCGATGGCGCCTGGTATTTTATGAATGCGGACGGTTCCCTAAAGCAGAACGAAAGTTTCCTGTATGACAACAATCTCTACTTTGTAAATAAGAGCGGAAAAATGTATCAGAACCAGTGGCTGAAATGGGATGGAAACTATTATTATCTCAGAAGCTGGGGCGGTGCCGCACACGAAGGCTGGCTGCTGCTTCAGAATAAATACTATTATATTAATGAGGACTGTACACGGAAAACGGATGAAGCCTTTACGTATGATAACAATCTTTATTTTGTTGATGAAAACGGCGTCATGCCGGCAAACCAATGGGTGATCCGGGACGGTGTCTGGTACTTTACCTACAGCTGGGGCGGTGCGAGAAAATCGCAGTGGTTCTATTATAAAAACAACTGGTATTACTTCAACGATGATGCTTCCATGCAGACCGGCTGGGCAGAAATTGACGGAAAAACATATTATTTCCAGAGCTGGGGCGGATGCGTCACCGGGACGAAAAAAATTGACGGAACAACGTATGTGTTTGATAAAAACGGTGTTCTGCTTTCCGAAAAAGAAAGCTAGAAAAATCCATATAAAAATGCGGCAGAAACGAAAATCTCATTCGTTTCTGCCGCATTTTTTATAAATTTCTTTTCCGGAACAGTGCACGAACGCACTGCCGGTAAATTCCGGTTCCCAGAAACAGGGTCAGATAGGCGATTTTCCGCCCATTCGTGAAGTGATCGCCTTCCAGTACCAGAAGCGGATGCTTTTTAAGCTCTTTTGCCAGCCTCTTCGCAAGCGCCTTTTTCTCCGCGTCCATGGTTTCCAACAGCATCAGCTTGTCCAGCACGAAAAACCGCGCCCAGCAGCAGCGCACACCTGCTTCTTTTTTCAGCGCCGGGTGGCGTTCTTCCACGACATTCTGATTATGATCCCATACTTCCACCGAACCCAGATCTGACCAGCGAAAACCGCTTGTCGTGAGGCTTTCGCGCCGGTGCACATAATAGTATTTCTGTGCTGTGGAAAAGGCCACCTTCCGGCAGTGCTCCATTAACGGAACGATGACGTATGCATCCTCGGCGATTGTTTTCTCCGGATAGACAACGCCCTCGAAAATCTCTCTCCGATACAGCTTGCCCCACGGCATCACGCCGAACACGCGCGCCTTCATCACCTGGCGCAGTCCCTCCTCGCTGTCGGTCACAGATTCGATTCCCTCCTGTTTCAGATCCGGCACCGGCCTTCCTTCATAGAGATCGTATCCGCGGCAGATACTCATTTCGGCATCATATTTTTCCGCCAGACGATACAGTGTTTCCAGAAGATCCTCCGCTGCGAAATCGTCGCTGTCCACAAACGTGATATAACGCCCCTCTGCAAGCGCAACGCCCGCATTCCGCGCCGAACTGACGCCGCCGTTCTCTTTTTGGTGATAACGGATCCGCGCATCCTGTTCTGCGTATGTCCGGCAGATTTCACTGCTCTTGTCGGTGCTTCCATCATCTACAAGAAGCAGCTCCCAGTCCGTAAAAGACTGGGAGAGAATGGAATCCACACATTTTTTTAAAAATTTTTCTGCCTGATACACCGGGGTAATGATTGAAATTTCCGGCATTGTTTTATCCTCTTTCTTTATTTCTTACAGCAGTAGTGTATCCCCTTATACTGCTCATACGGATGATCGAGATCCAGAAACGCCGCATCGTGGTGCCCTTTCTGCTGTTCTTTCGGCGGCAGTTTCATATAATCGCCGAACGCCATGCGCAGATATGTGTCATATCCGACCGGAATCGGCAGGCGCTCATTCTCGAACGGAACCTCCATCGCCGATGCAAAAATCTTTTTCGGATATTTCCGGAGAATCGCCTGCGGTGCGCACATCTCGGTGATGCCGTCCACCCGTGGGCTGTCGATATCAAATTTTGTAATATAGTTCTCTGCCTGCTTCCAGATCCGGTACCGCATCTTCTGCGTCGGAGCCAGCGCCAGCAGAATCGTTCCCAGGTAATGCATAAACGCGCCGTGGCGTTCTTTGGTCGGAATAACCTGCGTGCAGAAGAGCTGGAAAATCTTTCCCTCGATCACTTGCCATTTCCGCGCAAGGTTTCCCGGTGCATAGCCCTCGATCGGGAGAATATCAAGCGCAACGCCGTGGCAGAGATCCATATCGACCTGCTCCTTTTTCACCTGCGTGGTGCGGCTGTCGCGGATGTTCGCAAACGTATGCGCATTGCAGAAGCCCTCTTTCGGGTACTCGAGCTTGTAGATTTTACTCTCCTCCTGTGTATCCCAGATTTTCAGGAACTTCTCGTAATCTTTCCGCGGCATGAAAAAGTCGAGATCATCGTCCCACGGAATAAAGCCGCCGTGGCGGATTGCACCGATACAGCCGCCGCCGCAGAGATAACAGGTCAGATGGTTTCTCTGGCACCAGTGGTAAAACATGACGGCCATTTCCAGATTTTTTTCCTGCAGCCGGCGCAGAATTTCGTCCTCGGTATTAAACATCTTTTTTCTCCTCTTCCTTTGCGTTCAGGCTGATCGTCTGTCCTTCCTCGAGCCCTTCTGTGCTCTCCTTTGTGAAGACAATCTTAAAGGTTGCAAGAATCAGCTTCAGATCCTCTAAAATCGAATAGCTTTCTATGTACATCAGATCCAGCTTCAACTTGTCGTATGCGGTCGTGTTGTACTTTCCGTAAATCTGGGCGTAGCCGGTAAGGCCTGCCTTTACTTTCAGACGGTAAGCAAACTCCGGAATCGATTCCTCATATTCCTTTGCAATCTCCGGCCGCTCCGGGCGCGGTCCGACGACGCTCATATCGCCCTTGAAAATGTTCAGAAGCTGCGGCAGCTCATCAATTCTCGTCGCGCGGATCACCTTTCCGACCGGCGTAATGCGGCTGTCGTTCTTCGTTGCCAGGCGGGCTACGCCGTCTTTTTCGGCATCCACGATCATGCTTCGGAATTTGTAGACATAGAATTCTTTTCCGCCGATCGTGAGACGTTTCTGTTTAAAGAACACCGGGCCATGGTCATACAGCTTGATGCAGAGCGCTGCGATCAGCATAATCGGCGACGTGATCACAAGAAGAATCGTCGATACGAGCAGATCCAGCAGGCGCTTGCAGAATCTCTGATCAAACGAAAGACCACTGTTTCGCGCGAGCAGAAGCGGTGTATCGAAAATATGGAGCGCTTCCGCTTTCCGTACCATAATATCCGACAGCTTCGGCGTCAGATAGACACGGATTTCTTTCGCATAGCAATATTTCAGCAGACGGTTGCGCAGCTCCGAATGAAGATCGCCAAGGATCACGCCCTCCTGACCGTATGCGTCAATCTGTCGGCAGAGCTCTTTCTCTCCCACTTCCACGCTCACCTTATGTGCTACAATATACTTGTCCGGCCGCTGGTTCATCTTCAGCTCCAAGCTTTCCATCGGGTATTCACCGTAAATCAGAAGCACCTCTCTTGGCGGAAAGAGACGCGCAAACGTCTTCTCAAAAAGCCAGGATACAATGCCTGCCAGCGCAAAGTCCACGAGTGTCATGCCGACCATCGGCAGAATGTACGGCAGGTGGCGCCACAGCAGGATAATCTGCAGATACATCAGCGCATTGGCACAGAATGCCGTCATCATCTGGGAATAGATGATGCTGCTTCCCTTCATGTAGCCGATCTTCATGCCGCCGTAAATGTACATGAAAACCAGAAGAAAAATACCGTAGATCACGACGATAATCTGATTTCCCTTATCCCAGAACGGCTCCAGCCACAGGTGGCTCGCATAGTATCTGTCCCAGAACACAGAAAAAACAGCGCATTCCAGAAGCACAATCGCCGCGACCGCCAGGACACGCATCAGATGTTTGTACTGTTCCCTGTTTTTATAGTTCATCAACCTCTTCCTCTCTTTTTGCCCTTACCGTAATACTTCCGCACACCGTTTACGGCATAGCACGCAAAACAGTACAGGGAGCGGAACGTTCCCATTCCCAGCTCGCGGTAAACACGGTAAGTCATTCCTGCAGAATGCAGTTTATTCCCCGATTTTCCTGTGCTGGACAGCCGGTATTTCAGCAAAGGCTCATCCACACCGCAGGCTGTCCCGTATTTTTTCAGGATCCGCAGCCAGTCCAGATAATCCTCGTGGCACTCGTCCTTTTCCATCGGGAATTCCAGCAGAACGCTTCTTTTGGCCAGTACCGACGAGCAGCCGATCACGTTGCCGCGCAACAGCATTTTGTAGGTGATCCGCTCCGGGACAGAAAAAATCTTCTGCTTTTCCGGTTCCTGATCGTAAATCAGCTCCCGACCCGTACAGCAGAGCACATCACCGGTCTTTGCAAGGGCTTTTTCCTGCTTTTCCAGTTTTTCGGGATCCCAGTAATCATCCGCGTCCAGAAAGGCAATGTAATCGCCCTTTGCGAGCTGTACACCGCGGTTTCTGGATGCGGACGCTCCTTTGTTTGTCTCATTCCGGATATACCGTACCCGGTCATTTTCTCCGTAACGCCCCATCTTTTCCATCGTATCGTCCGTGGAATGGTCGTCGATCACCAGGATTTCCAGCGGGGTTTTTGTTGTCTGGCAAAGGACTGAGTCGATTGCCTGAAACAGTGTTTCTGCACCGTTGTACGAAGGGATTACTACTGAAATCATGTATTTTCCTCTCTTACTTTGTCTGCTGCATCTGTTTTTTAAATTTTCCAGCAGCAAACCTCCTACTTTTATAGCATATCTGCACGGGCTTGTCAATTTTACGCCGGGATCTGCTGGTTTTTCTTTCTTACATGTAATTCTATGTGAGCTTTAAAAACGCCAGTAAATAGAACAGAATTCCTCCGAACAGTGCTCCGTTTCCGCCGTTTTTCTGCCCCGTCTTTTTTCCGATGGCAGTTCCGGCATACATCGCCGCCATTCCGACCGCGAAGGAGGCAAAAAAGATCTGTCCTCCTGTCACCGGAAGATCCGCGGCAAAGACGCCGGAGACAATTCCATCCACCGACATCGAAACCGCCAGCAGGCCAAATTCCAGTGGGTGGAGCTGTTTTTCCAGATGTTCCAGTCTTGTTTCTGGTTTTCCCTGCTTTTTTCTTCTGCGTTTTCTCAGTTCTTCAAAAATTTTCAGCGTTCCCATAAGAAAAAAGCAGCCCGCACCCACTCTGGTTCCCCATTCCGGTCCTGCGGACTGCAGAAATCTTTTTCCAAACTGCGCGGAAGCAACCAGGGCAGCACTGCAAAACAGATTCAGCAGCGCCGTCATGCCGGGTGAAATTCTCGTATTGCTGCTTCCATATCCGATGCTTACTGCAAAGTTATCGGCTGAGAGCGCCGCAGCAAGCAGAAGCAATTCTACCATATGACACACTCCGTCATTTCTCACTTTACAGTATTCGTCTGTTTTTCAAACCGTGCATCCTGGGAAGGCAGTTCTTTTTCTTATTCCACTGCTTTCCGGAATTCTCGGATTTTTTCTTCGAAGTGCGATACATCGGTGCAGAAAATGCTCGAAGTTCCCGCCACAAAAATGCTGGCTCCACAGGAACGCAGCGTCGCGCCGTGCTCCTTCGTAATGTTTCCGTCCACTTCTAAAATGATGTCCTCCCGGTGCATCTCCTGCAGAAATTTCTGCAGCTTTTCCGCCTTGCGCAGCGTACTCGGCACAATTTTCTGTCCGGCAAAGCCCGGATTCACCATCAGAAGATTGACGCCGTCGATATAATCAAGCACTTCCTCGATCTGCCCGATCGGTGTCGCCGGGTTGATCGCGAGGAACCGCTTGCAGCCGTACGGCACGAGGTAATCGAGCGCGCGCTGCACCTGGAAAGTGCTCTCATAATGAATCGTCACGATGTCCTCTTTGTGAATGCCGATCCATGGCAGCTTGTACTCCGGGTCTTTAATCATCAGATGAAGATCGAGCGGAATACTCGTCAGTTCCCGCAGTCCGCGGATGTAGTCGACGCCAAGGCCGAAGTTCGGAACGAACTCGCCGTCCATCACATCGATATGGAGATATTCGACTTTTTCTTTTTCAAATACATCGATCGTCACCTGCAGATCCACAAGGTTTGAGCACATCATGGATGCCGATATCTGACTTTTTCTCATATTTCTACTCCCATGAAACCATTACTTTACAGTATGGCTCTTTATGATTTTTCATCAGTTCCAGTCCGTCCATCAGCTTTTCGGACGGGAAACAGTGCGTGATCAGCGCCTGTGCCGGGATTTTCTTCTTCGAAAGCGCATCGAGTGCCTCCGTCCAGTCGCAGGCTTCATCTTTTTCATAAGAAGAATTCCACGTTCTCATCAGGTTCAGCTGTTTGCGCAGGATGCGCCAGTACACGTTCTTTTCCATCGCAAGATCGCCCGATGGATTTCCCATCAGCACGATGCTTCCGCCCGGTCTTGCAAGAAGAACTGCACTGGAAACGGCCTGCGGCGTTCCGACCGCTTCTACTACAACATCCGCCTGAATCGCTTTACTCTCCTCTTCCGTCACATATGAGATGCCCGGGATCTGTTCTGCGATCGCACGTTTTGCTTCGCCCCGTCCAATCACAAAAACGGTTTCGGCGCCGAGCGCTTTCGCCCACGCTGCCGCTGCAAAACCGATCATGCCCGTTCCGATCACTGCTGCGGTATCGCCCGGCTTCACACCGCTTCGTTTCACCGCATGAAGCGCCACAGAGAGCGGCTCCAGCATTGCTGCCTCGCGGAAGCTGACGTTTTCCGGCAGCTCCATCAGGTTCCAGTCCGGCACGGCCACGTATTCCGCAAAGCCGCCGTCCCGGCGCGAGCCGAGGTAATCGTAGTGTTCGCACATCTCATATTTTTTCTGCCGGCACTGCGGGCAGGTGCGGCATGGGATCAGCGGGAAAATGCCGACCCGTTTTCCAACTCGCTCTTCCGGCACACCCTCGCCGTATGCGGCAACCACGCCTGAAAACTCGTGACCCGGAATCGTTGGAAAATGGTATGTTCCGTTTGTGAAAATCCGCGGAATATCGGAGCTGCAGATTCCTGATGCCTTTACCTGCACCAGAACCCAGCCGGATGGGATTTCCGGTTTTTCGATGTCTTCCCTTCTTAAATCATTGACTCCATGCAGCTCGTATGCTCTCATTTCGTTTCTCCTTCCACAATCGTACAGAAACGCTCCAGGTCGCTCCTTGTTGTAATCTTAAAGTTCCGCTCATCCCCTGGGATCATCGCCACATCCATTCCATGGCGGTAGGCAATTTCACTCGTTCCCCTTGTGAGGGACAGCTCCTCTTTCGATGCTTCCCGGTTGATCTTCGCGTACGGATGCAGCCGGAAGGCTTCCGGCGCCTGACCGGCAAACAGCGTGCTGCGCTCCAGCAGATGGTCAATTTTCGTTCCGTCGCTGCTCTGATAGATCGTGTCCTTCATCGGCAGCACCGGCATACAGCCCTCATGATCGGCAAGCGCCGCAAGGCAGTCGCCAATCAGCTGTCCGCTCACCAGAGGCCGCACGCCGTCGTGGATGATCACACCGTCGTTCTCCGATACGGAATCCTCCATGCAGACGGTAAGGCCATTATGAATGGATTCCTGCCGCGTATCCCCGGCATCCGCAAAGGCGAGAAATTTCGTAATCCCGTCTTCTTCCATCCATCCGCGGATCTTCTCTCTCCAGGCATCTGCCGCCACGATGACGATTTTCTCAACGGCACTGCTTTTCTGAAACTGCTCCAGCGTATACAGCAGAATCGGTTTCTTTTCCACTTCCAGATACTGCTTCGGAAAATCCCCCATCTGCATTCTCGTTCCGATTCCCCCCGATAGTATGATTGCGTAATTCATCTTAAGCCTTTCCTTTGCTCTTTTTACTCTCTTTTTTTCGCTCTTCTTCCAGCTCTTTTAAAAAGTCTCCCAGTTCTCCGGAGGCGTTCTCCAGCAGGTACGACTTCGTTTTCTGTTCTTTCTCCAGATAGTTTTCCCGGATCTGGCCGTTTGTATGTTCAATCTCTGTGCGCAGATCCCGTGCGGAGAGACGATGCGCGCCCGCTCCCATAATGATGATCTGCTCGAGACCGTCCGAGGAAGCCACCGTTACGTTGCCGTTGTGGCCGATCCTGTGAACCGTTTTCTCGATGTACTGGTCAGCCGTCTCCGCCTCTTTCGTATAAACGACATGAATATTATGGTACATGCCGACCTCACCCTGGTTGCCTTTTACTTTGTAGGCATCAAAGACAAGAATCAGCGTCATTTTTTTATATCCCTGATAATTTGACAGGATGTCCATCAGTTTTCCTCTGGCGCTCTCAATATTATACTTCGCCAGCTCATTTAAATCATCCCATGCAAAAATAACGTTATAGCCATCCACCAGCAGATATTCCTCCTGCGGCTCCTTCGGGCGGTTTGATTTTGCATATTTGGGATCCCCGATGCCGGATGACGAGGTGACCGGACGTGTCCGCCGCTCGAAACCGGCGCGCTTCCGCTCCACTTTGCCGTATGTCCTCGTAAAGATTTCTTCCAGCTCCTCTGCCTCCTGCAGGGAAGCTGCCATCGGCACGCGGTCAGATGCTTTTTTTGCTTTCTGCACAGAGGATGCTCCGCCGCTCCGGTCTGCCGCAGATTCGGCTGAATCGCTTTCTTCTTCCGGATTTTCCAGCGTGTATTCCAGATGCATATGGTCTTCCACTTCATTCCATGGAACGACAAAGCCTGCCCCGTGGGCACAGAACACAGAACCCGTCGGATTTTCCACATCCGCCTCGGAATCGTAGCCGATGGAGGCAATCACTTCCTCCGCGTTGTGACACGGCTCATATCCTTTTAAGGTACAGAACACTCTTCCGCGTCCCCGGCTGTAAGCAGTCACTTCTTTCTGATAATCCTGCATCGTCACAACCGGTGCGGTTCCGGTGATCACTGTCATATCGCCTTCCATTTCCGGCGGTTCAAAGCTGCCGTACATCCGCTGGATATCGTTCAGCGCCCGTCCCGTCGATTCCGACGGAATTTCCAGACGGAACGCATAGACCGGCTCCAGCAGAACGGATTCTGCTTTTTTCAGCCCCTGCCGCACCGCACGATACGTCGCCTGGCGGAAGTCGCCGCCCTCGGTGTGCTTAATGTGCGCACGGCCCTTGACCAGCGTGATTTTCATATCGGTAATCTCCGACCCGGTCAGCACGCCGGGATGCTTCCGCTCCAGCAGATGTGTGAGGATCAGACGCTGCCAGTTGCGGTCCAGGGTGTCCTCGCTGCAGACGGTTCCAATCTGCAGTCCGCTGCCCGGTTCTGCCGGCTCCAGCAGCAAATGAACTTCCGCATAATGGCGCAGCGGCTCGAAATGGCCGACACCCTCCACGGTACTGCGGATCGTCTCTTTGTATACAATATTTCCGGCTCCGAATTCCACCCATTCGCCGAAACGCTCGTGGATCAGACTCTTTAAGATCTCGATCTGCACCTCACCCATGACCTGCGCATGGATTTCCGCGAGGCGCTCATTCCAGACAATGTGGAGCTCCGGGATTTCTTCTTCTAACTGGCGCAGTTTTCCAAGCATCTGATGGACATCGCAGTCCGGCGGAAGCTCGATGCGGTACGTCAGCACCGGCTCCAACACCGGTTTTTCCGCCTCGGTTTCGTTGCCGATGCCCTGACCGGAGAAAGTGCTGTTCAGTCCCGTTACGGCACAGATCGTCCCCGCCGGTGCTTCCTGTACCATCGTATAGCCCGCACCGGAATAAATACGGATCTGGTCTGCCTTTTCTTCGCCGAGCATCTGCTTCACCTTCAGCACGCCGCCCGTGATTTTCAGATGCGTCAGACGGTTTCCTGCCGTGTCCCTTGAAATCTTAAAAACGCGCGCGCCAAAATCCCCGCCGTACTCCGGCGTTTTTGTAAACCGGTCCAGAATTTTCAGAAATTCCGTCACGCCCTCCATCTTGAGTGCAGAGCCAAAGCAGCACGGAAAAACCTTCCGCTCTGCGATCATCGTGCGGATCTGGTCTTCTTCCACGCTTCCCGTTTCCAGATACTGCTCCAGCACGTCCTCATCACACATGGCGAGTTCTTCCAGCAATTCTGCGTTCTGGAGATCCTGCGAGAAATTCAGGCAGTGCTCTGAGAGACGGCTCTGCAGTTCTTCCAGCAGTTTTTCCGCATCCGTGCCTGGCTGATCCATCTTGTTGATAAAGAGAAAGACCGGGATCTCATACCGTGCGAGCAGCCGCCACAGGGTTTCCACATGCCCCTGCACGCCGTCCGCACCGCTGATCAGAAGAACCGCATAGTCCATGACCTGTAAAGTGCGCTCCATCTCCGCCGAGAAATCCACATGGCCCGGCGTGTCAAGGAGTGTGACCTCCGTCTCGTTCAGCTTCAGCACGGCCTGTTTGGAAAAGATCGTGATGCCCCTTGCTTTTTCCAGTTCCTCCGTGTCCAGAAAGGCGTCCTTGTGATCCACTCTTCCGGCTTTCCGGATCTGGCCTGTTTTATATAAAATTCCCTCTGCCAGCGTCGTCTTTCCCGCATCGACATGCGCTAAAATGCCTACCGCCAGTTTTTTGGTTTTTTCCATTTTGTTTCATCCTGTCTGTATGATTCATATTTTTCAGGCCCCCTCATCCCCTGCGGCCCGACTCACTGCTTATTGTACCACAAAACCTCTCATTGCGGAACCCCGGAGTGAAACGCAAAAAATCTCAAAGCGGATTTCTCTCCTGCTTTGAGATTTTTTATGCTATGTTCTGTTTTATCTCTCCCCCGCCATCGGCTGCCGATCTGCAATTTTCAGGAAAACAAATCCCAGTGCAAAGAAAATCGCCAGGCATGCAACCGCCACGTTGATCGTTCCGCCTGCCAGTTTTACAGCTGCAATAACTGCAGAACCGAGGAACGATGGTTACTCTGTCTTCCAACGTCATATCCGTTTCTTTTAAAAGTTCATTTGCAAGAAGTGTACCGTACTCTGCATGATGGGCAACCTGCATACAGTGTTTCTGCGAATGATCCGTATATCCCAGCTGTCCCAGGTTTTCGTTTCCTTTTTCAGATATGCGCTGCATCCATTCCAGACTCCAGCCTAACCGCTGTATTTTTGCTGTTCCTGCCATTTCTTTCAGAATATTTTTTACTGCAATCACGATCGTAGCACATTTGTATTTTAACTGCTATCCTGTTCCTATAAGGTCTATATCAAATGATTGTTAAATTTTTTATATTTTTGATGCAGTCAGACGGGGTTCTGTTACAGCAGAAAAGCACTGCAAATACAGATGGATGTATTTACAGTGCTTATTTTGAGATTATTTTTGTTTTTTAATTCTGTGCGTCTTCGTACTCTTTTACTTTTTCTTCATACTGCTCCTGGCTCTCGATCGTATGTTTTACAATATGACCGTGCTCTTTCTGCTTGTGTGCCAGATCCCGGCCAGGACGCGGTGCATATTCGTCTTCCGGGATTTCAAGTGCATTGGCGGTGGCGTGAATGATACCGTTGCTGCTGTAGGTGGCACCGCTCAAGGCATCGATGTTAAGGCTCTGTTCTTCTATCATCTGCCCTATCACGTAAGGCGCTGCACGGAAAAAGTATTCCTCGGTGTCGCAGTAGGAAAGGATGGAGATGTCGGTCACTTTCTGGTTTTCTACCGTTACCTGCACTTCTACATCCCCGCGGAAGGCATCGGCGGTACCCGTGCAGATGCCGTCTTTCAGGTCGTGGAAACGACCGGCATCCAGGAATGCCTGTTTTTCTTCCGTTGTATCCGTCGATTCAGATGCTGTATTTTCCTGTACAGTATTCTCATCTCCGGCAGCTTCTTTTAACGCATTTTGAGTGGCCTCAATCAACCCTTTACTGCTGTAGGTGGCGCCGGAAACAGTATCTATCTCCTCGGCACTCTGTTTTTTCATGATTTCCGAAAAGATTCCTGACTTTGCTCTGTCCAGATATGTCTGATCATCCTCGGCGTTCTCTATCGTCAGTCCGGTTATCGTTCCCTGTTCCACTTTTACGGAAACAGTCACGGTTCCGCGGTAGCCTTCTCCACTTCCGGAATAAGTGCCGTCCTGGAATCTGCTGTCCAGATTCTGTTCTGCCGTATTAATGGCCGCATCACCTGCTGTCTTACCAACGGAACCGCTCTCGCTCCGGATCAGGAACTGTGACGCTGCAATCGTAAGGCAGGTCACCCCGACACCGATCCACACGCTGTATCGGTACTTCCAGTGTGCATTGTTCTTCAGACATCCGTTTACACATACCCCGCATCCAATGCACTCGCCGCCTGCCATCTGCTCTTTTTCTGTCAGATCAATTCCCATGGTACATTTTGCAGTACAGAGATGGCAGTTTCCGCATTTGCTCCGCGGTTTTACAATTTTTAACAGCGTACATCTGGAAATCAGGCTGTAGATGGCTCCCATGGGACAGAGATACCGGCAGAAAAAATGCTGGATTAAGACGGATCCGACGAAAATCACCAGAATCAGCGCACCGCCAATCGAAAACATCGGCTTCACGCCCGGCCAGTGTCCGATGGAACTGTACTGTCCAAACACCTGCCACGGCCCTGCGATGTTCCATTTTATCATACCGCTCCATACGAAGACTGCCCAGAACAGGAGCACACCATATTTGATCCAGCCTGTTGGAACATTTCTTCCACTCTTCTTTGAATTTGAATGCAGGTTTTTCGCACCTGCTTTTCGAAACCGCTTTTTCAGCTTATTTCCTGCAAACCACAGAAAATCCTGCACAGCCCCGAAGCTGCAGAAATATCCGCAGAAAAACCGTCCCACAATAATCACCGCCGGAACCGTCGCCAGCACCATCCATACCGAATACCTGATCCGTTCCCACGAAACCGTCCCCTGATAAACTGCGGAAATAATCGTCCCAACCGCAGAAAACTGCGCCTCAAACAAGCCCGGGATCAGCAGGAAAGAAAGGATCTGAATCACTGCTTTCGGCCAGTTTCTTTTGTCTTGTTTTTTCAAATTTGTTCCTCTTTTCTTATGTTTAACGTTTCATCTCCATTACCGGACCATTCGATTTATGTTCCTGGATTAATTCACAAATCTCCGAAAGATTCATTGCCGAGAAATCTCCGGGGACGGTATCCTTCAGGGCACTTACTGCATTTCCGATGGATACTGCCTGTGACAGTAAAAAACCCTCATAAATCGTGTATTTTCTGCACATTTATGAGGGTTTTATATTTTTGCGTTATTTTTACAAATTCACAGTTGAATTATGCGTTCATCTGTTTAGCAACTTCCTCAGCAAAGTTCTCTTCTTTCTTCTCGATTCCTTCACCGGTCTCGAAACGAACGAAGCCTTTTACTGCTACGGTTGCGTTGTTTGCTTTTGCAACCTGTGCTACATACTGAGCTACGGACTGTTTTCCGTCTTCTGCTTTTACGTATACCTGGTCAAGCAGGCAGATCTCTTTGAGCTCTTTGTTGATACGGCCCTGGATCATTCCCTGGATAACTTTTTCCGGTTTCTGGGACTCTTTCGGGTCGTTCTGAATCTGAGCCATGAGGATTTCTTTCTCATGTGCGATGTAATCAGCGCTTACTTCGTCGCGGTTTGTGTACTGCGGACGAAGAGCTGCAATCTGCATTGCAACGTTTTTAGCCATCTCTTTGAGGTCATCGTTTACAACATCTGTCTCAACGTCAACCAGAACACCGATTTTACCGCCCATATGAGTATAAGAAGCAACGAAACCGTTCTCCTCTTTTACCTGCTGGAAACGACGGATGTTCATGTTCTCGCCGATGGTAGCGATCTGATGAGCCAGCTCCTCGCCAACGGTCTCGTTGGTATCGAATTTCCAAGGCTCTGCCAGGAATCCTTCTACGTCTGCTGCAGTTGTATCCATAGCCTGCTCTGCAACCTGTGCTACATAGCCACGGAATTTCTCGTTCTTTGCAACGAAGTCTGTCTCAGCGTTTACTTCTACAGCGACAGCTTTCTTTCCATCCTCGGATACGTTCAGCATAACGATACCCTCAGCTGCGATTCTGCCAGCTTTTTTCTGAGCAGTAGCAAGTCCTTTTTCTCTCAGGAACTCCATTGCTTTGTCCATATCACCTTCGGTAGCTGTAAGAGCTTTCTTGCAGTCCATCATACCAGCACCGCTTACTTCTCTTAACTCTTTTACCATTGCTGCTGTAATAGCCATTGTTTTATTCCTCCGTATACGTGATTCAGCAGACTGCATCTTCATGCCGGTCTGCTATTGTGAGATTCGCCGAAGGGAACCTGAATTTCAAGTTCCCCCCAGTTCATTACTTCGCGTAAATTATTCAGCGTCTGTCTCTGCTGCTTCTTCGTATGCAGCTTCCTCAGCCTCGCCCTGTTTTGCCTCGATAACTGCGTCTGCCATTTTGGAAACGATCAGTTTTACGGCACGGATAGCGTCGTCATTACCCGGAATTACATAGTCAAGCTCTTCCGGATCGCAGTTGGTATCGCAGATACCGATCAGCGGAATTCCCAGTGTATGAGCTTCCTGTACGCAGATTCTCTCTTTTTTCGGATCTACTACGAAGATAGCGTCCGGCAGTCTCTTCATTTCTTTGATACCGCCAAGGTTTTTCTGCAGTTTTGCAAGCTCTTTCTTTAACTCAATGACTTCTTTTTTCGGAAGAACTTCGAAGGTGCCATCCTGCTCCATGGTCTCGATTGCTTTCAGTCTTGCAATACGGCTCTGGATGGTTTTGAAGTTGGTCAGCATACCGCCGAGCCATCTCTCGTTTACATAGTACATTCCGCAGCGCTCTGCCTCAACAGCGATAGCGTCCTGAGCCTGTTTTTTGGTTCCTACGAAAAGGATTGTGCCGCCGTCTGCTGCGATGTCTGCAACAGCTTTGTATGCGTCATCTACCATTCCTACAGATTTCTGCAGGTCGATGATGTAGATACCATTACGCTCTGTGTAGATGTACGGAGCCATTTTAGGATTCCATCTTCTTGTCTGATGTCCGAAATGAACACCGGCTTCCAGTAACTGTTTCATTGAAATTACGCTCATTGTTTTATCTCCTTATGGTTTTATTCTTCCCCATGTTTTTTCACCTTGGAACCTGTTTTTCAAAAAACAGGCACCATCCTTGGTACCGCATGGGTGCTTATTGTGCAACAGTAAGATTGTATCACAGAGTTTTTTTCATGACAAGCATTTTTTTCGCGGATTCTGCGGTTTTTTTCTGTTATTTTTGTGTTTTTCCCTGTTTATCCTTTAAAAACAGATACCAGAAAGTTCCGGCGCAGATTACCGCTTCCAAAAAGATGAACATCCATGCACCTGCCGGCGCTTTTTGGGTCATCCAGGATACGAACTGGCTCCGGTAAAGTCCCCAGATATTTTCTGCCATGTGCGCAAGAGCCGGGGCAAGGAGTGTTCCGCACCGCTCATAAATAAGGATCAGAAGCACACTTACCACGGCTGCATAGACAAACTGCGTCACATTGCCGTGATATGCACCGAACAGCAGACATGATGCTGCGATGCCCCAGCCGGTTCCCCAGAAATCTTTTGCCCTGCGGTAAATCATGCCGCGGAAAACAATTTCCTCTGCGGCCGCGCTCAGCACACCGACGGACAGGATCAGAAGCAGCGGGTTCTGTCCTTCATAAATCTTTGATGCCATGTCCTGATAGCCGGAAAAAATTCTGGTAAAGCCGGTCACGTTCATTACAGTATTCAGGAGATGGCCGAAGGTCATAACCAGCAGAATACAGGCGGCTGCCTCTGCCGCACTCCACCGTTTTTCCGGTTTCGGGAACATGCCTTCATCTTTTTTGTACTGTTTCCAGAGAACCGGGATCGCCGCCAGACTGCCGATTGCTGATGCAAGAACGGATGTCGCGTGCATACGCTCTTCCAGATAACCGCCGGTCGTAAACGTCATCAGAATCAGCGCCAGAAGTACGGTTGCTCCGATCAGAAACAGTTCGTACGTCAGAAGCGGTTTTAAAAGACGCCATAGCTTCCGCTGGATAGGAATTACGATTTCCTCCGTTTTTGGCTCTGTTTTCGCTGTCCTTTTTTCTTTTATATTCTCTGCTTTTTTCTCTTTCGGCGCAAAGATTCCTGTTCCACTTTCTCCTCTTGTCAGCCACGGGATACGCTCCGGCTTCATTTTTTTGATGCGGTCGCGTCTTTTCTTCTCTTCTTTCGGATCCTCCGCCAGCAGTTTCAGTTCTTCCGGTGTATCACATACCTTTGCGGCACCTGCTGCCTCGAGTTCTTCTCTTCCGCCGTACCCATACGATACGCCGACACAGAGCAGTCCGTTTTCTCTTGCCCCGATTACGTCATAGCTTCTGTCACCAACCATCACCACGTCGGAACGGCTGTCTTCTGCTCCGAGTCGGCGCAGCGTCTCTGCGATGACTTCTCCTTTGTCGGTTCTGGTTTCGTTCATTTCTGAACCGGTTACTACGGTAAAATACTTTCTGATTTCGAAATGCTCCAGGATCTGCTCCACGTATTTTTCCGGTTTGGACGATGCTACCGCCAGAATTTTTCCCTTCTCTTTCAGATACGCCAGAACCTCCGGGATTCCCTCGTATACTTCATTTTCAAAAATGCCCTCTGCCTCGTACCGCTCCCGGTATTTTGTGATGGCCTGCTGTGCTTCTTCGCAGCCAAGGCCTGCAAAATTCATGAAAGATTCCAGAAGCGGCGGCCCCACGTAACAGTTCAGTTTTTCCAGATCCGGCTCTTCGATGCCAAAGGATGCCAGCGCATACTGTACGCATCTTGTAATTCCAGGACCGGAATCGGTCAGGGTTCCGTCCAGATCAAATAATATCATATCTGACATACTCTTATTTCCTCTTTTACTTTTTTATCGTATGACATGTCTTTTATTCTAGCATATCGAAATTAGAAATACAAACAAAACCGGATCAGGCTATTTTCTGCAGAGTGCACGCAGATAGCGGGTGGTCTGATTCTGAATTTCGGCAATGGTACGAATCAGGTTCCAGAGGCGCCTTAAGGACTGCAAGAGGCGGGTTCCTTTTGGTTTCTGGCTGGTTCTTTGGCTGACAAGTGTGGAAGTTTTTGGTTTCACGTTGACTTCCCACGGTTTCATGGTTCGGACAATGCCGTCTGCGCCACGCACTTTTACAGTGATGCGGTTGTAGCCTTCGGAAAGGCTCTCGGCTTTCAGACAGATTTTGTTTTCTTTCCATTCGTATTTGGCTTCGGAGCCATTTACCATGCAGGAAAGAATTTCAGCCGTGTCGGCGGCTCCCTCGAGCAGAATTTCCGGGGTATAACCGGGATCTATTTCGACGCTGGTGTCGGCCGGGCGGATAATCAGGGGGTTCGGCGCTTCGAAATCTTCGTCTGCTATCTGTGATAATATGAAATCGGCGATGATCTGCGGCGGTATTTGAGATGGCTCCTCCCCGGCACTCTCAGATGGAGTTTCGGCAGGCGGAGGACTGCTTTCTTCTGTTTGTAGCGGAGTATCATCTGGATCTTGGGTCACCTCCTCGGGCGTGGCTGCAGCAACGGGCAGCTGTTCGTCTGTTTTGAGTTCTTCTTTCTCCGGAGACGATTGCCCGGGCTCCGTTTGTTCCTGCTTTTCTGTGTTTGACTTTCCGGCATCTGGCATTACGGTAGGCTCCTCTTTTTCTGGTGCTTTTGTTTCCGAGGTTTGATTTTCTGACTCTTTTTCGGTTGACGGAGATTCCTGCTTCGTTTCTTCCATATCAGGCTTTTCCGGTTCCGGATCTTCTGGCATCAAATTTTCCGTTCCGGATTTTTCTGAACCTGTATCTTCATAATCTGGTTTTTCTGTGTCCATTTCTCCAAAATCCGTTCTCTCCGAATCTGACTCTTCTGTCTCTGATTCTTTTGTATCTGTTTCTTCACATCCTTCCTCTGATTCCGATTCCCCGGAACCCATATCTCCTGCCTCCGGCAATTCTTCTGGCTTCCCCGATTCTGAATCCTCCGAAATTTCTTCCTCCTCTTCTTCCCACCTTTCCGCTGGTTCTTTCTCCGGATCCGGAATTACCGTCGGGGGAAGCATTTTTTCTTCTTCTGTCTCTTTCTTTCCGGTCTCTGCCGGATCTGTTTTCTCTTCCGGCGGCTCTGGTTCCTGCTCTGGTTTCTCTTCTATAGGCGGTTCTTCTTCTGACTTTTCGTCCGGCAGCAGTTCCTCCGGTCCGGCTTTCCCGTCTGCATCTGTCACATCACTGTTCTCGATGATTTCAGCTTCTAATTCCACGCTTTCCACCGCACTTGCGGCCTCGCCTGTCGTCTGCTGTGTCTCCGCATGGACTTCGATTCCCTGGACGGCCAGGAATCCTGTCATCATTGCGCATATGGTCTTTTTTCTCATCCTGCTTCCTCCCATCTTTTTCTGATCTGCTGATAAAAAATGTCCTCCTCCATTCCCGGAATTTCTGCTGCCTCGTTGATGTACTGTTCTGCTTTTTCCTGCATGTCGAACTGCAGTGCCAGCTCTGCGGCCCTGAGCAGATTTTTCCGCCGGTTTCCATCCTGTCTGCTGCACAGAAGCCGTTCGTAATAGAGAAAGCTCTCCTGGCACCAGTCCTGTTCTCTTTCCCCATCCCCGGATTTTCCGCCAAGATAGCACGCATCCGCCAGTCTCTGCCAGATAACCGTCTCCCACTGCCCCTCCATATTCTCGCCTGCGGCCTTTTCCAGCACTTCGATTCCTTTCCGCATGGCGTCTGTGTCATTTTCACGCGCCAGTTCTTCGGAAAAACTGAAATACATTCCTGCAACAGCAAGATATCTGCGGCAGCGTTTTTCTTTTTCCGGCTCCTGCTGCGTGTCATCATAAAATTCAGCCAGCAATGGCGCCATCTGCATTTTTTCCCTTGCCGCATCATCCGCCAGACAGTATTCCACAAGTTCCTGCTCCACACGCCCCGCCTGACTGAGATGGTCTGCCTTTAAGAACGCTTCCCGCGCTTTCTGGTAGTTCGGCAGACTGCCTTCTTCCACCGGATTTCCGCAGAACCAGAGATCTCCCTGCTCCTCCCATTCGTCTGCCGCCGGAAACTGCCCCCATGGCATCCTGCTGGCAACTGCAGCCGCTCCTCCTGTCAGAAAAACAAAAACTGCAAAGATCCGCAGAGTCTTCCTGCCTTTTTGCTTTCTTTCCAGCCGCCGCAGTGCCTTTTTGACTTCTCCGGCAGACGCATACCGTTCCTCCGGCTTTTTCTGCATACACTTTTCCATCACCCGCCAGAGTCCTCTTTTCTGCCGCTTTTTCGCATGCTTCGCCATTGCCGCAAGCAGTGCGCCGAGTGCATAAAGATCGGAACGGGCGTCACACTTCCCGTCATACTGCTCCGGCGCTGCATAACCGCGGGTTCCATAACGGACTTCCACACCCGTTTCTTCTGTTCCGGCTGCACCGAAATCCACAAGGTATATTTCACCACGCTCTGTTATCATCACGTTGTCCGGCTTCAGATCCCGGTAGAAAACCGGCGGGTTCTGTGCATGGAGATAACAGAGAATCCCGCTCAGGGCAATTCCCGTTTTCAGAATTTCCCGGCTGGAAAACCGTTCTCCCTTACGCATACGCTGTCCGATAGATTTTCCGTTTACAGCTTCCATCACCAGAAAGCTTTTTGTCCCACTTTCCAGAAGTTCCACCGCACAGGGAATCCCGGGATATGAAAACTTCTGTAAAAGAAACGTTTCCCGGCGCAGTTTTTCCCTGTCACATATACTTACCTTGACTGCATACCGCTTTCCGGATCCAGTTTTCTCTGCAAGATAAACGACAGACGTTGCCCCTCTTCCGAGCACTGACAGCAGGCGATACTTCCCTCCCGGAAGTTCTACTTTTCCAATGATCCCGCCTCCTCTTTTTACGTCAAAGTGTTTGTCAGTCCGATATTCTGTTTTTGTACATGGATATAAATTGAGCCGAATGGCTCTTCGATAGAGTAATATAGAATCGATTTTTCAGGACGAATGTCCAAGCGGATGAAAAATCGTGATGTAAGTATAACACAACAGCCGCCGTTTCCGCAAGAACTACAGAAGCCGACGGCTGCCAAAAAAATCGCCTGTTTTTTATCTATTTTTTCCCTCTTGACGAATCTTACATCCGTTCCGGTGCCGAGAATCCCAGCAGGTCGATGCAGGTCTCAAGTACCTCGCGGACAAGATCCAGCAGTGCCAGGTAAGATGCTTTTCTTGCCTCATCCTGCTCACTTAAGATCTTGGTCTCGTGGTAGAAATGGTTGAACTCGTTTGCAAGCTCGTAGATATAAGCACAGATCTTATGCGGTGCAAGCTCCTCAAAACAGGTGAGCATCACGTCACTGTATCTGGAGAGTGCGAGCATTAAGGTCTTCTCCGGCTCTGCGGACGGCGGAAGGATCTCACCGTTCTCTGTATTCTCACAGGTATCCTGATATTTCTTTAAGATCGAATTGATTCGCGCGATCGTGTACAGGATATACGGACCTGTATTTCCCTCGAAAGAAGTAAACCGGTCGATATCGAAGACATAATCCTTTGTCGCCTGGTTGGAGAGATCCCCGTATTTTAAAGCGGCAAGACCAACGATCTCAGCTGTCTTCTTCGCCTCATCCTCGGATACGGTACGGTTTTCCATAATACGGTTGTAAGCAGCCTCATCGATATCCGCGATCAGGTTCTCCAGGCGCATAACGCCGCCCTCTCTCGTCTTAAACGGCTTACCGTCCTTTCCGTTCATCGTTCCGAAACCGACGAAATCCATCTTCCGATCTGCCGGAACGATCCCCGCCTTCTTCGCAACACGGAACACCTGGGTAAAATGAAGCTCCTGGCGCTTGTCCACAACATAGATCTAGTGATCCGGCTTGAAATCTTCCTCTCTCTCAACGATCGTTGCAAGGTCAGAAGTCGCATAGAGAGCGGCTCCGTCGGATTTTCTCACGATACACGGCGGAAGCTCCTTCGTATCGGTCGGCTCCGCGATATCGACAACAAGAGCACCCTGGCTCTCGTAAGCAAGTCCCTTATCCTGAAGATCCTTGATCAGTCCCGGGATATACGGCTGCGCGTCGCTCTCCCCTTTCCAGAGATCAAAATCAACATCGAGATTTGCATAGTTTCTCTTCAAATCCTTTAAAGACACATTCATGATGTGCTTCCAGATCGCACGATACGGCGC
>ENA-UPTB01000249-UPTB01000249.1-human-gut-metagenome-genome-assembly--contig:-NODE-249-length-59600-cov-16.049258_pt1 | contig 59600 bp, 47 predicted proteins | sample MGYA00250046_ERZ773369 | MGnify/ENA primary metagenome ERZ773369 (study PRJEB29103, sample SAMN06111938) | human gut metagenome | biome: human gut; feature: ankylosing spondylitis patient; material... | reverse complement strand
CTTTCACGTTTTACTTTTGTTCTCATACACTTTTGTTTTAGGCATCCAAAAGTGTCAAGTTTTTTTAGGGTAAGTCAATCAGCACACCGCCAAGAGTATAAGTGCCAACAATTATCTTAATCTTCTTCTTGATAATCTGCTGATGGCATGCAATGTGTCAATATACCACAATAACGTGGAATGTTGCTGTAGTGAGAAGCAAATTGGGGGACAAGATAATCGTTAAATCTTCAAAGGTTAGTGTGAGGCTGCATATATAACATGGTAATTAAAGGACAATTTTCGATTCAGGGAAATGTATGGAATAGATTAATGGGATGTAAAAGAGAAAATATTGCAAGTCTAAAGGCAAATATCGCTAATTAATGGAGAGTGGTATCAGGTTTAATTACTAAATATTAATAGAAAACGGACAATTATTCGCTATTCTCGTTGCTTTTACATAACTTTGTGTTCAAGTTTAATCAAATAGATAATTACTTAACGAAGAATAAGGACAATGAAAGACCCCGATTGGCAGAAGTGCGTTTTATGTGCAGACAGTAAGAATGTAATAAAACGTATTCCTGATAATTCTATCGACTTCATTTTGACCGACCCTCCATATAATCTCGGTCAACATTCAACTGGCAATATACCATTGCCAGGCCGTTCGGCTATGAATAATGATGTTGCTGATTGGGATATGGTAGATTTCAATCCAGAAGAATGGGCTGATGAATTCATTCGTATATTAAAGCCTACAGGAAATTTGTTCATATTCACTTCATATAATCAACTTGGACGTTGGTACAATTGTCTTGATCAAAAGTTTGATACAACAAATTTCATGATTTGGCATAAAACCAACCCTGCTCCCAAAATTTTTAAGGTTGGCTTTCTGAATAGTTGTGAAATGATATTTGTATGCTGGAATAAAAAACACACATGGAATTTCCTATCGCAGAGAGAGATGCATAACTTCATAGAAAGTCCGATATGTATGCGTCCAGAACGCCTAAGCAACCCAAAACATCCAGCGCAAAAGCCTCTTGCCATATTAAAAAAAATGATAGAGGTGGCAACAAACGAGAATGATATAGTATTTGACCCGTTTATGGGAGTGGGATCAACAGGAGTAGCCGCAATAGAACTGAAAAGGCGTTTTATTGGAGTTGAATTAAATAATGAATATTTTGAAGCAGCAAAGAAACGAATAAATATGGCATTCAATAAGGGCAGTAAATTAAACACCACGGATTACTCTTTAGAAGAGGATTCATACATGGTACACGAACCATCAGTCGGGGTACATACTTCGCTTTTTATGCTTGATAGTTTTTTCAAAGCCAAAGCATCTACAACGCAATCTGTGTTTATAGATAGGAAAACGAGCTTATCTCCTATAATTAAGTGGCCTGGCGGTAAGGAGAAAGAATTGAAGTATATTATTCCTAATCTGCCACAGTTTGAAAGATATTTTGAACCTTTTGTAGGAGGAGGATCCGTGTTCATGGGAATCAATGCAAAAGAGTATTTCATTAATGATTTCTCTGAAGAATTGGTTCAACTTTACCGATACATATCTGAAAATGACAAGGATTTTTACAGATATGTAGAAGCTATGGATGCGTCATGGAACAATGCAGAGAATTTTTTCCATAACAACAAAAAGCTAGTTGATGTTTACTTAAACTTCAAGAGTGGGCAATTAGACAAGGAAGGCCTTAAAAAATACATTGTAAATTTTATTACAAGAAAGAAGGATGAAATTGAAAGTATTTTAGATAATGCTTTTCGTGGAGTACAATGTATTATGTGCAAGGAACTTGAAACAAACCTATTTCGCAAGATGGTGCGCATGTGCGAACTTGAATTGCAAAAGCAGGATTTGCCTCTTAAAGACTTAAACGACAACATCGAAACGGCTATCAAGAGTGCGCTATATATGAATTATCGCAACTTGTACAACGACAAAAGTATTGGCGGAGATAATCCGCATATGTATAGTGCATTGTTCTTTTTCATGCGCAACTATGCATATAGTGGCATGTTTAGATATAGTAGGAATGGCAAATTCAATGTTCCGTATGGAGGTATAGCCTATAATAGCAAAATGATGAAAAAGAAACTCAATTATTATCGATCAAGACTTTTGCAGGATCATTTTGAGAATGCTCATATCTACAATTTAGATTTTGAAGCATTCCTAAGAGAAATTCAGCCAAACGAAAATGATTTTGTTTTTCTTGATCCTCCTTACGATAGTGAATTCAGTACCTATGCTCAAAATACATTCACAAAGGCAGACCAAGAAAGACTCGCAAATTTCATGATAAATGAGTGCAAAGCCAAGTGGATGATGATTATTAAGAATACCGATTTTATATATGAATTGTACAGTAAAAAAGGTATAAATATTCGAACATTCGATAAGGAATATCTTGTTAGCTTCATGAATAGAAACGACAAGAAAGTTACGCATCTTCTCATAACAAATTATTGATAGTATGAAACGTATAACGGAAAGTCAGTTGGTTTTGCCAGCTTTATACTTGATGTCAAAATCAGTAAATGGTTTTGTCTCCACAAGTGATTTAATCTCTGGGTTGACCGAAGTGTTGCACCCAACCGGTGTTGATGCAGAAATATTATCAGGCAGATCAGATACTTACTTCTCTCAGAAAGTTAGAAACTTGAAAAGCCATGATACATTTCAACGTGATAATTATGCAACTAATGTACCTGGTGGTTTTTGTATCACTTCTGTTGGAAAGGAGTATCTCGGCGCTCATAGTGAGGCATTATCTTACTTGTTCGAAGAAGATTTCAACTACGAAGATGTAAAAACTGCAATTGAAAGCATTGCCTCAAGTGGCAATAGGCGCGTGCTGCCTATAGAGGAAATTGTATCAGAAGGAAGAGTTGTTACAAGAAATGTTCAGACGCGAGAAAGGTCTTCACATTTAAGAAAGATAGCGATTGAACATTTTACCCGTAACAATATCATCTCTTGTGATTGTTGTGGTTTTAATTTCCCCAAATATTATGGTGATGTTTATGGCAAGGATTGTATAGAAATCCACCATAAGAGACCTATTTTCCAGTATCAAGGAGATACATTTGAACAGTTGGTGGATAGTGCATTAGAAAACTTATTGCCTGTATGTCCGAACTGTCATAGAGTGATACACAAAAACCACATTGGAAGTGATGGCATTGCTGCTTTCATTCATGATGTTCAACAAAGAAGAATAATTCTCTAAGTTGTTATATAGTATGTGTAATCGTTTGAGTTTAGACATAATCCAAAACTCAAACGATTGGCTAAATCTGAATCATCGGTAGTAACTAATCAAACTATTAACCGCAATTTCGGAAGTCATTTATAAGCCTTTTTAGAAAGGAACTTGGCAATCGGACGAGATGGCAATCATCATGCTCCTTGTCGCGTTTCAGGATCTTCCTTCTTGCTTAAGCATATTGATAATTATTGCTGCCCTCTAAACTAAAAATAGCACAATTACTCCGCCCGAAGTCCTCCAATCTGGGACTCCGGGCTTGTTTTTTCAAAAAGTAAGCTCCTCTCTAATCAGACAGACTTTGGATCCGGGTGGCATAGCCTCCTGAACCATTTTTGCCCAGTCTTTTTCTGGTCCATCAAGTTTAGCGGACAGCAATAATAAAAAAACAAAGATACAGCCATTGCTGGCTGTATCTTTATGGTTCTCAGGGGGATGTCGTTATGCTTTACTTGAACAGCTGGGGGATGAACAGGAGCGAGTACTGGCGCCAGTTGCACCAGAGGTGGCCGCGCGAACTCTCGTGGAATGTGTACTTCAGTCCGTCTTTGTCCATGCGCTCCATGAGCCGCTTGTTCGCTGGCAACAGCCAGTCTTCGTTGCCGCATGCAATCCAGTAGAGTTTGGGGTTGCCTTGTGCCAGCTTGGTGAGCTTGGCATCGAGGTTGGCATAGGCTGGAACCTCTTCCATATTAAGATGAGAGAAGTCGACGCCGGCGGAGTAGAGGCCGATGTAATTGAACATGTCGGGATAGTTGGCTGTAATCATAAGCGTGTGCATTCCACCCATTGACAGTCCGGCAATGGCGCGATGTGCCTTGTCGGGGATGGTGTTGAATGTGGCATCGACATAGTTTACGATTTCAGGGAACGCCAGTTCGAAGAGTCCGTCCTTGTAGTGTGGCAAGAGGTGGGTCGATACGGGTCTGAACGCGAGATTCTCTGCCGTCTCGCCGGCAGCGGCCTGCTTGCCGAAGTTGCCGTTGGGCATGACGACAATCATCGGCACACACTTTCCTTCGGCAATGAGGTTGTCCATGATGCGCGCCATGTGGCCCAAGTCGAGCCATGCAGTCTCGTCGCCACCACTGCCATGGAGAAGATAGAATACAGGATATTTCTTGTCGGTCTTGCCATATCCGGCAGGCAGATACACATTCATACGGCGGTCGGCGTTGGCCGTGTTGGAGTGATACCATACCGTGCGCACCTGGCCATGGTCCACATCCTTTACCAGATATTCGTCGGCAGCGCCGCCACCCACATAGAAGATGCTGAATATGTTGCCCACATCGCGGCGCGTAAACGGATTTACAGGGTCGATGCCCAGCACACCATCGATGTCAAAGCGATAGGTGAACATTTCGGATGCGAGCTGCGGAGTGGTATACTCCCATATTCCATCCTTGCCTTTCTTCATAGTAGCCTGGCCGTTGTTCTGCTCCCAGTCGGCCAATATCTTCACACTCTTGGCCTTGGGCGCTTTCACGCGGAAGGTTACGGTGTGGTCGTCGTTTACCTGTGGCGAAACGATGTCGCCCTCACGAAATGAGATGTTCTGCTGTGCGCTCATGCCCATTGCGACGAGCATGGCTGCCATTGCTACGATAGTCTTCTTCATAGATTCTATTTTTAGTTGTTGATTCCTAATAGTATCTACAAAAGTAATAATAATTTGTCATAACCGGACCCATCTTCCGTAGCTTTTTTCATTTATGTTGTTCGGTTTCGGCTCCGACTCTTTTCTTGTCGGTCAATGTAGAAACCTCAACGTGTCTTCGTTCAGGCTGCTTTAGAAGAGAAATGTCGTAAAGCGTTTGGTGTTTGCTTCTTTCTGCTTCAATTCTTCATCCATTCTCCGTGTCGCCATCTTGAAAAAGAAACGAATGAGATGTTCATCGGTCGCTTCTGTACGAATCATGCGGAGCGCAGCAATGTATTCCTTGCGATTCTCTGACGGGATGATAAGGAGGGGATGCCCCATGCGCAACAGTATGTAGTTGCTGACCAGACGCCCGGTTCTCCCATTGCCATCGCGGAACGGATGAAGATATTCGTAGAAACCATGGAAACGGGCAGCAAGTATCATGGGGTGTACATTAGCGGCGACGATGGCTTCCTCTGTCGATTCCAATAGCCTTGGCACTCTTGCGATGAGTTCTTTATGGTCGCCGAAGACCGTGTCGCCAGCCGTCATATCCGTAGTGGTGTATTCTCCCGCGATGGCCTCGGGGGCGTGATAAGAAAGCGTGTGACGGGTAACTCGCCTGTTGATTTCCTTGAGCAGTTCTTCGTCGATAGGATGCTGCGTATTTTGCATCATATACTCGAATGCCTCGAAGTGGTCAAGCATTTCGAATGCCTCGAAAAGCGTCTTTCCCGCAGGAATCATTCCCAATCCTTTCTCTTTCAGCTCTCGGGTGTCATCTACGGAGAAAGAGTTGCCTTCAATGGCGCACGAATGAGTGGAAAAAAGCACTTCGTTGTATTTGATGTACTCTTCTCTATTCATTTGATTGATAATCGAGGTCTGGTATTGCTGCCTTGCCGCCTCGTATTCTTTTATTTCTGTGTCGAACGCCATTATTGCTTTCTTGTTGTTCTCTGCGGTGATTGGGGGATGCCTGTAGACACAGGCTTAGTTATTTATCATGGCAAAGATACAGTAAAAAAACTAAGCGCCAAACTTTTCTGACGGAAATCGTTCCTTTTTGTTAGGCAATGATGCCACCCAACACCTGAAACGCCACAGAGAAGCATGTTTTCTTATCTATTGCGCTCGGTTTGCATTACTTTACGGTATAACTGTGAAGATAGGCTGCACTTCGCCAATAAAAATAAATATGATTTATTTTGTATAGCGCTCGGTTTGCGTTACTTTACGGCATTGCCGTGAAGATAGGCTGCACCTCGGCAATAAAAATAAATATGATTTATTTTGTATTGCGCTCGGTTTGCACTATCTTTGCAGAAGAATTTATAATAATCAAGATGGAAGTAACAATCACTAACGAGAATTTTAAGGACTATCTGAATGGCGAACTGCCATTGGTAGTGGATTTGTGGGCTACATGGTGCGGACCTTGCCGCGCGCTGGCTCCCATTGTATCTGAGTTGGCCGAAGAGTACGACGGCCGTCTTGTGGTGGGCAAGTGTGACATCGAGGAATACGATGACATCGCTACCGACTATGGCGTGCGCAATATACCTACCATCCTCTTCTTCAAGGGTGGCGAACTGGTAGACCGCTTCGTGGGCGCAGCCAAGAAGGCGGTAATCGAAGAGAAATTCAAGGCGCTGCTCTAATCGCACAGGGCGGCAGACCGAAAACAACGAGCCGGGTATGCTGACGATTGTCGCATATCCGGCTCGCTGTATATATAAATAAGGTGGAGCTAAAACTCCAGCAGGCGGCTGCCGTCGGCATCGACGCTGATTTTTACGCGCACGGTGTCATCGGGCAGGATGTCTTCTATCAGTTCGGGCCACTCCAGGAGACAGAGGTTGCCGCTGTAGAAGTAGTCTTCGTAGCCCATGTCATAGACTTCCTCAATGCGGCGGATGCGGTAGAAGTCAAAGTGGTAGATGGGGTCGCCATGCCCGTCGGTGTATTCATTGACGAGGGCGAAGGTGGGCGAGGTGATGACGTCGTCTACGCCCAGTTCCTGGCACAATGCCTTGATGAAGGTGGTCTTGCCGGCGCCCATGCCGCCATAGAATGCGATGACGCGGGCTTCGCCGATGCTGTTGACAAACTGCTGTGCCGCTGCGCGTATGGCGTCGAGCGACTCTATTCTGATCTGTGTCATATCTTTTTATCTTTTCTTGGGTTTCAGTGTGATGAGGGGGATGAGCATCTCTTCCATCGAGATGCCGCCGTGCTGGAACGTGTTCTTGTAATAAGACACGTAGTAATTGTAGTTGTTGGGGTAGGCGAAGAAGCTGTCGCCGGTGGCAAACACATAGCTGGTGCTCAGATTGGGCATAGGCAGCTGGGCCTGCTTGGGGTCGCGAATGACAAACACGTCCTTGGCGTTGTAGCTGAGGTTCTTGCCCAACTTGTAGCGCAGATTGGTGTTGGTGTTGCGGTCGCCCACTATCTTGATGGGGTTGGTGCAGCGTATGGAGCCGTGGTCGGTGGTCACCACCACGCGGTATCCGGTGGTGGCGAGTGCCTTGAAGAGGTCGGCGATGACCGAGTGGCGGAACCACCCGAGGGTGAGGTTGCGGTAGGCAGACTCGTCGTTGGCCAGTTCGCGTATCATCTTAGACTCGGTACGGGCGTGCGAGAGCATGTCGATAAAGTTGATTACCACCACGTTGAGGTCGTTGCCCGTATACTCGTTGAGGCGCCCCAGGAACTTCTCTGCTGCAGCGCTGTCGTTGATTTTGTGATAGCTGAAGGTGTCGTGGCGGCGGTAGCGGTCTATCTGGGTCTGGATGAGCGGCGCCTCGTTGAGGTTCTTGCCCTCTTCCTCGTCTTCATCGACCCACAACTCGGGAAACATCTGCGCTATCTGCGTCGGCATGAGGCCGCTGAAGATGGCGTTGCGCGCATACTGGGTGGCTGTGGGCAGAATGCTGGTATACATGTCTTCGTCTATCTCGAAGAGGTCGCTGATTTCCTGAGCCAGCATGCGCCACTGGTCGTAGCGGAAGTTGTCGATGACCACGAGAAACACCTTCTCGCCGCTGTCGAGCATGGGGAAGATGCGACGGCTCATGATGTCGTTGCTCATCAGCGGACGGTTGCTGTTGCCGGGCTTCACCCAGTCCAGATAGTTCTTGCGTATATACTTGGCAAAACCTATATTGGCTTCCTCCTTCTGCATCTGCAGCATCTCGGTCATCTTGCTGTCGGTGCTACTCAGCTCCAGCTCCCAGTGGGTGAGCTTGCGGTAGATGTTCTGCCAGTCTTCGAGCGTCTGGCAGTCCATAATCTGCATCATCAGGTTCTGGTAGTTTTGCTGGTAACCGCTTTGGGTCACCTCGGTCTCTATCTCGCGCCGATGTATGTTCTTTTTGAGGGTGAGGAGTATCTGGTGGGGGTTGACGGGCTTGATGAGATAGTCGGCTATCTTTGAGCCGATAGCCTGGTCCATGATGTCTTCTTCCTCGCTCTTGGTCACCATCACCACGGGAGTCGCCGGGTTGATTTCCTTGATGCGTTGCAGTGTCTCGAGACCGGTGAGGCCGGGCATCATTTCGTCGAGAAGCACCAGGTCGAAGGTGCGCTGCGCACACTGTTCTATGGCATCGGTACCATTGGTTACGGTAACCACCTCGTAGCCTTTCTTCTCAAGAAACAAGATGTGGGCACGCAGCAGTTCTATCTCGTCATCGACCCATAGTAATAATCCGTTTGTCATAATTGTTGTCTCTGTTAATGGGTTAAAATCCCTCCAAGTCGTAGTATTCGTCTTCGAGGTCAAACTTTTTCTTCTTTGCCGCAGCCTTGGGCTTCTTGGTCTTGGTGGTGTCGGCAGGCGCCTTGGTGACTTTGTCGCCGAAGTAGAAGCCTGTCTTGCTTACGGGCTTGGGCGTAGCGGGCTTTGCCGCTGGCTTGGTGGCAGGAGCCGTCGGCTTGGCTGTCGTGGCTGCTGGCTTGGTGGCTGGGGTGGCGGTCTTTGTGGCAGGCGCGGCAGTCTTGGCCTTCTGAGTCTCTTCGGGCAGCGCGACGATGGTGCCGTTGGCCTTTGGCGTTTCCTCTGTCTGTGGCGCGCTGACGATGGTGCCGTTTGCCTTCGGCGTTTCCTCGGTCTGCGACTCGCTGACGATGGTGCCGCCTGCCTTGGTCGTTTCCTCAGTCTGTGGCACGCTGATGATGGTGCCCGAGGTGGCTGCGCCCTCCTTGCCCTCGTCGGGCAGCACGTAGGTACCACCCTGCTGCTGAGGCTTCTGCTCGCCCTCGTCTATCACCATACCCTCGCCCAGGGCATTGTCGATATCCTCTACCGAAGGCTCATCGCCCTGGCGGGTCACTATCTCGGCGGGCTCGGCCAGCAGACGGAAGGTGCTCACCTTGAGCGGCACGAAGTGCTTGTCGTAGTACTGCGCATAGTCGTCGTAGCTGTAGGGATGGCCGATGAGCTCGAGGTTGGCCTCGCTGATTATCATCGTGCGCAGTCCGGCATGGCGTTGCAGAATGTGCTGGGCGTAGAGCTGCCGCGCATATTGCAGGGCTTCGTCGTAGTTGCGGAAACCGCTCACCTCCATGTGGCAGAGCCCGTGGGCGTCGTTGACTCCTATCTCAAAGTTGCGCACCAGATAGTTGGTGAAGTTATAGCGCGCCAGCTCATACAGCAGTTGGTTGGCATTGATGGAGTCGGGCTGGTAGACGATGACAAACTTGAAGTCGATGTCGCGCTCGTTGGTAAACGTGGGTATCGAGTCTCCACCCTCGCTGTCGAGCAGAGCCGAGCGGCGGCTCCACACGTCGCCGATGTCAAACTTGCCGCCACGCAGCTGGCGACCCGCGTTGACGCCGTTGATGATCATGCCCGCCAGCGTGCTTATCTCGCTCTGCGGATATTGCTCTACCACGCGCTTGAGGTCGGCCAGACAGCTGTCGGGCTGGCCCATGTTGAGCTTGGTCAGTGCTCCCACAAAGAGGAACTTGTCGCGGTTGTCGCCCATGGGGAAGCGCTGCTCCGACACCTTGAGATTGCGCATCACGTCGTCCATCCTGTCGTCCTTGAAGGCGGTGTAGGTGGCGGCGTAGAGCGAGTCTTCGAGATGGGTGCCCTCGCGGGCGTTGGCTTCAAAGTAGGGGGCGGTGAGGATGGTGGTCCACTGGCTCTCGGCATAGTGCTGGCGCATCAGATCGAGATAGTGGCGCGCTGTCTCGCCGCGGTGGCTGCGCATATAGAGCAGGAAGAGGTGGTAATAGACCTCGTCCATGTTGGCGTAGCTCTCATACTGGTTGGCCAGACGCGTCAGGTATTTCTCGCTCAGCCTGAGGTTGTCGAGCTTGTCCTTGAATATCACGCCGGCATGGAAGAGGCCGTCCATAATCAGGGCGTTGCTCTGCTCCACCTGCTCGGGAGTGAAGGGTATCTGGGCGAGGTAGTACTCGCGCTTGTGCGGGTCGTTCTGCAGACTGTCGGTGGTCGATGCCAGCGAGTCTTGCAGCGCTTCCTCGCGGGCTATGGAGTCGCGCTGTTGGTCGGTGAGTTCGTCCTGCTGCCCCATGCCAGCTACCACGGTCTTGTTGACGCGCTGCCAGTTGTCCACATTCTCTCGCTTGCCCCACAGCTTCTGGAAGGTGGCTTTGCCCTGGCTCACGGCAATGGGGTTGTAGAAGTACCACTGGCCGTTGCCTGTCGTGGCGGTGTTGTTGGGCCTCGACGGGGTGTTGTTGCGGTTGTTGCCCATGTCGTCGCGGTCCATGTTTTCGTTCTGCTGCTGCATGGCGTCGGCTTCCTGCTGGGCGCGACGCTCTTCGCGTTCCTTCTTCTTGAGTGCGTCGATGACGCGGTCTATGGCGGCGTTGCGGTCTTTCTCGCTCATGCGGGCGAGCGACTGGAGCGAGTCCTGCAGCTCCACGGCGTCGGTGTGGGGCACCAGCTCGTCGAGTATCTTGGAGCGGTCAGAGAGCTGGCGGTAGTCGGGGCGGTCCTGGTCCAGAAGACCTATCGCCTCGCCATAGCAGCGGCGGGCGTCGCCAAACTTCTCCTTCTGCCAGTAGAGGTTGCCCAGACTCAGCAGCAGCACGCCCTTCTCTGTACCGTTGCGTACCGACTCTTTGGCGCCCTTCTCATAGGCACCGATGGCGTGGGCGGTGTCGCGGTCGGCCAGATAGATGTTGCCGATGGCATAGTAGACCTGGTCGAGATATTCCTTGTTGTTGTCCGATGCAGCCATGCGGCGCAGACGGCTTATCATGCGGCGCGACTGACCCTTGGCCATCACCTCGGTCTGGGCGATGCGGGCGTTGAACTCCAACTGGTAGGGCGGGTTGAGGCGCACCACGCGGCGGAAGGCGTGGTAGGCAGAGTCGGGCTTGCCCACGGCGGCATAGAGCTGCCCCAGCAGATACCACTCGCGGGCTCGCTGCTTGCGGCGCATCTCGTGGCGTATCACGCGGCGCAGATAGGGGATGGCGCGCTGATAGTCGGCCGTGTGTATGTAGTAGTCGGCATAGGTGTAGTCCCACTCCTTGACGGCGCGCCAGTCCATGGAGTCGCGCGCCATGTTGCGTATCACGTCTTCGGCGTCGTAGAGCCAGCCCTCCTGCACATAGCACTTGGCAAGCCAGGCGCGGGCCTTGCCATAGATGGCGGGCTGGGTGGCGTAGAGGCGGCTCATGTAGGAGAAGGTAGAGGCGGCTTCGTCAAACTGGCCCATGTGAAACTGTGAGCGCCCCATGAGCATCCAGGCTTTCCAGAGGAAGGGGTTATACTCGCGACGGCTGAGCCACTCGATGTCGCGCTCGGTCTTGCGCCGCTGCTTGTCCCACACGGGGCGCCGCTTGATGCTGTGCTGGTGTATGGCTTTCTCGGCCTTGGTCACCGCACGCTCAAAGTTACTTTTGCCCAGCTCCTTGCTGTTCTTGTTGCCGACGGTGTAGAGGGGTATCAGTTCGGTATAGTTGTCGCGGTTGCCCTCTTCCTTTTCGAGCGCGCCGTCTATGTATGCCATCGCACCGTTGTAGTAGGTGTTGTAGCGCGCGTTGAAGGCGTGCCAGAACCTCGACGACGAGGTGTTCTTCTGCGTAGAGCACGAGCTGAGTGCCATCACCGCCACCGCTGTCAGTGCCATGGCGCCACGCAGTCGCCGGCGCCCCATCAGCGTCTTGGCGGTGCGCGCCAGGGCGTAGACGATGATGCCTACAAAGATGATGGTGGCTCCCGAGGGCACGTTGAGCCAGTAGGAGAGGGCCAGCCCCGTCATGCAGTCTATCCAGCCGATGACGATGCTCAGCGCTATCATGCGCTTGTAGCTGTAGGTGAAGATGTTGGCGGTCATCTGGGGGATGGTGAGCAGACTGATGGCAAGCACGATGCCCACCATGCGCAGGGTGGCGACGATGGTCATGGCTATCACCGCCATCAGCGTATATTCTATCATGTCGACGGGCAACTGCTGGGCGCGGGCGAAGATGGGGTCGAACGCCACGCTCACGATGCTGCGGAAGAACATCACCGTGAGTGCCGCCACTATCAGCGTGAGCCCGCCGAGCAGCACCAGGTCGCCATGGCCTATGGTGAGCAGACTGCCGAAGAGGTAGGAGTTGAGGTCGGGCATGAACTCGGGCGAAAGAAAGCAGCAGATGATGCCCACGCTCATGCCGAGGGTCCAGAAGAAGGCGATGGTGGAGTCTTCGCGCACGTCGCCGCGGTGCGACAGCCACTGCACGCCCAAGGCGCTGGCCACGGCAAAGGCCATGGCAGACACTACAGGATTGATACCGAAATACACCCCCAGCCCGATGCCGCCAAAGGAGGCATGGGTGATGCCGCCGCTGATGAAGACCAGCCGCCGCGTCACGATATAGGTGCCCACGATGCCGCAGAGGATGCTGGCAAGGAGCGAGCCTATGATGGCGTTCTGAAAGAAGGTGTAAGTCAGCAGTTCCATGTCATCTTTCCATCAGCATGATTACTTCGTCTTTGAGGGCGTCGGGGAGATTGATGCCGCGCAGGATGAGGCTGCGGTTCCACCCTGCCACCTCGTCGGGGCGCATGGTGTAGAGCACGTCGGCAAACTCGTGTACCTCGTCGTCGGTATACTCGTCGGAGCGGCGGCCACGGTAGCGGTCCAGCTCTTCATCGTCGTAGTATTCTATCTCGCGGGTGGCGGCTTCCATCATGCACTCCTGCTCACACTTGGTGTTGGTGCCGTCGCAGGTGCCGCAGCTCGCGGCTGGCGGGGTAGCCTCGGCGCCGTCGTGCTGGCGCAGCGACAGGAGGGCTGCCACGATGCCCAGGACTATGAGGGAGGTAACGAGATATATCATGGGCGCTTGGTAATCTGGAAACCGGCACGACGCAGGTCGTCCCAGTAGTGGGGATAAGACTTGGACACCACTTCAGGGTCGTTGATGGTGATGCTGCCCAGGGTCAGGGCTGCGGGGGCAAAGGCCATGGCCATGCGGTGGTCCTGGTAGGTGTCGATGGGCTCCATGGTGGGCTCACAGCGCTCGAGGTTCCATATCAGTTCGCTGTCGTTGCGGTCGGTGAGCACCACGCCCAGCTTGCGCAGCTCGCGCTTCAGCGCCTCGATGCGGTCGGTCTCCTTGATGCGCAGACTGGCGAGACCGGTGAAGTGAAAGGGGATGCCGCGCATGGCACAAGCCACGACGAAGGTCTGGACAAGGTCGGGCGAGCTGACGAAGTCGTAGTCCAACCGGGGCAGACGGCGGTGCTGGTGGCTGAGCACCACTTGGGGGGTGCCGTCGTCGCCGGTGCCGAAGGTGGTCTTCACTCCCATGAGCGAACCGATGTAGCGGCAGATGGTGTCGCCCTGGCGCGAACCGTCCATCAGGCCGGGCAGCACCACGCGGGGCTCGTTGTCGTCGCAGAGGGCAAGCATCTCATACCAGTAGGAGGCGGCGCTCCAGTCGTTCTCCACAGCATAGTCGGCGGGCTGGTAGGGCACGGGCGCCACCGTGATGGTGTCTACATCGCTCCACTCGGCCTTGGCGCCAAACTCGGTCATGGTCCACAGCGTCAGGTCGATGTAGGGGCGCGACACGATGTCGCCCTCAAGACGCAGCTCGAGGCCGCGGCGGAGCATGGGGCCTATCATGAGCAGGGCAGAGATATACTGCGAACTGACATTGCCGGGCACCGACAAGCTGCCGCCCTCGATGGCGCGGCCGCAGATGGCGAGGGGAGGATAGCCCTCGTCGCCCAGATAGCTGATATCGGCGCCCAGACGGCGCAGGGCATCGACCAGCACGCCGATGGGGCGGTGGCGCATGCGCTCGGTGCCGGTAATCGTGTGGCAGCCGTGGGTCACGCTGAGATAGGCGGTGAGAAAGCGCATCGCGGTGCCGGCAGCACCGATGTCGATGGTCTCGGGCATGTCGCGCAGGGCGGCGGCGATGACGCGGGTGTCGTCGCAGTCGGAGAGGTTGGCAGGTAGTGAACTGCCGCCGGCAAGGGCCTGGATGACGAGCGCCCTGTTGCAGACGCTCTTTGAAGCCGGCAGCGTGATGGTGGTGTTGATATGTTGGGGTGGCTGGATGGTATATTGCATGTTGTCGATAATCTTCATTGTTATCCTACTTGACCACGCGGATGGGCAGGTCTATCACGCCCATATCGTCTGCCGAGCCCGTGGCCACACGACTCTTGGTGCGCAGACGCTGCTTGGGGCCGGGGATGAGCGGACTGTTGTAGAGCACACGGCGGATGCGGGCTTTCTGCTGGGCAGTAAGCTCGAAGGCATAGGTGTAGGCGTAGTCCATGATGTTGGTAGAGAAGAACTTGTCGCCCCGGCAAGAGGTGCGTTCGGCGAGCTCCTTGAAGGAGATAGACTGGACCTGGCTGCTGTTGAGCAGGGCGGTGACGCGACGCAGATAGGCGGGACGGTTGTACGATGGGGTGTCGGTGCAGTAGTCGGTGTCGTCACAGGCATCTTCGAGGAGATTGCCGTTGGCATCTTCCTTCTCAGAGAAGGCGTGGAGCAGACCCAGATAGTGGCCCAGCTCGTGGGCAAGGGTGACATTGATGTCAAACTTGGCCTGGTTGAGGGTGCCCGAGGTGATGTTGTGCGACGCGTTGGTATAGCGGTCTACCTCGTAGTCGATGAAATCGCTGTTGATGGACGAACAGTAGGCAAAGGAGAGGTTCTTCTTGCTGATGTCGTTATACTTGGACTCGAGCGCAGAGAGGCCGTCGGTCTCGTTGACGCCCTTCAGCGTGAAGGGCAGATGGCTCACGCCCAAGGTGACCTCGGCAGAGTTGGCTTCGGGGGCAAAGGGATAGACCATCACATTGATATAGTCGTTGGGCTCCCACAGATAGCGGGCATATCCCTTCTTGTTGTTGTTCATGAAGTCGTTGGCGTCGATGGGGTAGGTGCCGTCCCATTTGACATATTCCACGCCGGGGGTGGCGAGGCGGTTGCCGCGTTCATCGTGGGTGGCGAGATTGAAACGGATGTTGATATTCTCACTGGTACCGATATCGGTGCTGTAGTAGCCGCCCTGGTAGATGCGGTTGACGTGGTCGAGAATATCGGCGAGACGAGAGGCGGTGACCTTCTGCTTCATCTCGGCCTCGTCCTTGTAGAATACGTGGAAGATAACGGGCAACTTGTAGGTGTAGCTCTCGTTGAGCTCGGCGGTGGTTTGGTCGTCGTCCAGGTCTACCTTGGGTGTGGGGTCTTGCTGTGGGCCGTCGTCACTCGAGCAGGCGCCGAAGGTGAGCGTGAGCACTGCCATCAGCATGTAGAGGAATGTCTGTTTCATATTGCATTGTCCGTTTGGCAAGGCGGAGCAAGACCACAGGGGCACCGGCGTCCACCTTATTATATATATAATAACACAAAGTTAATGCAAAATGGAGACAATACAAAATAAAGGCCATCTTTTTTGATATTTTTAGGATTGGGCGACGGCGCTCATCATCGCCGTGTCGCTGGAGGTTATCTTCGCAACCGTGGAGGGTACCTCGGCGCCGCCCGGAGGTACCTCTATCGCCGTGGAGACTACAAAAACAACAGACAAACATCAAAAATAGAGGAATTTTTGAAAAAAGTAGAGTGAAAGTTTGGTTATTTCGCAATAAGTATGTACCTTTGCACCCGCAAGTTCGGGATTTAGCGCAGTTGGTAGCGCACACGTCTGGGGGGCGCGAGGTCGCTGGTTCGAGTCCAGTAATCCCGACACGAGAAGGAAGATTGTGATGAGAGTCGCAATCTTTCTTTTTTTATGTCCCTGGGTAAGGTCGCGCAGTCCGTGATGCCGCCCACCCTGTCCGAGCATCTCTTCCTCCTGTCCGAGCGTCTCTTCCTCCAGTCCGAGCGTCCCTTCCTCCAGTCCGAGCATCCCTTCCTCCATGCGGAGCATCCCTTCCTCCATGCAGAGCGTCCCTTCCTCCATGCAGAGCTGCCCTTCCTCCATGCAGAGCTGCCCTTAAAGTTGTTTGCGCGTTGCGATACAGTTATTGCAAACCATGAAATTTCCGTTTCCAGTCATGAAACAGTCATTTCATGCCCCGCTTTCCCGATTATGGTCATCTCCATAATGAAAAACTCGCGCTCTGCACCACTCGGCACTAAAATGACAATCGCCGCCAGCACTCGCTATGGGCTTGTGCTGGCGGCGATTGGCCGTGTGGGGTGCTGCGTGGTCGCGGAGGTTTGCAGGGCGTCCACCTCGTTTTGCTGCGTGGTCGCGGGGATTGGCTCGGTGCCCGCCCTGTCTTGTTGTGTGCTCGTTCCGTTTTGCTGTGTGGTCGCGGGGATTGGCTCGGTTCCCGCCCTGTCTTGTTGTGTGCCTGTTCCGTTTTGCAGCGTGGTCGCGGGGATTGGCTCGTGCGGCGTGGACAGGTCAGTCCATAATCTCGCGCAGAGGTTTCATGACGAAGTCGCGCTCGTGCATCAGCGGGTGGGGAATGTGCAGGTCGGGCTCGTCGATGTGCAGGTCGTCGTAGATGAGTATGTCGATGTCGATGGGACGGTCGTGATACTGCCCGTCGGTCGACTTGCTCTTGCGGCCCAACTGCCGCTCTATGTCCTGGGTGGCGGCAAGCACCTCGCGCGGTGTGAGCGTGGTGCGGCAACGCACGCAGGCGTTAAGGAACCGGTTGGGGGAGTCAAAGCCCCAAGGCTCGGTTTCCAAAAAGACTGACCGGCGCTCTACGACGCCAATCAGTCTTCCTATTTCGTCTATGGCACGGCTCATGATGGCATGGCGGTCGCCCATGTTGGAGCCCAGTGCCAGATATACGCAGTGATCAGTCATTCATGATAAGCATGGCGTCGCCATAGCATCCAAACATAAATCCATGTTTCAAGGCCAGATTGTAGGCTTCCATCACCAGGTCGTAGCCACCAAAGGCGGCGGTCTCCATCAGCAGGGTGGAGTAGGGGTGGTAGAAGTTGGCGATCATCGTGTCGGCGAGTCCGAAGTCGTAGGGAGGGAAGATAAACTTGTTGGTCCATCCGTCGTACTCCTTCAGCAGTCCGTCGGTGCCCACGGCGGTCTCGGTGGCTTTGACCACGCTGGTGCCCACGGCGCAGATATGGTGGCCGGCAGCCTTGGCAGAGTTGACTCTGTCGCAGGCCTCGCGGGTGATAATCATCTGCTCTGAGTCCATCTTGTGCTTGGTGAGGTCTTCCACCTCGATGTCGTGGAAGGCGCCCAGTCCGCAGTGCAGGGTGACAAAGGCGGTCTCGATGCCCTTAATCTCCATGCGCTTCATCAGCTCGCGGCTGAAGTGGAGGCCCGAGGCAGGCACGGTCACGCCACCCTCGTTCTTGGCGAAGATGCACTGGAAGTCTTCCAGGTCTTCGGCGGTGCCGTGGTGGTTGTCGCGACGGTCTATGATGTAGCGGGGCAGTGGGGCTTCGCCCAGGGCGAAGAGCTCGCGCTTGAACTCCTCGTGGGGACAGTCGTAGAGGAACCGCAGGGTGCGTCCGCGGCTGGTGGTGTTGTCGATGACCTCGGCTACCATGGTGCCCGAGTCGTCGAAGAAGAGCTTGTTGCCGATACGTATCTTGCGGGCAGGCTCTACCAGCACATCCCAAAGCCGCATCTCCTGGTTGAGCTCGCGCAGCAGGAAGACCTCAATCTTGGCGTCGGTCTTCTCCTTGGTACCGTAGAGGCGGGCAGGGAAAATCTTGGTATCGTTGAAGACGAAGGTGTCGCCCTCATCGAAATAGTCGAGCACGTTACGGAAATCGAGGTACTCGCCTTCGATAGGATTGCCATCGGCATCCTTCTTATAGAGTTCTATAGTCTGCGATTTGCTGTGCAGTACCATCAACTTACACTCATCGCGTCGGGTGATGCGCGATGTAACCTTGTTGCCATTATCATCGACGAAGTCGTGATAGATGCTATGGGGGTAGAGGGCAATCTGCTCCTCGGGCAATTTGAACTTAAACTGTGACAGTTTCATTGCTTGTTTCTATTTCTTGGTTATCCAACCATTCCTGGAAATGGTCATACTCTATACATTTATCTATATCGTATTCGCCCACACGCGTACGCCGCAGCTGGGTAAGGTAGGCTCCGCTGCCGAGAGCTCTGCCCAGGTCGCGCGCCAAGGCACGGATGTAGGTGCCCTTGCCGCAGACGATGCGCAGGTCGAGCTGCATGGTGTCGGGGTCGAAACGGGTAATCTCGATGCTGTCGATGTGGATGTTCTTGGGCTTGAGCACCACGTCCTGCCCCTCGCGTCGCATGGAGTAAGCGCGCTTTCCGTCTATCTTGCAGGCGCTGAAGGTGGGTGGGGTCTGCTGGATGTCGCCGACAAACTGGGGCAGCGCCTCGCGTATGGCGTCCTCGGTGATGTGGGCGGTGGCAAAGGTCTCGTTGACCTCGTGCTCCATATCATAGCTCGGCGTGGTGGCGCCCAGCTGCAGCGTGGCTTCATACTCCTTGGTATGGGCCTGCAGCGTCTCTATCTGCTTGGTACACTTGCCGGTGCAGAGTATCAGCACGCCGGTAGCCAGTGGGTCGAGGGTGCCGGCGTGGCCTATCTTGACTCTATGTCCGAGGGTGTGGGACAGCACGTAGCGCACGTGGGCCAGCGCCTTGAAGCTGGTAATGCCATAGGGCTTGTCGATGGCAAATATCTCACCTGTCTTGAAGTTCATGTCTGTGGCTTAGCAGAATGAACAGATGAGGGTGACGATACCGGCGATGGCACAGTAGATGGCGAAGTATATCAGCTTGCCACGCTTTACGATGTTAATCATCCACTTGCAGGCTACGCAGCCCGACACGAAGGCAGCCACGAAACCTACGGCCAACACGCCCAGCGAGATGTCGCCCATCACGGAGGCTGCACCGTACTTCACCATCTTCATGGTGTCGAGCAGAGCCTCGCCCAGAATGGGGGGGATGACCATGAGGAAGGAGAACTGGGCGAGCTTGTCCTTGTTGTTGCCCAGGATGAGTCCTGTGGCAATGGTGGAGCCCGAGCGCGACAGACCTGGCATCACAGCCACGGCCTGGGCCAGACCTATGATGAAGGCGTCCTTGAGGCTGATGTTCTCCTTCTGGCGGGGCTTGGCGTAGTAGGAGAAGGTGAGCAGCAGCGCGGTGACGAGCAGCATCGAGCCTACGATGGCGAGGCCTGAGCCGAAGATTTGCTCTACATTTTCTTTGAAGAACAGGCCCACGATGCCCACGGGAATCATCGAGATGAGGATGTTGAACACATAGCGCGTCTCGTCGTTGACCTTGAATTGGAAGAGTCCCTTGAATATCCAGGCAATCTCCTTCCAGAGGATGACGAGGGTACTCAGTACTGTAGCCACGTGTACGGCGATGGTGAACGCCAGGTTCTCCTCGGCCTCGATGCCAAAGAGGGTTGAGGCAATCGTGAGGTGTCCGCTACTGCTGACGGGCAGATATTCGGTAAGGCCCTGTATAATGCCCAACCATAATGCTTCAAACCAGTTCATTGTTATCGTTTGTTGTCTTGGGTTATGGTGTGGTCCTCGCAACCGTTGGCTGCGGCGACGTTCTTGTTCTCGGTTTCCTTGGTGTCATCGCTTCCGGCCTCGTCCTTAGGCTTGCGGATGACGGCATAAATCATGGATATGAAGCCCACAAAGCATACCACGGGGGCTACCTTGATGCGCATGGTGCTGAAGATGTCAGCGTTGTAGTGGGTCTCCGTAGAGCCGGGGCCCGACATGAGGATAAAGCCCAGCACGACTATCACCATACTGATGGCCATGAGGATAAAGTTGACTTTATCAAAAGCAAAATTTCTCTTTTCCATATTGTTGTTGTTTTCTTCTTATATCTTGTAGAGGTCGCCAGCCTTCATCTTCAGAAACTTATTGACCGAGATGGTGGCGCTGAAGACGGTGATGAGGATGCCGAAGAGCAGCACGGTGGCAGCCGTGATGGCGATGACCTGCCAGGTGATGACGGCCATCATGTCGGGGGCGTAATAGTAGACGGCATAGATGCCGCTACCCAGCACGGCACAGGCCATCAGGGCAGCGATGACGCCGATGAGGGCAGCCTGGCCCAGGAACGGGCGGCGTATAAAACCCCATGAGGCTCCCACGAGCTTCATGGTGTGGATGGAGAAACGGCGGGTATAGACTCCCAGCCGCACGGTGTTGCTGATTAGCGAGAACGATACAAAGGTAAGCAGACTGGCAATCACCAGCAGCACAATGCTTACCTTGGCGAGATTGCGGTTGACGCTCTCCACCAGGTCTTTCTGGTAGGTGATGTCGCTCACCTTGGGATATTTCTTCAGCTCGGCGGCAATCCAGCGCAGTGAGTCGTTGTTGGCATAGTCGGCCTTGAGCGTGATGTCGGCAGAGGGGAGATAGGGGTTCTCACCATTGGTAAACTCGGTGGGGTCGGTGCCCAGCACCTTGGTCTGCTCTTTCAGCGCGCGCTCCTTGCTGATGAAGTCGAGGTGGTTGATATAAGGGCGGGTCTTCAGGCGGGCGCAGAGCTGGCTGCCTTCGGGGGTGGTCATGTCTTGCTCGAACATGACGGTCACTACCAGATTTTCCTTAACAAATTCAGAGGTGTTGCGGGCCACCAGTACTGAGAATATCACCAAGCCTAACAAAACGAGCACCATTGCGGTGCTTATGCAGAGGGTCACGGCTTGCAGTCCCTGACGATTCCGCGATTTAGTATGTCTTTTAGCCATTTGCCTTGTGGATATAATATGCCAATTTTGGTGCAAAGAAACAAAAAAAAACGCGAATATACGACATTTTAACCACCATTAACGCGTATTGCCTGAAAATACGAGTACCTTTGCAGCTGTTAATGCTAAAGATATGAGTACACAGCTACATAATTCGCCCATTTACGGCCCTGTTCACAGTCGCCGTCTGGGCCTCTCGGTGGGCATCAACCTCATGCCCGCCGACGGCAAATACTGTACCTTCGACTGCATCTACTGTGAGTGTGGATACAACCATGAGCGACAGACCCGCACACCGCGTCCGACGGTCGCCGAAGTGACGGCGGCGCTCGAGCGGCAGCTGCAGACGATGGCAGACGTTGGCTCGCGTCCCGACGTGCTTACCTTTGCCGGCAACGGCGAACCCACCGCCCATCCCCATTTCGCCGAAATCGTCGACGCCACCATTGCCCTGCGCAACCGCTATTGTCCCGACGCGCGCATATCGGTGCTGAGCAATGCCACGCAGCTGCATCGTAGCGAGGTGCGTGAGGCGCTGATGAAGGTAGACAACAATATCCAGAAACTCGATACGGTCGACGATGCCTACATACGCCTCGTCAACCGCCCCGCCAGTCGCGCCTATCGTGCCGCCGACATTATCGACCAGCTGCGCCTCTTCGACGGTCACGTCATCATCCAGACCATGTTCATGCACGGCTCTATCGACGGCGAGGATGTGGGCAATACCGCCGAGCGTTATGTCGCGCCGTGGCTGGAGGCGGTAAGACTCATCCAGCCCGCCGAGGTGATGATTTACACCATAGACCGCCCTACGCCCGACACCTGTCTGCAGAAGGCGACGCCCCTCGAGCTCGACGCCATACGTCGCAGGGTCGAGAACATGGGCATCGCCTGCACGGCGTCATACTAAGTTGACAATGAAACAATAATAGAGAATATGAATTTTGAACAGAGAGTGAGAGAAGACCTGCTTACCTATCTGGCAGGCAGACAAGAGATAGACGTGCCTATGCCCGAGTGTCCCGATGTAGAGGAGGCATGGCGCAAGGTGGGCGAGGACTATATGCCCGACGGCATCCGCGAGTTCAACGCCTATCCCACCGTTTCCCTGGGTTGGATTATGTTTGTCGGCATGGCCATGGCGCAGCTGTGGGACACTGACTGGCAGCGTGCCGACGCCGATGCACATATATATAATACCTTGCGCGACGTGCGCGGCTTCGACCATACCGACGACTATATCCTCGACGAGGTGCTCGGTCTCGATGCCGAAGCCCATGGCGCCGTGAGCCGACTGGTCAACGAGTGTGCCAACCGTGCGCTGTCTCTCCTGCGCCATGAGGGGCTTACTCCTGGCAGCGCCGAGGCTTTCCGCGCCTATATCGCCTGTCTCCACCAGCTCTATCTGGCTGGCATGGCTGTACAGTTGCGCCGTATGGGGTATCACATGACCAAGATAGGATGACGGCAGTGGAGACTGCCTGCGCAGACCATTGGGCAGCCCGGCTTGCCCGGTCTCACGGAGCCGCCGAGATAGATGCCCTCTGCGTCGAGTACACTGGCAATGAGGGGCTGATGAACATGGTTTACCAGTTGATGGACAGCGACGACAGCCGCACCGCGACCAACGCCCTGTGGCTTCTCAACCACCTGCCCAAGAGCGAGGACGTATGGCTGGAGACCCACCGCGCCGACCTGATTGCCAGAACTGTGGCAGAAGAGGTGAGCGGCAGAAGGCGTATGCTGCTCTGCCTCGTCAGCCGATTGCCGTTTGGCGCCGATGATGTCCGCATCGACCTGCTCAACTTCTGTTTCGACCACGCCCTGCAGCCACGCGAGACGGCTGCCTGCCGTGCCCTGTGTGTCAAACTGGCTTATGAGCTGTGCCGCCATTATCCCGAGCTGCTGCGCGAACTCCATATCACGCTGCGCGAGATGATGCTCGACCCGCTTCCGCCATCTGTGGCATCGGCAGTCAGGAGCGTAAAGCGCCATCTGCCTAAGACTTGGAAAGTATAAATGGCCACACGGCCAGTCTGAAGGGATGTCTGCGGGCATCCTTTTCGCTTTTCCGCTCCTCGCGGCTGCTTCCCTGATGACAGGGCCTCCCGTAGGCGTAGCCCCGTCTTCGCTCTTCGTCGATATATCCACCGCAGCGTGACTCTGTTGGCAGCCCCCGCATGTTTGTTCTTGCAGGAGGAACAATAAAAACCGATGATACCATCCGTCATGGTATCATCGGTTTCGCATGAATGTCTGTTACTGGCAAAGTGGCTCGTTACGAGTCATCCGATAGGGTAGCCTTCTTCCTTAATGATTTGTTTGAGCACATTGACCTTTGCCGTTGCAGCATCCTCTTGGTCATAGATGAGCAGCAGCACTATTTCTCCATCCATCTCCTTTGTGATGATGTTATAAGTGATGACCCTTGCTCCGCCGGCTTTTCCTTTGCTTTTGGACTTGATGGCCATTCTTATCTTACGGATGCCAGAAGCCAGTTCTGCACCTTGTAACGGGTTCTCGAGGAGCGACTTTCCAAAGTTGGTCAGGTCATCCTTGAATGAAGGATATTTCTTTGCAAGCCTCTTCGCTGTCACATTGAAATAACTTGATGTTGTGATTCTATAGTTCATCAATCAACTTGTCAAGTGTGTTCAGCTCTTTCTTGCCTGCAATGACATCCTTAAGTTCTCTGAGAGCTCCCCTTAGGTCGGCCGCAATATCTTGTGTACTCTCCGCAACGGAGTCGGAAGAAGTAACTGGAAGCAGACGGAAACTGCCTTCACGTGATTTCAATATCACTTGTTCACCGGAGTTCACCATGGAAAAGTATTTGCCCTGGTTGGCTCTAAAGTCTCTTGCACTAACTATCGTCATGACAATTGTTTATTTTGTTTACGCTACAAAGATAGTTATAATATTCCAATTGGCAACCATTTTGGTACCAAAATTAATACCAAATATGCAAAAAGAGTTGCTCAAGAAATGTAATAAGCACTTTTCCAGCAACGATATCCATGTCGCAGAGCAGTCTGAGCCTGTTGTCTTGAGCCCCGAACCTGTTGGCGGTCGAATTGTAGTTGTAGACGTTTGGGATGAGGATGAACGTGGCTGATGTGACAGTGTGGGTATCAATCTGTATGGGCTCCTAAATGTCATAACCAAGAAGTCTGCATATACCCTGGTGGGCGATATGCAGACTTCCGCTTTATGGGGTAGCAGGCTCGAGCCTTACAGGAAGGCGATGGTGAGGCCTGCCATGACGATACTTACCATCGACATGAGCTTGATGAGGATGTTGAGCGACGGGCCGGATGTGTCCTTGAACGGGTCACCCACGGTGTCGCCTACGATGGTGGCCTTGTGGTCTTCGCTACCCTTGCCTCCGAAGTTGCCTTCTTCTATCATCTTCTTGGCATTGTCCCATGCGCCGCCAGAGTTGGACATGAACACAGCGAGGGTGAAACCTGCAGCAAGTCCACCGGTTAGCAGACCCAGTACGCCGGCTACGCCAAGCACCAGACCGATGACGATGGGGATGATGATGGCCAGCAGCGACGGCAGAATCATCTCGCGCTGGGCACTGCGTGTGCTTATCTCTACGCAGCGGCCGTAGTCGGGAGTAGCCTTGCCCTCAAGGATGCCCTTGATGACGCGGAACTGGCGGCGAACCTCCTGTACCATCGACCCGGCAGCGCGGCCTACGGCTCCCATGGTGAGTCCGCAGAAGAGGAAGGCTGCCATGGCGCCGAGGAATGCACCTACGAGCACCTTGGGGTTGATGAGGTTGACCTGGAAGAACTCGATGAAGTCTATCGTGGTGGCGTTGACGGGGTCAAACACCTCACCAGCGGCGTCGAAATACTGTTTGCCGTTTTCCACGGCACGTACCATGGCAATCTTGATTTCCTCAATATAAGAGGCAAGCAGTGCGAGGGCGGTGAGGGCAGCCGAACCGATGGCAAAGCCCTTGCCGGTGGCGGCGGTGGTATTGCCGAGGGCGTCGAGGGCGTCGGTGCGCTCACGCACTTCCTTACCCAGACCGCTCATTTCGGCGTTGCCTCCGGCATTGTCGGCGATAGGACCATAGGCGTCGGTGGCAAGTGTGATACCCAGTGTGGAGAGCATACCCACAGCGGCGATACCGATACCGTAGAGACCGGTGCTGATAGAGTGGGCAGACAGAGACATATCAAAGCCATTGGCGCAGAGATAGCTGAGCATGATGGCCACTGAGATGGTGAGCACGGGAATCATGGTCGATATCATACCCGTTCCTATACCCTTGATGATGACGGTGGCAGGACCTGTCTGCGAAGCCTCGGCTATCTGCTGTGTCGGCGTGTAGCTGTGAGAGGTGTAGTACTCGGTAGCCTGACCGATGATGACACCGGCTACAAGACCGCTGATGACAGAGAAGGAGAGGCCGAGCCAGTTGTCGATACCCAGGAGATAGAGTATGGCGAAGGTAGCCACGGCTATCAGACCTGCGCTGACGTTGGTACCCAAGCCCAGCGAGTGGAGCAGTTCCTTCATGGTGGCTCCCTCCTTGGTGCGCACCAGGAAGATGCCGATGAGGGAGAGGAAGATGCCGATGGCGGCGATAATCATAGGAGCGATGACGGCGCGGAGCTGCATGTCATCGTTCATGGCAAAGGCTGTGGCACCCAGAGCGGCGGTAGAGAGTATCGAACCGCAGTAGCTCTCGTAGAGGTCGGCGCCCATACCGGCAACGTCGCCCACATTGTCGCCCACATTGTCGGCGATGGTAGCGGGGTTGCGGGGGTCGTCTTCAGGGATATTGGCCTCGACCTTACCCACAAGGTCGGCACCCACGTCGGCAGCCTTGGTATAGATACCTCCGCCTACACGGGCAAAGAGCGCCTGGGTAGAGGCACCCATTCCGAAGGTAAGCATGGTCGTGGTTATGGTGATGAGAGCGGTGCCCTCTCCTTCATAGACGGCGTTGAGAACAATAAACCATATAGCGATATCGAGCAGGCCGAGACCTACAACGACGAGACCCATCACGGCACCGCTGCGGAAGGCTATCTTCAGTCCCTTGTCCAGACTCGTGCGTGCGCCGTTGGCTGTGCGTGCCGATGCGTAAGTGGCGGTCTTCATGCCGAAGAAGCCTGCCAGACCCGAGAAGAGTCCACCGGTGAGGAATGCAAACGGAACCCAGGGGTTCTGCACTTTCAGCACGTAAGCCATGAAGGCAAATACGATGGCAAGCACTATGAATACGATGGTCACGACCTTGTACTGCTGCTTCAGATAGGCCATTGCGCCTTTCCTGACGTGCTCGGCAATTTCTTTCATACGGTCTGTGCCCTCTTCTTCTTTCATCATCGAACGGAAGAAGTACCATGCCATACCCAGAGCCACTACGCTGGCAATCGGGATGAGCCAAAATACTAAAGGAATGTTGTTCATTAAGATAAATTTAATTGGTTAGTAATGTATGTTCTTAGTTAATCGTTATAATAACGATGGTGCAAATATAATGAAATATATTGATACGGAAAATAAATTGATAAAAATATCTTAAAAAAAATCAACAATGGCTCCTCGGAGCTTGTCGTCAGCTCATTTTATGCCCGATATGGCGGCGCCGATTGCGCCATTGCGGGCAGTGCTTTGCCGATGCAGACACAAAAAACCGTGGCTGCTGCTTGCGGAGGGCCAATTGCGCGTTTTATCCACTATTTATTGCGTCTATGAGGGAATGATATAAATACAAAAAGCCGTGGCTGTGGCTGTCGGCTTCGCCTTGGCGTGGATGGCGGTGCCGACAGTCGGAAAACGAGTTTCCCTCCTTGCCGTCTCCACCATCCCCACCGTCATGCACGGCATGACGACAGCCGCCGCGACGGTATAAAAAGCGGCCATTGCCCGTTAAAAAAGTCCGCCGTTGGCGGTACAAAAACAGCTGTTTATAGGGAGCCCCTCCCCAGCCCTCCCAAGGGTCTGGAGCTCCTTCTTGTTGTGTTTGAGATGGTTATGTGACACTCTTTCCCCTTGAGGAAGGCCGGGATGGGGCTTGTGGGTGGATGCCGTTGTCGGCCGGTGGGCATCGCAGTGGGACGTCACTGCGCCTCTTGCTGTCTGCGCAACTCTCGTAACCCACGCCATGTTGCCCATGTCGATTTTGCGGAGCGTGATGGGCATTGCCGCTACCCTGTTGACCGCCATCCCGACTTGCGCAATCATCACGGCTGGCTCGTAACATATGATACGTGGGCTCGTGCCTTCTGAAACGTGGGCTCGTGACTTATGATGCGAGGGCTCGTGACATAAGGTACGAGCTGGCCATGGTGGTTGAGGTGATGGCGATGACGCCCTCTGGCTGACTCTACGGCATGAGGGGCGAGGCGGAGCGGGTGGCGGTGCTTGGGTGGCTGGTGGCGGTGACGCAAAAAAGCCATCCCCGCTGTCTGTCGTTGGGCAGGGGGGATGGCTATGGTTGCGCCGTGGTGGCGGTGACGGTGGACTGCTGTCGCAGTGGCTATCGCAGAGGGGCGGCGGTGCGGTGCATGAACCGGTAGGTGGTGGTGCGCGCTCCAGCCTCTATCCGCAGGAGGTAGACGCCCTGGGCGAGACCCTGGAGGGAGAGTTCGGCACGGCGGGCGTCGGTGGCTGGTGCTTGGCCGACCATCGTGCCACTCACGCTGTAGAGCCGTATGGCTCTGAGCCCCTCGGCGCTCACCGCAAGCTGACCGGCGCTGAGGCTCACTGTGGGCGCCGTGGTCGGGGCGTCGTCAATGGCTGTGGCGGTGCCGCTATAGATGGAGAAGATGCTGCCCTCGCGCTTGAGGTAGTAAGCCGGCGCCTTGGGCGAGGTCAGCTCCACATCGTTTCCGTCGGTCTTGCCGGTGACATAGATGCGATAGGTGTGGCCGTCGGCAAAGGGCTGGTTGCTCTGACGCAACCAGTAGCTGAAGAGCGGCACATCAAACGATGAATGGACGCTGACATTATCCTCGATGCCCGGTATCTGGATGGTCTCATGGGTCTGCGTGTCTTCGCCAAACATATATACGTAGCCCTCGTAGCTGCGTCCTTCGGTTGCGCGCAGCGACACTCCGAGCTTGAAGAGCGGCATCCTGGTGATGTCGATGCTTCCCGACTCGACCTTGGAGTTGGAGTCGTCGGCCAGGAATATCTCCGCCTTGGCCATAATCGGTCTGTCCTGTCCCTTGACCACATCGATATAGGCGGCATCGCGGTCGTGGATGTTGAGAATGGGGTAGTGGAGCGTCTCTGCCTCGTCGCCCGTCATCTCGAGCTGCACCTCGTAGCGCGCTGGGGCGAGTGAGGCGGGGATGGAGAGGGTGATGGGTATCTCGGTCTCGGTGAAGCCCTCGATTTCGGTCAGTGCGTCCACGCGCGTGTCGAGCACCACTGTCCTGTCGGCATCGAGCAGCCTCACCCTCAGATAACAGTCGCGCGGCACGCCATTGAGATTTTTCACGGGGAAGAACGCCACCACCTTCTCGCCCTGATAGGCTTCGTCAGAGAGACGGGGCTGGCCCATCAGCTGGAACCGCGCTTCCTCCGAGCAGATTTCCGAGATGCGTGCGGAGCCGTTGCTCAATTCCACCTCGATGATGGGCGCCTTCTTTATGGGGAAGAAATCGTCCCACGAACCGTCGTCCTTGCGGGCGGTGCATACGGCGATGAGGCGGTAGTAGCCATCGGCGAGCTGGGCGAGACTCAGGTGGATGGGCTGGGGCTCGTTGATGAGATAGTCGGTGCCCATATATCCGTCGAGGCCGTCGCCGTAGATTCGCTGGGTGAGTCCGCCGGTGGCGTGGTCGTCAGAATAGGCCACGCGGACGAACTTGCCCTGGGCGTCGTAGACCGCCACGCCGATGTCGCCACGGAAGGGGTTGCCGCGGTTCACAAACGAGCTGACCTCTACGGTCTGCGTCTGCGACGGATTGAAGGTCTTGTCTGCGCCCTTGATGGAGAGCGAGCCGCCCTCGTTGAACATCAGTTGGGGCGAGGTCTCCAGCAGTCCGCGGTCGATGTCGGGATATTTGCCGTTGTTGGGGTGGGCGAGGATGGCGGTGAGGGCGCGGTTGAAGGCAAGAGGCTTGCCCTGAAATTCGCTTCCGGTCTCGGTCACGTTGAGGTTGGTGAGCGAGTAGTAGGCATCGCCCTGTCCTTCCCAACCGAAGTTCATGTGGAAGAGTCCGTTCTGGTCAAATCCGTCGGCCACCCAGGCGTGCCCCGATGCCGTCCCTGCGGGCCGTCCGTCCAGATAGACTGGGCACCCGTTGAGCAGTTCCTGCCGCAGTATCTCGGCAAAGCGGCTGGGGCCCTCTATGGCTTTGGTGACATAGGCAGCGGTGTAGTCGAAGTGCTTCTGCAGCGCCTTGTAGGCAAAGAGTCCCTGGGTGCCGCTCGCGTCGGGGGTGTACTGCATGAACGAGGCTATGCCCACGTCGCTCATCAGCAGCGCCACGGCGTCTTCCTGCTTCTGCGTGGCGGCGATGGGGTAGCGGTAGTCGGGCAGCATGTTGGCCCAGTCGTAGCGCGACTGGCTGAAGTCGGCGCTCACCGTCGTGTTGTAGTACTTGACGAGATACTCGTTGCTCCCCTTGCCCTGGGCGGGCCACTGGTAGTAGTACATCATCTGCGCCACCGCCGTAGCCACGCATCCGCTGTATGGGTAACCGGTCTTGGCGTTGAAGGGGTGCGACTGTCCCCACTTGCTCTTCAGCAGCGGCTCTACGGTCTTGGTGTAGAGTGCGTTGCGGGTTCTGGGGCTGAGGGTCACCCGCCCCTCCTTGATTGCCTCGTAGGTCTGGCGGTAACCCTCTAAGAGCAGTTTGACGCAGGGGTTGGCTGTCAGCGTGTCGAGCGTGGTCTCCCTGCTGTAGGCCAGGATTTCTCCCATCTCGTCGTCGCCGGCAACGATGACAAATCCCTGTCCCCGCGCGTCGTTATATATATAATAAGGTGGGATGGGCGTCGCCGTGCGGCTCTGCGCCCTGGCTTTGGCGGCACAGTCGTCCGGCAGGGTAACCACTCTTCGGGCAATCCTGACAGCCTCCATCGGGCTGATGTCCTTGGCATGCGCCGCAGGGGCAATGGCCGCCAGCATGCTCACCACGGTAGCCACCACAGCCACAGCATGGCTGCGCCACACTGCAAGTCTAAGTATTCGTGCGATATCTTTCATTTCTTTCATACCTTTTCAATCTTGAATTTTTGCCTTTTCAAGCACCACCCACACACCTGCATTAACCTTGCCTTCATGCCGAATGATGCCAGCTTTCTGCATTGCCGCCAAATCACGTTCTACTGTACGCTGTGTCACCGACAATGTTTCCGACATTTCTTTTCCAGTGATTAACGGATTTTTCTTGATAGAAGATAAGATAAATCGTTGACGTTCAGTAAGGTTCGTTTCCGACATGTTTCCGACATTTGTTTCCGACATGTTTCCGACATTATTAGTGTCATTAATGCCATTTACACCGACATTACGGTAAATGGTAATCAATGTGCCGCTGACATGATTCTCTATTTTAGGCTCAGGAAGCCCCATCTTTTTCAAGCCTTGACGTATCTTGTTAATGCCACGTCCCCATGTCTCGATAAAGCCAGCCTTGTAGAAGGCATTGGCTATGTTGCGGTTGCGAGGTTGTGAAGCATGTTCTGCGAACAATTTCTCTTGATCGATGCCTTCGGGCAGTTTGCCGTCGTTCCAAAGCATAATGCAGTCATCGTACACTTTCATCTGTGTATGCACACCCATATAGTCACGGTGTACGATGGCATTGCAAATAGCCTCACGCAACACATCCTCGGGTATTTCCAATTGCTCTATACGTGTTATCCCTTCGTAGTGAATGGGGGACAAAAGGTACTTGGAACGCAACAATTCAATGATACGGTTTACCATTTGCAGGATATTTCCTTCTACTACGTCCTGTGTGATCAAGTCGCTCTCGTCATTACGGAAACGGCCGATACGGAAATCGCAAGACACAAAGAATCTCTTCGGGTTCTTGCCAAAGATCAATAGGGCGGCTTGCTTGAGCTGTCCTTCCTCTGTTATCAAGTTCAGACTATGCAGTACAGCTTCAGTAGATGAAGTATAGGCATCACCCGAAACTCGGCCAACTTCAATGCCTTTGCGCAAGAAGTAGTCGATAGCCTGATGATCAATGTCGTTTAGCGTGGCTCCGGCGACTGGCATATCATCCCATGACCATCCCATCTTTTTCAAGATAAAGTTCTGCAATGCCAGTCCTTTTAATTCTTGCTTGGTAGAACCACTACGATAGTGGTAAGCACCACGGTAAGCCACAGGCACATTGCTTGGTGTCACCACAATCTCGATGTATTCCTTTTTGCCCTCTGTAAGCAAGTTTACATCTTCCACGATACCAAGGTAGTTCACTATCTTGTTAGGAATGTCTTCCATCAGTCTCTTGGCATCAGGCAGACCGATCACTTGTTTTTCATCGTTTACTCCGATAAAAATGCGACCGCCTTGTGCATTGGCGAAACCGCATATCCATTTCAGGTATTCGTCTCACCAAGATTCCTTGTATTCTATATTTTGACTTTCACTAAGCATATCGTGTTCATTGTTAAAGCGTAAAAACCATTTCGGCAAGGTTGCCGTTTACTTTATACTCATTCTTATTGTTTGGTATTTCTCCCATCTCGTCGTCGACGACGATGACAAAACCCTGTCCCCGCGCGTCGTTATATATATAATAAGGTGAGATGGGCGTCGCCGTGCGGCTTTGCGCCCTGGCTTTGGCGGCACAGTCGTCCGACAGGGTAACCACTCTTCGGGCAATCCTGACAGCCTCCATCGGGCTGATGTCCTTGGCATGCGCCGCAGGGGCAATGGCCGCCAGCATGCTCACCACGGTAGCCACCACAGCCACAGCATGGCTGCGCCACACTGCAAGTCTAAGTATTCGTGCGATATCTTTCATTTCCATTGTTCTATATGTAGATTCAGACATAGGGCATTTGGTTTCAAAAGCATTGTGCATGGCTTCAAAAGCGGTTGCGCATGGCTTCGGAGACATCGCGCTTGGTCTCGTAATTATTGCGCTTGTCTTCAAAAGCGGTTGCAAAGATAATACTTTTTTGCTGATAAATAGCTGTTTTCGCCGTTTTTTCCATAATGCCACATAGATACATTTATTGGGTCATTTATTGGGCCATTTATTGGGTCATTGGGCTAACCGAGTATGGCATTGCTTTGAACAAGCTGGTTCAATCAAATCTGTATTGGTTCTGGTTACTCCCGTAGTTAGGGTCTCAAGCAACGCTTCTCATTCCAAGCATTCAATAATAGCGGAAATTCCGAATAGGGTTGTCTCCTCAGCCATTTTGCAGAATATATTATGCTTGTTGCCCACTTCAAGTTATCCCTCTTCTATCTCTACACATTCCTCCAGCCTGTCAGTAGTGGTGTCATCAAATGTAGAGGCTGACAGCCTGCCCATCGGGTGACCACGAGTGATGACCGCGCAGGTAATGGGGGCTTGGGTATACAAACAAAGAAATCCTAACTGCTTGTTGATAAGCAATTAGGATTAGCGGGTGCGCCTGATAGGACTCGAACCTACACGACCTGAGCCACCAGATCCTAAGTCTGGCGCGTCTACCAATTCCGCCACAAGCGCAATAATGGTGCAAAGTTACGATAAAAAAATGAGAAACGTGACGATGCGTGAGTTTTTATTTGCTGTCATTCAATTTTTTACGGGCTTCCTCGATGATGGTGTCGATGCCGCGCTGGAGGTCGCTGTCGGTAATGCTCACCACATGGTCGGGGGCTATGCCGTCTTCGGTGCTCTGGCGGTTGCGGTCGTAGATGGGGCAGGCTGAGAATCTCACGCTCCATCCGCAGGGCAGCTCGCTGCTGAAGGGCATGCCGCCTCCGCCACCGGTGTGGTCGCCCACGGTGATGACGCGTGGACAGCAGCGCATGTACTTGACAAACTCGTTGGCGGCGCTGAAGACGGTGCGGTTGGTGAGTACTGCCACCGGCTTGTGCCAGCGTATGCCGCGGCTCGGGCGCAACCGCTGCTCCTTCATGGCAGAGAAGTCGTTGTGGCCGCGGCCCGTCTTGTGCTGCACATATCCCACGAGGATGTCTTCGTCGGTAAAGCGGGCAGCCAGTTGTTCGGCGGCGCTTATCATTCCACCGGGGTTGCTGCGTATGTCGATGATGAGGGCGCGGCAGGTGAGCAGGTAGGCCATGATGTCGTCGAGGTTGCCTTCGCCGAAACCGTTGGCAAAGGTGGAGCAGCGCATATAGCCAATGTTATCGTCGAGGATGCGGTAGCTGATGCCCGACGCGATGCGGTAGTCGGTGCCGAGATAGCGTCGGGAGAGTGTGTCGGAGAAGTTGGAGGGATAGTCTTCGCGCCAACTCCAGTTGCGGCCGATGTCGAAGGTGGAGTAGAGATTGACATGGCCGTCGCGCAGTTCGCTGAGCATGTTGCAGAGCACTTCAAACTGCTGGTTCTCGCTCATATGGTTGTCTATCTGGCGCGAGTAGCGCTGATAGACCTCGTTCCAGTCTACGCCCTTCTGACCGAAGAAGCAGTAGTGCTCGTCCATGATGCGCCATAGGGCTTCAAAGTTGCCGCTCGGCGAGTTGGTGTATTCGTCTTCATCTACGCAGCTGGTCATGCTGATGGTGACAAGACATGCGAGGCATAGGCGGAACAAGAGAGAAAGGCGTGGAAGGGTCATGGCTGTTTAATCTTTTGGATGCTGAACTTGCGCACCACACCGATGACAAACGCATGGGTGTAGATGTGTGACTTGAGGTGGTTGACGCTGGCCTGCTGGTAGTCGCCCAGATAGCCGGCGCGCAGGGTGGTGCCCCACAGGTTGTAATCGACGGTGAGCATCTGTCTCATCGACGGCGCGTTGCCTACCCAGGTGGGTACGATGTTGTGGTCGTAGTTGCCCTTGGAGAATATCTCGTAGTAGGACTGGCCGTAATTGGGCGAGAACATGACGCCGACGACTGGCAGCCACACCTCGTATCTCACTGCCAGCGGATGGCGCCAGTGTAGGGTGTAGGTGGCGGCGGCTGTGGGCGTAAGGTTGAGATAGGCTCTGGCCTGTGCGGGATTGTTGGAGTTGCGGGTGTTGTAGATGAAACCTATGTTGGCGTCGATGTTTCCACCCACATCGAGTCGCAGGGTGCTCCCCCGGAAATGGAAATCGCATAGATGCCAGTGCCATCCGTACTGGAAATTGTAGCTGCCTGCCATCTCGCCACCGTAGCCGCTCTTGTTTTCAAGAAGAGAGAGGCTGCCCTGGTGGATGATTTCATGGAAGAGGCGCGTGGTGTCGGTCTTCTCGCGCAGGGTGTGTGAGATGTATCTCAGTTCGGTGCCCCTGTAATGGAGCGGGGAGAGATAGGTGTCGAGCACCTCGGCGCCTCCAATGCCCACCATGCGGGCATTGGTGACTATGCGCTCGCTCTGGGCCCAAGCGATGGAGCAGGGCACGACTGCCAGAAGCGCCAGGAGGATGATCTTAATTGTCGTCATTGGAGAAAAGGCTGAGTTGGCCGGTGATTTCGTCGATGACCTGCTGCTGGCTCTTGCCGGCATCGGGGTCCAGATTGGTGTCGTCGGTGCTGTCGTCGGCGTCACTGGCAGTGGGCTCGGGCTCAGGCTGGCGGGTAGGCTCAAGCTCTTCTACCGTCTTGACCTTGTAGATGGTGAGACGGCGGCCGTGGGCCTTGACCGAGCGGATGGTGGCGAAGTCGGCAGCCTCGACCTCCAGCGGCGGCTGCTTGACATCGACGCCCTCGAAGGTAACCCTCAGACGGGGATAGGGCGTGTCGGTGAGCAGCACCATCTTGCTCTTGGGGTTTTCGCCCATGATGTTGAGCGGCTTGCGCGAGTATTCCAGCGCAAATCGCTTGATGTAGAGCAGACGGTTGTTGTCGGCATCATAGAGCACGGCGGTCCATATCTTCTCGGGATTCCACTTCTCGATGACGACGATGCCCTCGCTATAGTGGTTGTTGGCGTCGAAGTCGGTGAAGTAGTAGCTGTAGTCGTTGAGGATAACCAGTATACGGTCGTCGTCGCTGAACTCTCCGAGGTAGTTGCCCCGCTCTTCATAGTTGATGCGTCGCACATAGGGGTCGTACCACACCTTGCGTCCGCCCAGGGTGGAGTGGCCGCGGCTCTTGAGCGAGATGCGGTGTACGGGCTTCTTGGTGAGGATATTGCCTCGTGCCGTACGGTTCTTGATAAGTATTTCGGAGAAATCCTTTTCGAGGAATATATTGGCCTTCTTCTTGGCTGTACAGTCGGGTTCGAGCGTTATCTTTATCACTTCGGCCTCGCCGTTGGGGTTGGCTGTGAAGTACATGATGCGCGAACCCTCGGTGCCTTGGGTCAGGTCGTACTCGCGGTCACGGGTACAGCCGTTGACGAAGAAACGCTTAATGAAGCACATGCCCTTGCGGCCGTCGCGATAGACCACGTTGAAGATGGTGCGCACATCGTTCTTCTTGAACACCTGCGCCCAGATTACGTTCTTGCCCACGAAGAACTTGTCGGCCACCTTGACTATCTTGTATTTGCCGTCGCGGTAGAAGATGATGATGTCGTCTATCTTGGAGCAGTTGCACACAAACTCGTCTTTCTTGAGTCCGGTGCCCATGAAGCCGTCGCTGCGGTTGATGTAGAGCTTCTCGGTGGCCTCGATTACCTCGGTGGCCTCGATGGTGTCAAAGTTGCGTATTTCAGTGTGGCGTGGATGGTCGGCGCCATATTTCTCGATGATATACTCATACCAGTTGATGGTCACATCGGTCATGTGGGCCAGGTCGTGCTCTATCTCCTTGATTTCCTTCTTGATGCGTGCCAGCAGTTCGTCGGCCTTGTCCTTGCTGTATTTCAGGATGCGCTGCATCTTGATTTCGAGCAGACGCAGCAGGTCGTCGCGCGTGATGCTGCGCACCAGCTTCTTCTTGAATGGAGCGAACTTCTCATCAAGGAACTCCACCACGGCGTCCTGGTTGGGAGCCTGCTCGAAGCGGGTCTCCTTGTACATGCGTTCCTCGATGAAGATGCGCTCGAGCGAGATGAAGAACAGCTGCTCGAGCAGCTCGTTGCGGCGTATCTCCAGCTCCATCCTCAGCAGGTCTTTGGTGTGCTCGACCGAGTGGGTCAGCACGTCGCTGATGGTGAGGAAGCAGGGCTTGTTGTCCTTGATTACGCAGCAGTTGGGCGAGATGTTGGTCTCGCAGTCGGTGAAGGCATAGAGCGCGTCGATGGTCTTGTCGGGACTTGTGCCCGGCGCCAGGTGTATCAGTATCTCCACCTCGGCGGCGGTATTGTCGTCGATGCGGCGTATCTTGATTTTACCTTTCTCTATAGCCTTGGTGATGCTGTCTATCAGAGTTGATGTGGTCTTGGTGAACGGGATGTCGCGTATGGCGAGCGTCTTGCCGTCTACCTGCTCTATCTTGGCTCTCACCTTGACCACTCCGCCTCTCAGTCCGTCGTTATATTTGGATACGTCTATCGAACCGCCGGTAGGGAAGTCGGGGTAGAGGGCAAACTTCTCGCCGCGCAGATAGGCTATGGCAGCCTGGCATATCTCGGTAAAGTTGTGGGGCAGAATCTTGGACGCCAGACCCACGGCTATACCTTCGGCTCCCTGGGCCAGCAGCAGCGGATACTTCACGGGCAGCGTGATAGGCTCCTTGTTGCGGCCGTCGTACGACAGTTGCCAGTCGGTGGTCTTGGGGTTGAACACCGTGTCGAGGGCAAACTTGGTAAGTCGGGCTTCGATGTATCGTCCGGCAGCAGCACGGTCGCCGGTCAGTATGTTGCCCCAGTTGCCCTGGGTGTCGATGAGTAGCTCTTTCTGGCCCAGCTGCACCAGCGCATCGCTTATCGACGCGTCGCCGTGAGGGTGCAGCTTCATCGCCTCGCCCACCACGTTGGCTACCTTATTGTATCTGCCGTCGTCCATGCGCTTCATGGTGTGCAGTATGCGGCGCTGCACAGGCTTCAGACCGTCCTCGATATGAGGTACGGCACGTTCCAGGATTACGTAGCTGGCGTAATCCAGAAACCAGTTCTTGTACATCCCCGAAAGGTGATGCACGGCAGAAGCGTCGAAGCGGTCGGCAGGGCGATAGTCGGAGTGCTGGTCGTTGTCCAGTATATCGTCTGTTTCCTCTTTGGTCTTGTCGTCGTCCATAGTTATTATCGTTTATTGCAGAAAGTATACAAAATTAGGAGTTTTTTTTGATTTATGCAACGAAAGAATGGCAAAATGCTTGATTTTACATGATTATGATAGACACGCAGACCCCTGAAACCGAAGAGACGACAACCGGCAGGGCGCTGTGGGGCCCATCGTCGGCTGTCGTCTCTTCAGTAATGGAGTGTCTTGTATCCTTATTGCTTGTCAGCAGCGTCTTCCTTGTCCTTGGGAAGAATCAGATTGAGCACCACGGCCAGGAGGAATACCACAGCCACACAGTTGTCGGCAAATACCGTACGCACAATCTCGGGGAAGATGTTGAACATGTCTGTGGCCTGGGTGAAACCGAGTCCCACGCTCAGCGAGAGGCTCACGATAATCATGTTGCGCTGAGAGAATCCGGAGCGGGCCATCATGCCGAAACCGGCAAAGAGGATGCTGCCAAACATCATGATGGTGCAGCCTCCAAGTACGGCCTGGGGTATGGTGGTAAGCACATAGCCTATAGCTGGGAATATGCCGCCCACAATCATTACCACGGCACCCACGCCTATCGTGAAGCGGTTGACTACGCCCGACATGGCAGCCAGACCCACGTTCTGGCTGAACGAGGTGATGGGGGTACAGCCGAAGAGTCCTGATACACTGCTCACAAAACCGTCGCAGCAGATGGCAGACCCCATCTCCTTCTGCTTGGGGTCGCGTCCGAGCGCGCTGTTGCAGAGCGCCGATGTGTCGCCTATCGTCTCTGTCGCCGAGACCAGATAGACCGCCGTCACCGAGAGTATCGCGCCGATGTTGAACTCAGGCGTAAAGGGCAGCAGCTTGGGTAGCGCCACAATCGATATATCGCTGAGTCCGCTGTAATCAATCATACCCATGAAAAGGGCGAGGATATAGCCCGCGATGAGGCCCATGAGTACCGACAGCGACCGCAGGAATCCCTTGGCAAACACCTGGCAGAGCAGACAGGCCAACAGCGTCACGCTGCCCACAATCCAGTTGTCCATGCTGCCGAAGTCTGCTGCGCCCAGTCCGCCGGCAAAGGAGTTGGCTCCCACCGGCAGCAGCGAGAAACCGATGGCTGTCACCACAGTGGCTGCCACGACATGCGGAATCAGTTTTATCCAGTATTTGGCGAAAAGTCCCAGCAGTCCTTCCAGCACGCCGCCCACAATCACCGCTCCGATGAGGGTGCCCATGCCATAGGCTGCGCCAATGCTGATGGCCAGCGAGAGGAAGGTGAAGGAAATACCCATCACGATGGGCAGCCGCGAACCTATCCGCCATACGGGGTAGAGCTGCACCAGCGTACCTATACCCGCTATTACCATACAGTTTTGTACGAGCACCGCACTGACTGATTTGTCCAACCCTATGGCGCTGGCAAGAATCATGATAGGCGCAATGTTGCTGACAAACATGGCCAGCACATGCTGAAGACCGAATGGGACTGCTTTGCCCAATGGCACTCTACCGTCAAGCTGATAGAGATTCTCTGTAGAATTTGTCATAACTATATCAGTATAAATAGAAATATCGCTTGATAACATTTCTTTCCGCTCCGTATCCATCCCACAGCCATAACTGCTTGCGCCGTCAAGCCCCAGGGTTGCCACAGAGATGCTACAAAGTTACAAAAAAACATTGACCCCCAATCCCTCAATCCCCATTTTTTCTTCTGCCATGCACAAAGGGGCGGGATTGGGCGCGGATATATACCTTATTATATATATAGGAGGCGTCACATCCGCTTTGCCATCCGCTGGTGGAGTCGCTTGGGGGAGAATGGCATCTCGTGTTGTCTGTTTCTACATCAAACCACAACCCGACGCCGTAACCGTACAATTCGTTTGAGTTGTATGTCGTTCGTTTCCTACATCAAACCACAACCGTCACTGTCTACATCAGATCCTTGCCCGATGTCAACTCAAATCTTTCTTTTGTCATAATCCTTAAAGTTTTTATTTTTTTATCAAATCCTTTTCCACCATTCTCAGTTCCGCGCCCAGAGCTCCTGCAATCTTGTTCAGTACGTCGATATTAACGGCATACTTTCCCGCTTCCACACTGCGAGTGTTGGAGATAGAGATGCCCGCAATCTGGGCGAGCTGCTCTTGATCCCAGCCCAGGGCGGTGCGCATCGCGCGGATGCTCTCGCCCATGGCCTTACGCTTGTCATAAATGATTTTGTCTTTTTCCATATTGTCTATATTATTTTTTGTGATTACCCCAAGCCTCCATAAAGGAAGCTACAAGGTTGTATATCGTTCGTTTCCTACATCAAACCACAACTTCGTTGTTTGTCGCCCATCCAGGAGCTCGGTTGTATATCGTTCGTTTTCTACATCAAACCACAACCCAAAGTCTATATTTGCACTAATATTATAGTTGTATATCGTCCGTTTCCTACATCAAACCACAACAACTTTATGTTCTTGGTAAAAGGAGGAAATGTTGTATATCGTCCGTTTCCTACATCAAACCACAACGCCTGACCTATACTGATTCGGATAATTTCAGTTGTATATCGTCCGTTTCCTACATCAAACCACAACAAAGTCTTGGCTTCATTGAATCTACCTTGGTTGTATATCGTCCGTTTCCTACATCAAACCACAACCTGTAGAGAAGTATCTTCTCACACCTTTGAGTTGTATATCGTCCGTTTCCTACATCAAACCACAACTCCAGTGGATTGAACCAGAAGAAGATTATGTTGTATATCGTCCGTTTCCTACATCAAACCACAACTGTTTATAAGGGTCACCCTGCTCATGCTATGTTGTATATCGTCCGTTTCCTACATCAAACCACAACTTAAGCGCCGTCTTGCTCTTTTGCCTAAACGTTGTATATCGTCCGTTTCCTACATCAAACCACAACCTCTTTGCGTGTGGCGTGGACGTTGCCGAGTTGTATATCGTCCGTTTCCTACATCAAACCACAACTCGTCAGCGTGAGATACAGAAGATTTTGAGTTGTATATCGTCCGTTTCCTACATCAAACCACAACCGATACCCTTGAACACCTGCGCTCCGTTCAGTTGTATATCGTCCGTTTCCTACATCAAACCACAACGGTATGCTCGCGGCTAACGTCATAAGGTCGGTTGTATATCGTCCGTTTCCTACATCAAACCACAACCTTATATCTGATGTTATAACAATGTTTGAGTTGTATATCGTCCGTTTCCTACATCAAACCACAACCAATGGAGCACTCTATATTTGTATGGCTCGTTGTATATCGTCCGTTTCCTACATCAAACCACAACGTCTGGTGTCCCCGTTGGCATCAGGCAAGGTTGTATATCGTCCGTTTCCTACATCAAACCACAACGACCTGTCGCATCTCCATAGATTTATTATGTTGTATATCGTCCGTTTCCTACATCAAACCACAACGTACATCCAGATGCTACGCAGATTACTAAGTTGTATATCGTCCGTTTCCTACATCAAACCACAACAATCTGCCGTGTTACCCTGCACCTGCAAATGTTGTATATCGTCCGTTTCCTACATCAAACCACAACCGAAACCATTTCGTTAATGCCCTCGGCTGGTTGTATATCGTCCGTTTCCTACATCAAACCACAACGTCACGACCCTGCCAACTTCCAAGACAGCGTTGTATATCGTCCGTTTCCTACATCAAACCACAACTGTAAGGTCATAATGTACATAACCCTGTAAGTTGTATATCGTCCGTTTCCTACATCAAACCACAACCGTCATTGCCGATGATGCGTGCCTGAACTGTTGTATATCGTCCGTTTCCTACATCAAACCACAACAACTCCTCCTACGATATTGATGGCAATGTTGTTGTATATCGTCCGTTTCCTACATCAAACCACAACAATAATGAGCATTTGCCATTCATCAAATAGGTTGTATATCGTCCGTTTCCTACATCAAACCACAACTCCAACTTGATTATGGTGACTTAAAGATTGTTGTATATCGTCCGTTTCCTACATCAAACCACAACTGTCTTGATGTATTGATTTATTTGTGCGTGTTGTATATCGTCCGTTTCCTACATCAAACCACAACTGTCGCTATAGCCGAACGTATATTGGAGGAGTTGTATATCGTCCGTTTCCTACATCAAACCACAACCAGCGCCCAACTTTCAACTTTTTGAAAATGTTGTATATCGTCCGTTTCCTACATCAAACCACAACGTGATGCTTCCTAAATCTACTATGAGTATTGTTGTATATCGTCCGTTTCCTACATCAAACCACAACAGCAGAACCTTAAGAAGATTAAAAAGGAGGTTGTATATCGTCCGTTTCCTACATCAAACCACAACCATTGAGTATCGATTTTAATCGTGTTATTGTTGTATATCGTCCGTTTCCTACATCAAACCACAACTGCATTTCTTATAAGAATGCGGATGGTCAGGTTGTATATCGTCCGTTTCCTACATCAAACCACAACTTTCACCTATAATGATGCGCACTTGCCAAGTTGTATATCGTCCGTTTCCTACATCAAACCACAACCTATTCAGAAGATATGTAGTGATGCCCAAGTTGTATATCGTCCGTTTCCTACATCAAACCACAACATGTGTTTTTGACCATCAGCAATTTGCTGGTTGTATATCGTCCGTTTCCTACATCAAACCACAACAGCATTCTCTCCAACCTTTTTAAGGTTTCTGTTGTATATCGTCCGTTTCCTACATCAAACCACAACTTTCACACACAATGATGCTAGTCTACCAATGTTGTATATCGTCCGTTTCCTACATCAAACCACAACCAGTTCAAGAGACACCTAAAAAGATGTCGGGTTGTATATCGTCCGTTTCCTACATCAAACCACAACTAATAGCCTCGCCAATCTTCAGGATGCTCGTTGTATATCGTCCGTTTCCTACATCAAACCACAACTGTTCCGCTGCAAGGCGCAACGCTTGTGCGGTTGTATATCGTCCGTTTCCTACATCAAACCACAACTTGTGGTTTTCACCATCAGAAATTTGCGGAGTTGTATATCGTCCGTTTCCTACATCAAACCACAACCCAAGACCCGAGCGGAGAAATTGATTAAAAGTTGTATATCGTCCGTTTCCTACATCAAACCACAACGAGCCTACTGATTGGGTTTCTATGCACACTGTTGTATATCGTCCGTTTCCTACATCAAACCACAACATGGGTGCTACTAACAAAATTAATTGGGCGTTGTATATCGTCCGTTTCCTACATCAAACCACAACTACACGTGAGTCAAATTTTATTTATCTAAAGTTGTATATCGTCCGTTTCCTACATCAAACCACAACATACAAGGTTCAATTGGTTTGTTGTCATCGGTTGTATATCGTCCGTTTCCTACATCAAACCACAACATAGTCTATAACGTTATAAGTTATTCTTCCGTTGTATATCGTCCGTTTCCTACATCAAACCACAACTTCCGAATACGGTAAAACTACTCGTCGTCCGTTGTATATCGTCCGTTTCCTACATCAAACCACAACCATTTGGCAACCTTGGCATCGTCAAACAAGTTGTATATCGTCCGTTTCCTACATCAAACCACAACTTGTGTGTACCCTTGCCGTGCTTGCGGATGTTGTATATCGTCCGTTTCCTACATCAAACCACAACTTATCTTGCGCATGGACCGATAACCAAATAGTTGTATATCGTCCGTTTCCTACATCAAACCACAACTTGTGGCTTTGACCATCAAAAATTTGCGGAGTTGTATATCGTCCGTTTCCTACATCAAACCACAACTCATTGGCGAATAATCCGTAATTGTTCACGTTGTATATCGTCCGTTTCCTACATCAAACCACAACTCAAACACCTTTTTTTCAGAATGCTAATCAGTTGTATATCGTCCGTTTCCTACATCAAACCACAACCCATTGGATGTAAACACAATACGCCCTCCGTTGTATATCGTCCGTTTCCTACATCAAACCACAACTCTGGCTGCAATATGCCAGAGCCTTTTCCGTTGTATATCGTCCGTTTCCTACATCAAACCACAACCATGCGCATAGCTCGGAACCTCGGAACTCGGTTGTATATCGTCCGTTTCCTACATCAAACCACAACCCCGCTCAAAGCATTGCTGCAGAAACACGGTTGTATATCGTCCGTTTCCTACATCAAACCACAACCGGTGCAATGGCAAAGGTGTGATAGCGCATGTTGTATATCGTCCGTTTCCTACATCAAACCACAACTCTACAAGATTCTTATCCCATTGTTTCGCGTTGTATATCGTCCGTTTCCTACATCAAACCACAACCTCTCATCGTATAGGGCTGATGGTCCCTCGGTTGTATATCGTCCGTTTCCTACATCAAACCACAACTCCTGGCTCATCACCCATGATGCACCGTTTGTTGTATATCGTCCGTTTCCTACATCAAACCACAACCTATAATAACTAATAAGCTGTATACTAATATGTTACTTATATTTTTTATTATAAAAAATGGCCGTGTAGGCTTTGTTTCTATCGCAAAAATACTAAAAAAACTCCAACTGAACAGGTTCGCTGATGATTTTTTTTGTGATTTTGCTTAGTTTAGTACTCTTGGGAACTCCCCAAAAGTTGTAGATGTCTCCATATTGTCGGTCTGTCACAGTCAGAATGCTTACCTTCCCTGATTCAGGCAGCATAGATTTTATTCTTTTGATATGCACTTCCATGCTCTCACGTGATGCGCAGTGCCTGATGTATACAGAGAATTGCATCATGGCGAAACCGTCCTTTTCTAAGTTCTTCCGAAATAGGGAGGCTGCCTTCATCTCCTTCTTTGTCGTGACCGGAAGGTCAAAGAAAACGAATATCCACATGATATGGTATGCATTTAGCCTGTATTCTGTCATGTCACCTCGGGCAATGTCAGTTTCTTCGCTTCTAATGAGTAATATTTCATGAGCGATGCAGACGTAAAAGTCAGAGCTACTTGTAGAGGCCTTGTCTTGCTTCCTATCTTTACATCACAATTGAGGACTCTCAGTATTAATTCTTTAGTTGTCTTGTTTACCTCATGGTGACCGTCACGGTACAGTTGATAGACGATTTCATCGACATAGGGGCGATAGGGTTCCATGACATCGTCTGCCAGGGGAAAAGCATTGTATCTGCTTTTATGGAAGACGCCTAAATTGGGTAAGAGGCCAGAGCCGAGTAGAGCACGTGCAGTAGCTGCCCTAAGGATGGAATAACCATAATTGAGCATTGCGTTGGGTACGGGGCCTTCTCTCTCCCTCTTGAAGTTTCCACCAAACAGTAGATTCCAATATACTTTTGCGGCAATTCCCTCACGGTTGTCAGTGTCGCCACTCCTTACAGCCATATATAATGGCTTGAGAGCAGCTCCATTCAATCCCAACTTGGTTAATAACAGCGACTGGTTTTTGATTTTTGCTTCTATAATCTGTTTCCATACCTGCTTCTTCATAGGGTCGCTTACTGCCAATTGGCTCTTGATGCTTTCTGCCTGGGTGGTGTTTGCGTCCAGAGGCTGCAGCATGGCTGTTGGCATCTGCTTGTTGTCGCATAAGATTACAGCAACATTATTCTTCACCAACTCGTTGAGCAATGGCAGGCTGATGCTTATCTGCTGGTTTTCCAACATCACACATCCTAAGTCTTCTATCGGACGCGTTACCACATCGTCGCTATCTTTCCATGAGATTACCAATTGGCAATTCTTCAGAGAGAGCCTTGCTGGAGTGGAGAAGAATAATGTTTGCTTTATCATATCACTTTAATCTTTTGATTTCACCAACTTCATTGATTTCAAAGTCGTATCCTTGGACAAGGGCTTTTATTTGGGTATGCAGCATCAGTATCGAAGGACGTAATTCTTCCCCTTGCTTATAAGCCCCATTCCCAGTTTTAATCTCTTTGCTTGCACGGGCCTCTTCATGGAACGTAAGTGTAATTCTGCCATAAGAATTAGAGCCAACATTTAGAATTGACAATCCCGTCACCTTATACAATCTCCTACTAATCTCAGCTTTTGTTCCTTCCCAGATTTCAGAGGGATTGTTTTCATAGAGCAGCACCATGGTTCCTATCTTCAGCGTATAAGCCAATGGGTAGCCGTTTGTGCTCTTGACGGGTACTATATTGTAGTCGGCTGCCTCTTTGTCATTACTGGTCTTGAAGTATCGTGCGGCTTCCAGCATATTGACAAGCTCAAACTCGCTCTTTTCTTTCCCCTTTTGGTCTTTCCCCTTGTAGATAGCCATCATATAGTTTCTGTCATTTGCTACATGGAAGGTTCTCTTATACTCTTTGACCGACTGGTCGCGATGCTGTCGGATGTGCAAAGGTGATGTTACAGAGGGCATGTAGCATCTTACCTTCTTGATAGGTATCCGTTTCTCTTCATTCATCCATATCGGGCTGGCGATAGCCTCTTTTATTCCCTTCTCGGCTATGGCTTTTCTTATGATTTCCCTTACAGTTTCATCTACAATGCTCTTTATAAAGCTATCAACGTTGAGTTGTGCCACATTGAGCGATGCCAGCTCCACGCGTTTCACATACTTGATTTCTCCATCGTGTTCGATAGCTCCATAGTATGTATCATTATGCAGGCTGCCACGGGCAGCATCTCCTTTACTCATGACTTTCTTGCCATTGATGAGAATGCGCCTACGCCCTTGCTTGTGCATATTGTCGGGAGTATAATGATAGACTAGCAATTCATCCTGGATAGTTTTCATATCCGTGACAAATGTCGGCCAAGGCATGTCGAAATGAGCTTTTGACGCGCCAAACCATTCCGAGTTTTCCTCATCGTGATAGTAGGCTCCTAACTTGTTGTATTCATCCCTTCCTATGCAGGCGATGACGATGGCATCGATGCAGTGATGTACATGGTTCACACGCTCTTTCTTGTCATAGATTTCCTGTATACCCCAGATTTTTCGGAAGTCTGATGTGGCTATGCCCTTGACGGTATAGACATGATGGAACAATGACTGCAGATACAGGCGTGCATATTTGGAAATGATGCTGATGTCTGCTCCTTGTCTGCGGCTGAATCCTTCGGGAACTTCCTTCATGGTAAACCTCATATACTTGCCTTTCCAGTAGTCGCGTTGCATCTCCCGTAGGCGGCGCTTGCGTATCATCTTGTCTCTCTGTTCTTTGGTGCTGCAACCCTTGGTGGCGCGTTTGTTCTTGCGTATTTTGGTCTCGAGCTCTTCATATTTCCTTTTCCATCCGGATATTCGGGAGAGGATTTCTTCGTGATTGGGCAATTCTGAAGGCAACTTGGTCTTCTTGGTTTCGCGATTGAATCTGCAGTCACAGAGAGTCAGATTCATACGCGTGCTGTCTCCGCCCACACTGCGTGGTATGGTGTGCTCGATGTCATACTTGGGATTGGCACCGATGAAGCTGGCTACCGAGATGTTGTCTCCGGTATAGAGGCAAATGTGCTCTTGCTCTTCCCACAGCATATATTTCAGTATGTCTTTATCATTTGGCACGATTTCTAATCCCGTTTCCTCTTTGTACAGGTCGATGATGGCTTTGCGTGCCTTGTCCTTTTCATTTTGGTTCTCGCGTTGGTAGTCGTGCAGGGCAGCCCGCTTGTTGGCATCGTTCAGTTCGCGCGCAAACTCGATATGTATAGTGGTGTCGGCATCTATTTTCCCTTCCGCCAGAAGGCGGTTTATCAGTTTGCGCAGTCTGAACATCGAGCGCATAGCCATAGGGTTGCGTACGCTGTCCAGACGAGGAGAACCCAAGCGGTATTCGCCCAGTTCGTTGGGCATAACCCGTGCGTAGGTTTCGGTCATCGAGGGATGATACAGTTCCTTCAGCGCGTCATCCGTCGCACCATACTGCTGCTTCAGATAGTCTTTGATGCAGACCTCCAGCGTTCGTGAGTCTTTGCGGGCGTCATATCTATTTATCTCATTGATGACATTTTCTATTGCACCTTCTCTGGTTTCCGGCAATTCCCATATATACTGAGGCACGACCTTCCCCATATTCGCCAGGAATACGGCATGCGAATAGAGCAGACCTCTACGCAGGAAAGGAAGAATCTTGAGGATGGCTTTCAGACTGAGCGAGGCATAGGCAGACGGTATCTTGATGGTGCTGAACTTCTTTGCATCCTCTTCGTCGAGTTGCAGCCGCTTTTGGGCAAACTCTTTCAGCTTGTCGGTGTCTGAATAGAAAAACAGCGCATGCCATACGTCATTTATTATCTGGCTTCCGCTCTTGCCTTCGCCCAATGTATATACCTCGCGGATGCCTTTTTCCCAGTCATCATCGAATATGTCTTTTAGGCTGGCAGTTACGGGACAGCCGGAGACTGAGGTGTCCATATCGTAATTGAACAAATATGGCATTTCGGCATCTTTGCTTTTCTTGATGCAGCTATACATCTTCTTGGGGGCAAGTTTCTTGGCAATATCCTCAAAGTCGAAATTCGCTTTTGACTTCCTGTAGAACAGGGGCATGATGTTTTCCCGTTCTTCCGCATTGAGTGGGCGCAGCGTTGCGTCTTCGGGCGTCTTTATCTTGATATTGTTGATAAACGCCAGCATCCTGAATTCTTCATATTTAGGATGAGACGCCGGACATTTAGCCTTGTTCTTTTCAAAGACGCATTTGCCTACCTGCTTCTTTTGTGATTTCAGCGGGCGCTGGTAGAATATGGCTTTTTCTATCTGCTGCGCGAGGTCTTCAGGGAGCCTCTGCTTCTCACAGATAGCCTTAAACTCGGCATGGTAATGCTCTATACGGGCAGTATAATGATTGCGTATCTTCTCCTTATTATTATATAATGTATAGAAGTAGTCGCCGAGATATTCGCAGCCGGCTTTCTCCATCTCTTTGGTAAGGTCGCTGATGCCTTCCTTCACCTTGCCACTGTCATCAGAGTCCTGTTCTTTGCGGTTGCTCAGAAAACCTCTGCGTTGGATGATGTGGTAGAAGGCGCGACCAAGTTCGTAGCGGTCTGTCAGCTTGTCCATATCCAGCACTTCGTGCAGACATCTGTGTCTGCATGCATAGGGATTCTTTCCAGCTGCGTCATCGGTGGTTTGCCATTGCATGAAGAGTTCGGTTTTGGGATATATCTTTTTGAGGCGCCAGTCTCTCAGCTCTTCATGTGAGAGTGGAGGGCAGAGATGATTGTCACTCAGTATACGCAGCAGGTTTATTTTGCGCAGCTTGATGCGGTAATAGCGTACGCGGGTACTCTTGTGCAGCGTGCGTTCTGAGGCTTTTGATGATTCTATACCTTTGTCAATCTTTACACCTTCCTGGAAGATGTTAACACCGCGGTCTTTCAGATGATAGCCCTTCTCGTCCTTATCTACGATGGCCCAGCCGAGGCTGTTGGTGCCGGTGTCTATGCCAAGAATTCGTGCCATAATGAGTTATGATGATGTTTTCTTAGTTATTTTCGGTAAAAATACAGAAAATTGTTTGTTTGAACAAATTATTTGTTATATATTTGCAGCAGAGAATAAGATTCCTACATCTTATCACAATAAGGCAGTAATGCCGAAGGGTAAAACCTATACTCCCGCTTCGGTGGGAGTTTTTTTGTTTTTAGCCCCCTTGACTTTATAAATCCTCCATAATGTTTTGTCTCAGCTTGTCCTGGTTGGCTTTGTCGTAGTAGCTGAGTTGCACGAAGCAGTCGAATTTCTGATGGGTTATTTCGAGGGTTATATCTCCGTTCTTGCAGGCAAAGGTGCAATGGTATTTGCAGCGGTCAAACTGAACTTCGTACATGCGGCTGTTGTCGTCATCTGCATACTTGTTTTGAAATTCCTCCACACATACTTTGGGCTCGCCGTATTTCTCGGTGAGCATGTCCTTATAGCTGGAGTAGCAGCTTTCGAGATCGGCCCACTTGTCCATCTTAGGAAACTCTACGCAGACACGGCATATCATGCCACTTTTGTCGGCCACGGCATAGATATGGCAATTCTTGTAACCGGCAAACTCGCCTTTCAGCACCGACACTCCGTCTTCGGTGCCTAAGGGCACATATCCTTTGGCCTTGAGTTTGAGGGTAAACGACAGCAGGGTTCCTTCCATAGGGATGCCCTTAAACTTCATGTGTTCGGTCTGGGCTGAGCAGAGGCATACTGTCAATGTCAACAGCAATGTACATAATAGATGTTTCATAGTTGTATGTGTTAGTTGATTGTTATCGGGTTCTCGGTATACCCTTTTCGGCGATAGACTTGATACGAATTTCCCGGCCTATGGTTTCAGAGATGTCGTATTGCCCCCATCCTTCTTCCCGTGGATTTTTCTTTATCATCTCGTCATACCACCAGTCGTAGTGCTCGCGACTGATGATGCCCAGGTCGTGGGCTTGATGTACCATCGCAAAGCCACAGGGCAGCCACGGATGTGCTGCAAAGTTACAAAAAAACATTGACCCCCAATCCCCATCTCCCCACTTTTTTCTTTAGCTGAAGTGTGCGATGGGAGAAGGAATGGGTGGAATAGGTGCGGCTGTATATCTTTTATTATATTTAGCAATTCTGTTTTTCTGTTTCTGAGATTGAATTATAAAAAGAAGGACGAGAGCAATGTAAATAAGGCCCCCGTCCGATTAGTTTTCACAACGGAATAATCTTTATTGGATGTACAAAAGTACTAATGTCCTAACTAATCACAACCTTTGACGAACAGGAAATGCAGAAGCCCGGTTGTCGTTGGCATAACAAGTGCTCATAACGCTTCCTGCTCTGCGTGTGTCCGAGTCCAGCGGTCCGCATGCTGATTCTGCCCCAATGTCACGGCCGCTTTCAGCCGCTATGGGGCAGAAGAGGTGTCATCTGGTATATTCTTCGGGCAATACAGGCATGGCACCATGCTGTGTGCAGACATATGCCGATACCTTCACCGCCAGTTCGTGGGCTTCCCTTACGTTCTTGCCCTTCAGGATGCTTGCCACAAATGCGCCTGTGAACGAATCGCCGGCGCCCACGGTGTCAGCCACTTCCACTCTGGGTGTCTCGATAAATGATATCTCGCCTGGTGTAAATACGTAGCTGCCGTTTACGCCACAGGTCAGGATGAGCATCTTCAAGTTGTATTTGCCCAGGAGAAGCCAGCATTTGTTCTCCAGGTCTATACCCGGATAGCCGAAGAGGCGGCTTATGGTGATCAGTTCCTCGTCGTTGATCTTGAGGATATTGCATCGCTTGATGCTCTCGGTGATAATCTCCTTGTTATAGAATCCTTGACGCAGATTGATGTCAAAGATTTTGAGAGTTTCTTTCTCTTCAGGCATATTGTCGAGAAAACGGTAGATGGTATTGCGTGACACCTCGTTGCGCTGGGCCAGCGAGCCATAGCAGACGGCGGTGCAGTTCTTGGCCAATCTGTCCAGGGCGGGGGTATAGGGTATATTGTCCCAGGCTGCTCCTTCCTTGATGTCATAGCAGGGTATTCCATTGGCGTCGAGCGTCACCTGTACGGTGCCGGTAGGGTAGTCTATCTTTTCTATCTCATAGTTGAGATGGTGGTCGTCGAGTTCCTTTTCCAGTTCCTTGCCCAACTCGTCATCACCCATTGCGCTGACAGCCCAACTGTCGAGCCCAAACTGAGAGACATGATAGGCGAAGTTGGCTGGAGCGCCACCGAGTTTCTTTCCACTTGGCAGCATGTCAAAGAGAGCTTCGCCGATACCTATTACTGATTGTTTCTTTTCCATTGTCGTCTTTAGTTTTAGATTGCTGGATACATTGTCTGGCTTCCGTTGCGTGGGCATCTTTCTGGCGGTGCCCATTGCTGCGGTCCAATCTTTTTGGACAGTCTGCACACGTCAGTACATCCTTTCTCTGTATCTGCCAATGGTGTGCAGACTGTCTCTTCTTGCCTGTCTGCTATTTCTTCTCTTGTGGTTTCTGGTCTAAGTCGATGATAACCTTCATACTCGTCTCGCGATGGCTGTCGATGAATCTGTATGCGTCATCATATTCCTCAAAGGCGAAACGGTTGCTTATGAGAGGCTTGAGGTTGACGATGCCTTTGCTCACATAGTCGATGGCGGTGAGATAATCCTCGTGGCGGTACATCATCGATCCGATCAGGCGCAGTTCGTGTTCGCCCAGGTGAAACATGCTAAGGGCAGGGTCTTTGGCAAAGACAGCCACGACCACGATGTCGCTGCCCTTCTCGATGGTCTCCATCAGCGAGCGGATAGAAACCTCTACGCCAGCCACTTCAAAGCCTACCTGATAGCCTTCTTCGCCGAAGAGTTCTTGGGCAGCTGCCTTGAGGGGCTTCTTGGTGATATTGAGCGTATGCTCGATGCCACACTCGCGGGCTTTGTCCAGACGCAGGTCGCTCACGTCGGTGATCAGTACGTTCTTGGCGCCACGGGCGATACAGAACTGGGCGATGAGGTTGCCGATGGTTCCAGCACCGCTCACCACTACATTCTTGCCTTTCACCTCGGTGCGGTTGCTGGCATGAGCGCCTACGGCGGCAGGTTCTATCATGGCTCCATAGTCGAGGCTCATCCCTTCGGGCAACTTGGCTACGCGGTCATCGTCTACGACGAAGAGGTCCTGGGCTGCGCCGTCAGCCTGGAATGCCTGTACACGCAGATGTTCGCAGACATTATACTGTCCGCGTTTACAGGGGTTGCACTTGCCGCAGACCAGCTGTGGGCGGGCGGTGATGTGGTCACCGGGGCTGCATACGGTTACCTCGCTGCCTACAGCCACTACCACTCCCGAGTACTCATGTCCCTGTACCACTGGATAGAATGTGGCGGGGTGGAGACCGTGGTAAGAGTGTATCTCACTGCCGCAGATGCCGATGCGCTTGATGTTGACGAGCACCTGATGGGCTGCCAGGTCAGCTGCCTTGGGTTCTGCTATTTCCTTAAACTCGATTCGCTTGGGTTCTACCAATATTGCTTGTCTCATAGTTGTATTGTTTTTTTATGGTTGTTATCGTTAATGTTAGTGTATTGGGCAATTCTCGTTTGTCTTGTCCCACCCATCGGCCTGATGACCGATGGAGTTTTATTTCTTTTTGTTTTCCAGTTCTGTCATGATCTGGTTGTATTGTTTCTTGTTGAGTCTGTATAGACAGAGACACCCTGCGGTGATGATCCATAACACTCCTGGTATGGTGCTGAAGGCGTGGTGCATGATGCTCAGCACTTCCGGGTTCTGCACAGCGTTGCTTACATATCCTGCACTGCCCAGGGCAATGGCGAGAAGCGATGTGCCGAGTGCCATGCCTATCTTGTTGCCCAGAGAGATGAAGGCATACTGGAATCCATCGTTTCTGATGCCCGTTTTCCACTCACCATATTCCACGCAGTCTGGGATGATGGCATAGATGGCAGTGTTGAATCCAGAGAAGAAGAACCATGACAATGCAGAGAATAGGTAGAACATGATGGCGCTACCGTTGGGACTGAAGAAGTACAGAGCGATCATCGTGACACCGGTGAGGAAGGCGAAGATGGCTGCAGCCAGACCCTTGTTGCCGGTCTTTCTGAATACCATGGGGAAGCAGGCTGCACCGATGATACTTGGCACGATGATGGCCATCGAATAGAAGGAAAAGAGCGTGGCCGAACCTTCTACATAAGTGAAATAGTAGAGCATGTCGGCGTTGCGTCCATAGTGGATGAAACCGAAGAGCAGCTGGCCTAAGAGAGCGAGCAGATAGGGCTTGTTCTTCATCATGGCACAGAGCTGTACCTTCAGCGGGAGCTTCTGACCCACAGGTATCTCCACTACCTCTCTGGTTTTGCGGAAACAGAACAGATGGCAGGCGGCGAAGATGATGCCATAGAGCACAGCCACGGCGAGATAGCCATATCTGGTGTCGCCGGCGCCAAACCAGCTGATGAGTGGCACGGTTACGATGTTGATTACGCCGATGGCCATCATCGCGCTTACCGAGCGGCTGGTGTTGAGTTTGGCTCTCTCGTCGATATCCTGTGTCATGGCTCCGCAGAGAGTGCCATAAGGCAGGTTGACGCAGGTATAGCCCAGTACCAGGATGCAGTAGGTCACTGCCATGTAGATGATCTTGGCGGTCTGGCTCCATTCGGGGTGTGCCCAGAAGGTGAGTATCAGCACCAGTGCCGTGATAGGGGCTCCGAAGAGCAGCCATGGGCGGAATCGTCCCCAGCGAGTATGGGACTTGTCGGTGAGTGCGCCGATGATTGGGTCGTTGATAGCATCCCAGAATCGGGATATAAGCATCAGGGTGGCTACAGCGCTCATGCTGATTCCAAACACGTCTGTGTAGAATATCATGAGGAAGTTGCCTACAAACATCCAACTGAAGTTGCAGCCCACGTCGCCCATGCCATAGGCGAGCTTGCTGATGAAGGGAACTTTACCCTCTGCATTGTTTTTCTGCGAGCCGTTCAACTGTGAGCAGTTCGCTTGACATTTACTGTCTTGTTCCATCTTTTTTAGGTTTGGGTAGTGTATTGTTGTTTTTAATTCTTAGGTGTTGGGAAGTAGTACTCTCAGAGAGAGCCTGCTCTTCCCTTATCACGCTGTAAAGGTAGCGTGAATTCGCAGGCAATTCAAGAAAAAAAGCACCTTTTTTCCCACAACCGTTCTCGCAACCGTTCCCATTTTCTGCAACCGTTCCCAAAAAGATCCGCATTTTGTTGTTGCTCTCATGGAGAATAAGTATCTTTACAAGCGCATAGACAAAAGACCCAAAGAGATATGGCAAAATACGTCACCATTATGGATATTGCAAGGGTGCTGGGCATCTCCAAGTCCACCGTCTCCCGTGCCCTCTCGGGAGATACCGGCAATGTGAAGGCCGAAACTCTGCAGAAGATTTTGGCAACCGCTGAGCAGATGGGGTATCATCGCAACGAACTGGCAGTACATCTCAGACAGCAGAGTACCCACAACATCGGCATCATCATCCCCGAAATCGTCACCACGTTTTATATGATCTTTATCAACGAGGCACAGGCCATCCTGCGCAGACAGGGCTACAAGGTGATGATAGCCATCTCCAATGAGAATCCCGAGCAGGAACGTGAGAATATCCTGATGATGGAGCAGCTGCGCGTCGATGGCATCCTGATGAGTGCCTGTGACAAGGAGCGCAACGTAGATCTATATAATAAGGTGATAGAGCGAGGCATCCCCATCGTGTTTTTTGACAGAACCGTGGAGAGGGTCAGGGCTTCCCAGGTGCGCATGGACGATTATATCATGGCGTTTTTCATGGTTGAGGCTTTGCTGCGCAAGGGTTACAAGCACATCATCCATATTCCCGGTCCGTCTTATATCCGCAACAGTTATGAACGGTTGAGAGGTTATCGTGAGGCGCTTGAGAAGTTTCATGTCGAGTACCAGTCGCATGATGTCCTGCTGCCGGCATTGTCGGCCGAAGAGGGCAGTTGGGTGATGGAGCAGTATCTGGCCAAGGGGGTGCCTTTTGACGCCGTCTTCGGATTTACGGAGACCGCTGTCCTGGGAGCCAAGAGCGTCATCCAGAAGCACGGCTTGCGCATCCCTGACGATGTGGCGCTCTGCTGCATGTCGGGTACTACCCTGGCCACCCTGGTACATCCCCAGCTGACGGCTGTCGAACAGCCCATCGCCAAGATGGCGCAGGAGGGGTGCCGACTGCTGTTGGAGCATCTTGCCGATGCAGACAAGCCGATAGAGGAGATAGCTCTAAGAGGTGAAACCGTAATAAGAGAGTCTACATAGAGGCAGCGGGTGTGTCATCCATAGGATATGACACACCCGCTGCTTGTCTTGTCTGCTTCCTTTACGGCTCCAGAGTCTCTGCTTCCGCTTCTGCCATGCAGCTGTAGAAATACAGGGAAATATAGTTGGTTGTCGTGGGAAAATAGTATTTTTGTAACCCGAAGGACAATATATACACTAACAGATAATATGATGAAAGTAATCCATTCTGAACTCGCCCCCAAAGCGGTGGGGCCTTACAGCCAGGCCATCGTGGCCAGTGGCTTCGTTTTTGCGTCGGGCCAGCTGCCCATCGATCCTGCCACAGGTGAATTTGCCGAGGGCGGCATCAAGGAGCAGACCCGCCAGTCGCTCACCAATGTTACCCATGTGCTTGCCGAGGTAGGCATCGACCTGAGCCATGTGGTCAAGACCACGGTGTTCCTCTCTGATATGGCCAACTTTGCTGCCATGAACGAGGTCTATGCCACATTCTTCAGCGAGCCTTATCCAGCCCGTTCGGCTGTGGCTGTCAAGACGCTGCCCAAGAATGCCCTCGTAGAGGTAGAGGTTGTGGCTGCTCTCTGATTTCCCTTCCTCCGCACCCCGATGGCGTGCGAGTCTAATTGACAAGCCGTGTGGTTTCCCGAGGTCATTGTGACTGGTCTCGGGAGACCACACGGCTTTTTTCGGGATGTCCGCAGACGATAGCTGCGCCCTTCCTCCTATGCGACGGTCACCGAAGGCAGAGAGGAGGTTGTCGCGGTTGCTGTCAGTATGCTATAAGATGACAGGAGCATCATGGTTGCAGCGTTCTTCGCTTGCCGCCAGATGCTCCTGTTATTCGTCTTTCGTCGGTTAGGTGTCTTCTTACTTCACCACAAACACCTTTGTCTCATGCGCAGCCACGCTTCCTTTCCAGCTCTTGGCTTTCCGGGCTATGTCTCGGTGCTGCCATACATCGCGCACGGTGTACTTGCCGTTGAGCCCGAGGCTTGCAAAGTTGAGGTTTATGCGTTGGGCTTCGTCCGAGGGGTTGAGGATGGCCACAGCGTGCGAACCGTCGGCGAGCGGTTTGATGTAGACCTGCTGCGCAGGCAGGTTCACGATGCGCTCGGCAGCCTTGCCCAGAGCGTCTTGGTTGATGGCGATAATCTCTTTGTTGAGCAGAATGCGGCGGTCATCGTCGGTCACCTTGCGCAGGTCGTTGGTCATGGCAAGCACCGACGACAGCATACACCACATGCTCATCTGCGTCTGATATTCGGTCGTGGTACAACCTACGCCACCGAGGTCGCTCGACGGGCCGCCCGTTCCGTACAGGCCGACCACCAGCATATCCATGTCGGGCCATTGTCCCGGACGGGCGTGTTTTGCCAGAGGCGCCGTTATGTCGATGATGTCCAGAATACCCATGCCGCCTTGTTTCACGATGTCCTTCCACATATCGCGCACATCGCCTGAGGTACGCCAGAGCTGTCCTCCCACCTCTTCGCACCACTCTTCGCATTGGCGCTGACCCCACTCGCAGATGCCGAGCACGATGTCGCGCCCCGAGTTCTGCAGAGCGTTAGCCATAGTGCGGTAGCGCTGTCGGGCGGTGGCACTGTCGGCAGGAGCGTTGCAGTAGTCGTACTTCAGATAGTCTATGCCCCACGAGGCGAAGGTGCGTGCGTCCTGCTTCTCAAAACCCAGACTCGCTGTCCGTCCGCCGCAGGTGAGCTGTGCCGCATCCGAGTAGATGCCGAGCTTCAGTCCTTTGGAGTGTACATAGTCGGCGAGCGCCTTTATGCCCGACGGAAACTTCTCCGGGTCGGGTATGATGTTGTTCTCACGGTCGCGTCCGCCTTGCCAGAGGTCGTCGATGAAGATATATTCGTAGCCGGCGTCGCGGAACCCGCCTTCAACCATGGCGTCAGCGGTCTCGCGTATGAGCTTTTCGTTGATGTTGCCTTGGAAGAGGTTCCATGTCATCCATCCCATTGGTGGTTTCGGAGCAAGTTGTCGACGTGGGGTGGGGGCGTTCTCTGCCGAAGCGAAGAGCGACGCGAGGCAGAGCGCTGCCGATAGGATAAGCGATTTGTTCATAATGATTTGTCAATTGGTTGTTTGTTATTGTCCATAGGCTGTGCCGTGGCGATATAAAGCACGGGGCTTCCGTCTGCTTTATATGCCTTGCGCATAGGCTTTTATATTATCACGTACAAATTTAGCAATTATTTCCCGAAGTCCCGTACCAAGTCTCCGATTATTTCATTATCTTGGCACCAGCCCCTCAGCCCACCGCCGGCATATACACTGCCCCAAGCACTGCCCTGTATATGATTTTTCCGTAAAAACTGCACGCTTGGCGTATTTTTTTGTATTTTTGTGACCATATTATAGTGTTTACCTATGACTATACATCAAATCACATTCAGTCCCACTGGCGGCACGCGACGCGTGAGTGAGTTGCTGTGTGCGGGCATCGGCACCACGGACACCGCCACCGAACTCTGCTCGTGGGAGGACGACATCGCTTATCCCGACATTGCTGCCGACGACCTGGTCGTCATCTCCATGCCCGTCTTTGCCGGACGCGTGCCGATGCTGGCTGTAGAGCGGCTGAAACGCGTCAGCGCCCATGGCGCCCGGTGCGTGATAGTCGCCGTCTATGGCAACCGCGCCTACGACGACGCCCTCGTAGAGATGCAGGACATAGCCACCGCAGCGGGCTTCCGGGTGATGGCAGCCGTGACAGCCATCGCCGAGCACAGCGTGTGCCGGCAGTTTGCCGCCGGACGCCCCGATGCGAGCGACGCCGCGCAGCTTGGTGAGTTTGGTGCTGCCATCCTTGCCCGCGCAGCCCTGTCGGCGCCCATCCCCGAGTTCACTCTGCCGGGTCACCGTCCTTACCGCGAGTATAGCCCATGCGCCGTGCCCGAAGCCGATGACCGCTGCCAGGGCTGCGGAGCATGTGCTGCCCAGTGCCCCACCAGAGCCATCGCGCCAGACCATCCCCAGACCACCGACCCGGCCCTCTGTATCAGTTGTATGCGTTGCGTGCAGGTGTGCCCCGTCCATGCCCGAGGCATCGGACAGCGCCTCTCCATGCTGGCAGCCCATCTCGAACCGCTCTGCCGCGAGCGACAGGAGAACAGACTCTATCTCCCATGATGCCGACTATACAGGGACCGGAATACACCGCGCATGGGGCTGCGGTACGCAAGGTCGTCGCAGCCTTCGACTCGTTCAAGGGCAGTCTCTCTGCCCGGGAGGCATGCGAGGCGTGTGCCCAAGGCATAGGCAGAGTCCTGCCCCACGCCGCTGTAGTTCAGCTGCCGCTGAGCGATGGAGGCGAAGGGCTGGTCGAGTGTGTATGCCGGCTGCTGCCCTCACGCCCTGTGACCGTCGAGGTGCATGGCCCCCTGATGGAGCCTGTGACCGCCGAATATGCCGTGTCCATGGATGGTCGTACCGCCTATATGGAGATGGCGGCGGCAAGTGGACTGACGCTCGTGCCCGTAGGGCGGCGCGATGTGATGCGTGCCACCACCTATGGTGTGGGCGAGATGATGGCCGACGCCGTAAGCCGAGGCTGCACCGAGATAGTGATGGGTATTGGCGGAAGCGCCACCTGCGACGGCGGCAGGGGCATGATAGAGGCCCTGGGCGACAGTCGGCGCCTGGCGTCACGGTGTAGAGTCACCGTGGCCTGCGATGTAGACAATCCGCTGTATGGCGAGCGTGGTGCCGCCTGCATCTTTGCCCCGCAGAAGGGTGCTTCGCCCGAGCAGGTCAGGGCTCTCGACGCTCGTCTGCGCGACTTTGCCCGTGCCACTGAGCGTGCCGGACTCGCCACGTCACTACTCGCCCTCCACCCGGGGGCAGGTGCGGCGGGAGGACTGGGCTATGCGCTCATGGCATACCTCAACGCCGACCTCCGCTCGGGCATAGACATCATGCTCGAGCTTGCCCATTTCGACGACGCCATCCGTGATGCCGACCTCGTAATCACGGGCGAGGGCAGGTCTGACGCTCAGACACTTATGGGCAAGGTTCCCTATGGGGTGATGGTGCGCTGCCGCCGCGATGGAGTGAAGGCGTGGCTGCTGTCGGGCGCGGTCGACGATACCGAGGGGCAGCTCTCGACTGCGTTTGACCTGGTGGTGGGCATCAACGATGCCGACCCCCGACCGCTCGCCGTGCTGATGCAGCCCGAGGTGGCACGCCACAACCTGGCTGCGACTGTGGCAAGACTCGTTGGTGGGGCGGGATAGACGGAGGTGTGAGAAATCATGTCATCATTTCTCATGAATGTGAACACGTTATTGTATATTCATCCGCATGTGGATGAATGGTTTAAGAAGACAACGCTTCTGAGAAATGACAATTGTCAGACATGTTCCGACTTGTTTGTTATAATTGAACCCCTTTTTAAGGGGCTCAATTATTGATTTGATTTTTTCACCTTATATTATATATGATATATCCAGAAAGAGGACACAACCTGCATAACGGATAATCATATTTTATTTCCTAAACAGTTTCATCGTGCGCCATACATCCTGCATTTGGGCAGA
>ENA-UPTB01000248-UPTB01000248.1-human-gut-metagenome-genome-assembly--contig:-NODE-248-length-59706-cov-12.623271_pt1 | contig 59706 bp, 38 predicted proteins | sample MGYA00250046_ERZ773369 | MGnify/ENA primary metagenome ERZ773369 (study PRJEB29103, sample SAMN06111938) | human gut metagenome | biome: human gut; feature: ankylosing spondylitis patient; material... | reverse complement strand
TCCGCGCCGTTGGCGGCAAGACCCTTGCCCAGCACAACGGTTGCGCCCTTGATAGACTTCGGCTCGATGGTAAACGTCCCCTCGGCAAACGTCACATCGTAGTTCGGGTTTGCGCTCACATCAGCGGTGGCGGTGATGGCATACTTGCCGGCATTCTCGCCCTTAGCACGAGCCAGCGTGATACCTTCCAGCGTTTCACCGTCCAGTACACCACTGACTTTGTAAGTCAGTTCGGGGTCTTTTTCCTCATATACCTTGGACTTGTTGTCCGGGGTGACGGTGACTTCCTTGGCGGTGATGGTCGCCGTGGTTTCGGTCTGGTTGTTCTCGGTAGACGGTACATAGTTGGCGGCAGAATCGCCGCTCAACTCCAAGCCGGAAATCTTGACTTTCTGCTTACCGGCATTAGCGCTTTCAAACGTGCCTGTGGCAGTAACGGTCAAGGTATCATTTTCCAGAACGCCGTCAAGCTTTGCATTGCTGCAATCCAGTGTTGCATTGGTTTTGCCGTCATAGACTTTGTCTTTTGCGGTGATACCCGAAACCGTAACCGCCTTGGGGCTGACCTTAACGGTTGCAGTGTCGGTGTACGTCGTGTATTTTCCACCGTAGGACTTATTGGGGGTGAATGTCCACTTGGCATCATGGCTGCCCGCGTTGGGATTCACGGCAGGTGTGTCCCATGTAAATGTACCGCTGACGGTTGCGCCGGTGTTGGGGTCTTTCATCTTGCCAGTGATGCTGCTGTCGTTCAGCGCCTGACCATAGGTAATCTCGCTTGCGGTGATTGTGCCGTCCGGCACGGGTTTGATTTGGTTCACCGCGCTGACCTTGACAGTCAGAGTGATGTCCTGATAGTTGCTCGTGGAGATTGTAACCGTAATCGTGCCGAATTGTCCTTCGTCCGTGCCGCTTCTGTTTGCTTCCAGTGTCAGCCCACCGGTCTTGCCGTTTACAAGGGTAATAAAGGAGCCAACGCCCAGATTGGTATAAACCTTCTTGTCATAGGTGATCGTGCCGTAGTCACAGGGAGCAGTCAGCTTCGGCAGCAGCGTTGAGAGGTCAATGGAATAGGTCTTGTGCAGACCATTGTAGATGGTCAGCTCTACGGGCTGCACTGTGGGCGCAGCGGCCTTGGTGATGCTGCCAGTGGTAGGGAAGCTGCTCTGCTCCAGGGCGTAATTCTTCGCGGCCTGCCCCTTCAAGGTCACTGTGGCAGTGATGTTCTTGCCGTCGCCCACACTGGCATCGTCAAAGTTGGCGGTCACGGTGTAGTCTGTGCCTCGGTTCAAGTTCACGCCATCGAAGGTCACGCTGGTAATGCCCGCGTCTGTCGTGCCATCATAAGGCTTGGACGCAGTTAACCCGGTGATCGTCAGCGGCTTCTGCCCAATGCGGACCGCCACGCTGGCGGGTGCGGTATCGTTGTGGTTTGCATCGCCAAACACCCGATACCACACGGTATATGCTCCGGCATCGGTGCCGGTAGGGATGTTCTGGCTGTATGTGCCGTTCTCGGTCAGGCTGTACTGCATGGTGCTATGGTCCGTCACGCTGCCATAGTCCGTCACGCTGCCCGCAGTAATCAGCGCCTGCTCCTGTCCGGTATAGGTCAGATTTTCCTGCGCCTTGGGAGCGATGAAGGCGGGGGTAGCCTTGTTCACCTTGACGGTCACAGTTCCGGTCACGGTCGCGTATTTCTCGTAGCCCGCAGCCGGAGTGAATGTCCACTCAGCCTGATAGTCGCCGGCTTTGTCGGGCTTGGTACTAGGATTCGTCCACTCGAAGGTGCCTTCGACCGTATTGCCGTCGTCTTTCATCGTGCCAGTAATGGTGCTGACGCGCAGGATCTGGCCAAAGGTGATTGGCGTTGCGGTGATTTCGCCGTCCAGCACGGGAACGATCTTGTTCTTCGCGATGACTTCAACGGTCAGGAGCATGTCCTGATAGTTGTCCGTGGTGATCTTGACGCCTACGGTTCCGACGGAACCTTCGGTCTGAGATTCGACAGCCGGGACAGTCAACTGGAACTCATCGTTTGATGTGATCATTGCCGTCGAATTTGCGTAGCCGCCCTCTCCAATCAGATTGAAGTTGCAGGCCTCATATTTGATGGAGCCGTACTTACAATTATCGCCCAGCGTTGGCAGCGCGGGAAGATTGACCAAGTAAGTCTTTGCCAGCCCGTTGATAACGGTCAGCTCTATGGGCTGCATCGTGGGCGCGGCGGCCTTGGTGATGGTGAACCGGTTCACATCATCGGTCGCGAAAACGTTGCTGACCTCTGTGGTACCTTCCGACTTACCTTCAAACACATAGTTATTGCTTGTGAGCATCATGGTGAAGGAAAGCGCCTTTCCGCCTCCGACCTCCGGCGAGGGCAAATAGCTCCCGTCGGCCTGCTTCTTGGTGAATTGGGCGTTTGAGAAGGAGAGCGCCGTATCGGGAAGTTTAATATTCGTGGCCTTCGCCGTCTTGCTGAAGAACGTCAGCTTGTCCGCAGTAAGCGTGACATCTGCACTGCCGTCGTAGGTCTTGGAGATTGACGAAACAGAGAGAAGGCTGATCGGCAGCGGGTCGATGGTCACGGTGAACGTACCGGTAGCTGGTTCGTGGTTCGCGGCTTCCGCCTTGTAGTAAGCGGTGTACGTACCCGCGTCGGTGAATGTCGGCCCGCCCGAAGTATAGTTGCCGTCTACCTTGTCGCTGTAGGTGAACGTCACGGGAGTGCTGTCTACGCTTTGTCCAGACGCGATGATCGATGCGATCTGTTCCTTGCCGGTGTAATACATGCTGGATGCTTTCACGGAAACGATCAGCTTCGCCGGTTTGACCTTGACGGTCACAGTTCCGGTCGCGGTCGCGTATTCCTCATAGCCCTCCGCCGGGGTGAATGTCCATTCGGCATCATAGCTGCCTGCATCGGGCTTGATTGTGTCATCTGTCCATGCGAATGTGCCGTTGACTGCCTCACTCGTGGTGGAGTCTTGCATCGTGCCGTTGACCGTGAGTTTACTGTCAGCCAGCGCCTGACCATAGGTGATGTCCGTTGCGCTGAAAGTATTGCCCTCAGCCAGAACGGGAACGAGTTTGTCCTGCGCGATGACATGGATGGTCAGCGTGAACGGCTGATAGTTCGTGGTTTCGACCTCGACGGCTACCGTGCCAATTTCCTCACCTTGATTGGAGCTTGCGGCCTTGTTGATGGACAGGCTCAGCTTGCCGTTTTCGATGTTTGCACCGCCTACGGTATAGTACGCGGAGCCCATGCTGACGCTCGGCTGACCATATTTGATATCGCCGTACTTGCCGCCCTCAGGAAGGATAGTATCCAGAAACTGTTTCAAATCGATCTCGTAGGTCTTTGCCAAATCGTTGAAAACAGTCTGCTCAAACCGGTTGTGACTCGGGTCGATGGTGGCCGGATTGATTTTGAAGGTCTTGTCATTCAGTTCCGCGCCGTTCAGCGTAAAGGCCTTTTCCGTCGTGCCGTCTTCAAAGGTATAGTTCGTGTCTGTCAGCTTGACGGTGAAGGAGATGTTCTTTTCTGTTTCGCTTGCGTTGGCGGAATCATACTTGGCGTCGGTCAGCTCGAAACCGTTGCCCTCCGACAGAGGAAGCGGCAGTCCGGCCTGATAGCCTGCGGAGCCTGCTGCGCTTACAAGCGAAATCTTGCCGTCGGGCAGATCGGTCGTACCGTCGTAAGCCTTGATCACGTCTCCGACCTCGACCTTCGCCTTGTGCGGAACGATTCTCCATTCGGCGGTTTTCGTGCCGGTGTAGTCGCTGCCTTCGACTGCCTTGATGGTCAGCGTCTGGGTGCTTACGCCAGCAGAGGAAGCAGTGCCGCTGGCGGTGTAATCAACGCCTAATTTCAGCGTCTTGCCGTTGTACGTTACGGTGAAGCCCGGCGCGGTAGTGGTGGAGCGATAAGGCTCATAGGTGCTTTCGTTGCTGCTGCGGAAGGTGATCTCGGCCTTGCTGAGGTTCGGCTTGGTGACGGTCAGCTTCTTTTCGGTGCTCTGCACCGTGTAGCCGTCCTTGGTGGCGGTGAAATAAACGCTGTATTTTCCAATCGTGTTACAAGGCAAGTCTACGACATAGTACCAGTTGGTGCCAATCTTTTGATATTCAGCTTTCTTCTGGCTGTATGTGGGCACGTTGTTTCCAACGATCTCCCCGGTGTAGATGTATACATCCGCACCCTTCGCATTGCAGCTGGCGCAGAGCTGGACGGTCGTGCCGCGCTCCACCTTGTTGCCGTTCACGTTCGTCCCATCGACCTTAAACGACAAGTTCTTGGTCGTGATGGGCAGGCTGTTGATGATAACATTGTTCAACTGCGAGCCTTTGACATCATTCGGGGCGTACCACTTGTAAATGCCGTCCGCGTTTTTGACCTTGAAGCCAAGGCGGGTGGGCTGCTGCAGGATATCCTTCCACTTTGTGGTATCTGCCAACGTCAATGTACCAATCACGGCGGGATATCCCGACCCGGCGAGTTTTGCACCCTTGTGGGCAACGACCTTATCAATGCTGACCGTGGTCGTGTTTACCGTATTGCTCAAGGTGGTGGTGTTGCTGCCCGCAGCCGCCTTGACCGTCACCGTGCCCTTGATGGAGTGGCCGTTCAGGTTAAGTCCCGTGTCCTGCGTGCCGTTGATGGTATAATCGCCGGTCACGTCGGCCAGCAGCGTGAGTTCTGCGCCGCCGTCTCTGTCTGCGTCAAGGGCCGTTTGCAAATCAGCAAATCTCCGCTGCAGGCGGTTGTTCAAGGTTGTTTCAGCCACCGCGGGCGCGTTGCAGTAGGGGCAGGCAGTGGCGTTTTTGTCAAAGCCTTCCGCGCCGCCGTGGCTGCACGACTTTACCACCAGGTCGCAGGTCTGGGAAGCGGCTTCCTCCTGCGTGAGCTGCGTGTCGTCACAGTAGTAAGCAAGCCCCGCTTTCTGGGGAAGCAGATTGTCCAATGTGATGCCGTTATTCAGCCGCAGACCGCTTCTCAAAATCTTTCCGCCGTACAGCTCGACTGTGCCGCCCCAAACCTCCAGTTGGAGCAAAGTGGTATGGTCATTCTCCGGATCAAATACCAGCGTACCGCCGTCCCGCACGGTCACTCCCACCGCGCCGTTGCCGCCGCTGCTGTCAATGACCGTCAGTTTACCGGTGCGAACCTGGCTCGTGGCCGTAAGACCGCCGACATTCAAGCTGTATCCGCTCAGACTGTGTCCGTCCAAATCCAGCGTGAGGGTCTTGCTGACATATGTATCGCTGGGCAGCATCGTGTTTGCCAGCAGTGTAATGGTCGTGCCGTTGGCGGCCTTGTTCAACGCATCGGCGAGGTCGGCCGTGTAGGTGGTCGTTTCGCCGACCGTTACCTTGGCAACCATTTTTGCGTTGCAGTCCTTGCAAACGCCGTCATCGCCTATATTTTTGTGCGGGCAATGGTAGCCGCAGATGGGGCAGATGCCGTTTACCAGCACCGACTTTTCTTCGCTCAAGTCTCTGTGTGCGTGGCTTCTGCCGCATTTGCAGTAGGCAATGCCATGCGCTTCGTCCTGGGTGTAGTTGCATGTATGCGACTTGATCGTGTATGTTCCAGTTCTGAGTTTAAAACCACCGGCGTCCGCAAGACTGCCATCCGCCCTATAGAAGGCATGATCCTTGGCTAGCAGATCAAGTGCCTTTTTGTAGACTTCAGCGCCGGGGACTTCGCTGTCCGTGATGGCAATGGCATTACCGGTTTCAGAAGCGTCAACGTAGAACGTGCCTTTTGTCAGAAGATTGGTCAGCCTCGCTTTGTCGAGTATCGTCAGACCACCGTTCAAGGATACGTTGCCCTGCAAATCCAGCTCGCCGCCCGTGGCATAGATCGCGGGCTTGCGGCTGTTGCTGCTGTCATAGCCGCCCTGCGCGGAGAGGTCGCCTGTAATCACCAGCTTGCCGCCGGTGAGCGAGATGGCAGGGAAGGCGGTCGCGTTGGAAGCGGTGTTCTGGTTGATCTCGCCCGCGCCCTCGATGCGCAGTGTGCCGCCGGCGACGATCAGGGGAACGCCTGCTTCTGTTTCCAGCTTGTGACCGTTCATGTTCAGCGTGAGCGACCCAGCCGCCGACCCGCTGAACATGACATCCTCGGTCAAATCCTGTCCCAGCGTTACCGACGTGATAGAAGCGTCATCCGCCGCTGCATCCAAAGCGGCCTGTAACGTGTTGTAGCAACTGTTGTTATTGTCAACGACGATTGCTGCCACGCCGCAGTCACACTTGCCGTTTTCAAAGTTGTGGGTGTGGGGCCTGACCGTTACATTGGTCAGCGTTTTTTCAGTGCTGTTCTGCGCGTTGTCGCCTTGGTAAAAGGCATAGTTATCTGCCAGCAGGGGCATGAGTGGGATTGAACCGCTTCCGTTGATGTTCGTAATTGTACCAAACGTGCCGCCGCTGATGGCGATGGTTCCACCGTTATTAAGGAATTTTACATTACCGAACGTACCGTCTGTGATGTTCAGCGTACCATCGTTGTACCATGTGCCCGCGTGCCCTGTGCCGCCGGTGACGGTAACGGTTGCGCCATCGCCTACTGTGACGTTACATACCGTGCCGCCGCTGATGGTTACAGTGCCGCTGTTCCTGTCGCAGGTAAGTGAACCTCCAATCTGGCCGCCCTGAATCGCCAGGGAACCTTGTACAAATTCGAGGTCTTTGATTTTGCCGCAGCTGCCCCCTTGAATGTTATCTACGACGGTCAGGTTGCCGTCGTAGGAATCAATGATTCCGCCTGCCTCGTCAGGAACCACATCGCCCACAGTGAGATAATCCACCGTCATGCCGTTCAGGTCGAGCGTCAAGGTTTTCCTGACGACAGCCAAGGTGGCATACTCGCTCGCTTCGACGTCGCTCCAATTTGTCGTATGGTCTGCCAGCAGCTTGACGGTGTCGCCGTCCTGCGCCGCGTCCAGTGCCGCAGGGAGAGTTTTGTATGTACCGCTAACCGTGCCATCGGCTTTTGTTACCGAGGCAGCCTCAACGACAGCCTCGTTGACTGTGAGTTCCGCAGTTGTTGACCGTTCCTCTTCGTAGTTCTTGGTTCCGCCGGTCTTGGCATAGACGTAATATGTGCCGGGGACGCTGATTGCGGTGTTTTCGTCAATCTTGGGCATGACTTCGCTGCCCTCTACGTCAGAAGAGCCCGCCCAGCTTTTGAACTCGGAAGCCAGATAATAATATGTCACCTCGGCGTCTTCCGGAGCACCCTCGACAGACAGCAGCGGAAGAAGCGTTTCGCCCGCCGTGCAAGCCGTCTTGGAAAGAGTTACGGTCAGATCGGGATAGGCCTTGTTGATGTTGCCGCCAATCTCAAATTTTTCTTCGCCCGCCTTGAGCTTGTACTTTACCGCGGCTTCGCCGATCAGCGCGATTTCCACAGTGACGGTATGCCATCCCGCGTCCGCGGAATCGAACGTCTTTGTTGCGGTAAAGCCCGTTCCTTCTTTGAGTTTGATTTCATTTGTGCCGTCTGTAAACGTCAAGTTGATTGGAATCGTGCCGCCGTCCGTCGTGCCGTCATAGCCGCGGCCAATGGAATCGGGCTTGCTGACGCACCAAATCTCCGTCCGCGTGTCCTCTCCGGGGATATATATGCCGCCGCCCCCTTCTGTCGGGCTTCCGGGGGCTACATAGATCCCGCCGCCTTCGCTGTTCTGTGCGTTTGCGGGTGTTTGCCCTTCATCGGCAGGGGCAAGGAGGTTGTTTTGCCCCATCATGGTCGGTTCGTCCGGCCCGGCGGCAGCGGCCATGACAAGCTGGTTCTGAACCTTGGCCGCATCGTCGTCAGACGGGCTGCCGTCTGCTTTCGATTCGTCTCTCCTCGTTGCAGCAGCGGGTTCTTTGCCGGGTTCTTCGTCTGCGGGATTCTTTTCGGGAGCCGCAGGCGTATTCTCTGTCGGTTTTTCATCGGGGCTTGCGGGCGAGGCATTCTCATCCGCGCCGTTTTCCGCAGGGGCGGTCGGTTCCTCTTTTTGCGGCGCAGGTGTCGGGGTTTCCGTCTCCTGCGTTGCAACGACCGTCTGTTCCGGCGGCTGTACATCTGTTGCCAGCGCCCCGGTGGGGGTCAGGGTCAGGCAGAGGGTGATCGCCAGAAACAGGCTCAATACACGTTTTTTCATCAGGTTTTCCTCCGTTTGGCATCAGTGGTCGGAAATAAGCCACAGCTTTTTGGCTGCGGTTTTGGCTTCGCTGCGCCGCTTTACATCCAGTTTTTCTAAAACATGGCTCACATGGGTCTTTACCGTGGGCAGCTTCACGTCCATGATCTGCGCGATCTCGGCATTGCTTTTGTCCGCGCAAATCAAGCGTAGTATCTGTAATTCCGTAGGGGTAAGCTCCTTCGCCACCCTCGTGCGCGGGGCAAGAAAGCGCGGATAATAGGTCGCCTGTGTCCGCACGGCGGCCATAAGGCGCTTGTACCATTTTGTATCATCGTTCCGGTTCAGCTTTTCCAAAAGGGGCAGCACGGCGGCGCTGTACACGCTGACGGGCGTGATAAAGCTGTACTCTGCCGCCGTATCCAGCGCGGCCGTAAGCCGCGCCCGCCATGCGTTGTCCTTTTTCCGATACAGGGCAAGGGCGCACAGAATGTTCAGGTGGATGCCGTCAATATGCCGCCCGCAGCCCTGTATGTAGCGTTCCAGCGGCGAAAGCGTCAGCAGGGCGGCGTCCGGGCGGTTCTGCGCAATTTCAACCATGGCCTGCGTCAGGTATTGATACCGCTTCATTACGTTCAGGTGCATGGGGTCGCGGGGCGCTTTTGTGCGGTACCACTCGTCGGCACTGTCCTGATCGTCACAGTGCAGGGCCATCCGGCAGAGCATCGCGTCCATATTCGGCAAAAAGCGGGTCAGCCCTTGCGCTTCAAACCGGGCACGCAGCGTTTCGATCGTGCGGCGGGCATCTGCCGCCTGCCCCTTGGACAGCTGGCAGCGCGCCAGCAGCCCGTTCACGGCAAACTCTATATCCGGCGTTCCCTTTTGCTGGATCTCGCTCACCTGCGGGATCAGCGCAAGTATACGCTTGGTGATGTTTTCGCCCTTTTCAAATTTGCTTTCGGCAACGGCGCAGTCCGCCAGCCCCACGCCGTCTTTTTTCAGCACGGCCTCTACCGGGGTGCGAAGCGTCCGATACAAAAGATCGTCCTTTTTGCTCCACTCTGAAAAATCCTTGCCGCCGTTCATAATGCTGGGCAAGGTACTGGTCACGGAAAAAGACGGCAGCGTTATTTCTTTATCGGTCAGCAGCCGGAACACGGCCGGGATCGTTTTTATCAGCCCCTCCACACCGCGCTGCGGCAGGGAAATATCCAGCCATGCAAGGCGGCTGCGAGCCTGTCTGGCGGCAGGGTCCTGCTTTTTGCGGCAGTCGGCAAAGTCTTTCAGCGCCCCGTACCACCGTTCCGAGCCTTCATAGTCCATTGCCAGGGCGCAAAGCATACTCATTCCCTGCATCAGGGAAGGCGAAGCCAAGATTTCGCTTTCCGGCAGAGCGCGGTAATACTTTTCCATCTCGCTGTAATGCCCCATGCCGGGGTGCTGCTCGGAATTGCGGATCAGCAGCTCGGATATTTTGGCGTGATCCCCGCTTTTGGTGTAACATTCCAGCGCGTGGGCATAATCCTCTTTCAGCTCGTAGTAAAGCGCCCCGCGGCTGAAAACGGCGCGGCGCTTTTCCTCGCTGCATTCTTTTTCCATCTCCCAGAGAAGGAAGGCGCGGAACTGCGGCCAGAAGTGGAAGTGCCGCACATCGTCATAACGCAGCATCGTTGTGTTGTGCAGCAGCCAGTCCAGCAGATTCCCGGTGCGGGGGTCGCCGCTGACCATCCGCGCCATTTCCAAATCAAAGCGCTCAAAGGGGGCAAGATCCAGCAAAAAATGCCGCACCGGAAGATCGAACCGGCGATAGATGGCATCCTCAAAGTAGCTGAACACCTCCCGGTAAGCCTGCGCTACGATTTCCGGGGCAAACGGCTTGCCGCCGGACATACACCGCGCCGTAACGGCGACGCCCAGCGGGTAGCCGATGGATTCTTTAAGGATGCCGTTGATTTCGCTTTCCGTCACGGCTGCCTTGCGGGCAGCAAAAAAGCCGCGTATATCCTCGCGGTCAAAAAGAAGGTCGTCCGGCTCCAGCGTGGTCATAAGACCCGTGTACTGGAAGGCCGTCAAGTACGATGGCGGCACCCCGCGGGAGAGGAACACAAACCGGCGCGCCGGGTTGGCACGGATCAGCTCACAGAGCGTCTGCGCGGTTTCCTGCTCCTGCAAAAGCTGAAAGTCGTCGATCAAAAGGACATCCCAGTTTTCCGGCAGTGTGCGCAGCGTAAAATCCGGCGCATCGGCACACAGCCGCAGCGTCCGATGCCCGCGCAGCAGCGCATTGGCCAGCGCCGTTTTGCCAAAGCCGCAGGGCGCACTGAAAAAAAGGATGCGGCCGCTTTGCATAACGCTGTCAAATTTTTGCTGCACAGATGGTTTTATCAGAATATTTCCGGTCAATTTTAACTCCTTTTGGGTGAAGAACGGGGGAAATGCCATACTATAATAGTTAAATTATACCATCCGAAGGGGAAAAGTAAATCATCCCAAAGTATGAGATTTGGTTCTTTTGAAGGGGTCGTGCAGCGCGTTTATCTTCGGCTTTACGACATATTTTTCCAAAAAAGCACTTGACAATTCGAGCATTTCACCCCATAATTTATATAATCATTGTGGTGCTGTCAGCGGGCAGCAAAGAAAAGCGACATCAACAGATATTCCGTTTGGACAAGATGGCGGTAATGCTACTGCTGATCCGATGGGGGCTGAAAATGGCGGAGCCAGTGCCGGCAGCGCGGAAAGCAATTCTGGTGGTGTACAGCCTGCTGCTGCAAGCAATAAGCACTTCTATATGAGCGCGAAACTGGACAATACGCGCGTGAATCGTGATGTGCAGAACTATTTGCAGGAGATTATTCAGCATTTGACTGCAGTGGACGGAAGCCATGTTGAACTGACACTGGAGGTTGAAGTAACCGCGCCTGATGGCATTCCCAGCACGACCGTTAGAACGGTTTCTGAAAATTGCCGAACCTTGAAAGTTACAGATTTTGGATTTGATGATTAAGACCATCGCGATAAAGCAGAAATCGAGTGGGAGGCTCTCGTAATTAGAGCGCCGACCTCTCACACTACCGTGCGTACCGATCAGTACAAGGCGGTTCAATCACATGAGTGCAAGGACTCGTAGTAGTTAAGGATACTAAAGTATCCTGCTGCTGCGAGTCTTTTGTTTGTAATGGAACACTTTAAAACAGGACCTTCGGCAATACGCCAATAGCCAAGTTTGGAATACCACTGGTAAGCCTTATCAGCCGGGATACCCAGCTTCCTCAAATTGGCCACTTTCGTTCTAGACTTCTTCCATTGCTTCCAGATATTCTTATAATAGCAAAAGTTATGCCGAAAATCATCGATTGATGCAAAAGAAAAAAATAATCAGCCTTATTGTACTTATGGATTTATTCTATGAGTTATCCTCGATTCGACTGAACGGCGGAACTGCCTATACAACATATTCAGGAGGAACAACTTCAGAAAGATTTGTTGATTATCTGAGAAACATTCTTATTCCGACACTTTTTCCCGACTCGATCGTTGTGATGGACAATATGCGTTCTCAGCATACACGGGCAGTAAAGAATTTATTGGAGCAGGCTGGCGTTCAATACCTCTATCTGCCGCCGTACAGCCCTGATTTGAATCCTATTGAGAAGATGTGGTCCAAACCCAAGGCTTTTCTGAGAAAGGCAAAAGTTCGTTTGTTGGAGAAACTGCCGGATGTTGTTCGTGTTGCATTCAAAACGATTTCTTCTCATGACTGTTCTGGCTGGTTTCGCTTTTGTGGTTATTCGCGCTAATTTATTGGATTGCTATAATTGGTCGTTTTGGCTGTTTATCCTGCATCAGCGCCGATGCAAAGCAGAGTGATTCCCGCTTACCCTCCAAACGGGATGTGCGTATTCCCCTTGCCGGTTGCGGTTCTCTATTTTCTGTGATATGATAGATATATCATACTATTGCCGGAGCCGGGTCACCTCCGGCCGTCAGCAGGGAAAATCCATCCAGGTCATGCCTGGGCAGTAGTTTCCCCATCATTTTTTACGCCCTTGTTTTTTGCAAAGTGTTGCCATCCCGATGTTGCTCGTCAGGGTGGATCAGGATCAGGTGGTACATATGTTTGAAACCAAAATTGCCGTTGTGGAAGATAACAAAGTTGAGCGGCAGACATTGCTCAATCAACTGGCCGCTCTGCAAAAACAGGACGGCCTTTCGCTGGAGATCCTGGCCTTTCCCAGCGGTTCCGAATTTCTGGCACAGTATAAGGCGGATTATGCCCTGGTGTTTCTGGACATCGACATGCCCGGCCTGAACGGTATCGAGACCGCCCGTGCCATCCGCCGGGCAGACTCCACCGCCATCCTGATTTTTGTAACCAACATGGCACAGTATGCGCTCACCGGCTATGAAGTGGAGGCGTTTGATTTCATCCTCAAACCGATCAATCCCTATAATTTTGCCATCAAGGTCCGGCGGGCGCTGAACCGGGTGGCCAAGGATCAAGGCAATGCCATTATGGTGCGGGAAAAAGGAGGCGCTCGCCGGGTGCAGATCTCCGACATCCGTTATCTGGAGGTCACCGGCCACTATGTGATCTATCACACCACTGCCGGGGACCTGACCGAGTACAGCACCTTGAAAGACGCCAGCCAAAAGATCAACAGTCCTCTCTTTGTCCAATGCAACCAGAGCTACCTGATCCATCTGAAATACGTGGACTCGGTAAGCCGGGAATCCGTCCAGGTGGCTGGGCAGGAACTGTTCATTTCCCGGAAAATGCGGTCTGCCTTTCTGGCTGCGGTGGCCGGATATTTCGGGGGGAGTCTGAAATGAATCTTGTTCACCGCGTGATCTTTGCCCTGCAGATTGTTCTGGCCGAGCTGATTTTTCTGGTTCCCGCGGAAAAGCGGCGGCATTTTGTTCTGCGCTGCCTGGCGGCAGTCCTTTTTTCTGTCGCTGCATCCTGCCTGTTCGTCTTTAATGTGGACTGGATTCCTTACGCGCTGGCACGGCTGCTGCGCATGATTCTGGTGTTTGTCGCTACAGTGGCAGCCATGCATTTTTGTTTCAAGCTAAAACCCTCGGCCCTGTTTGCTGCCTGTGTGTCCGGGTATGCGCTGCAGCACATTTCCTTCCATATCACCAAGCTCATCGGCACGCTGACGCCCTTTTTTCCCTGGGAGGAAGTCCTGGGCATCCCGCGGTGGGAATGGATCGAGTATCTGCTGTTCCCGGTGCTTTACCTTCTGTTTGCCCTGACCATCGGCCGATACCTGGCCCAAAGTCGGTCCTATGAATCTGGCGATCTCCGGCTCAACAGTGTCTCACTGGTGATTGTGGTGGTCACCATCGGCTTCACCCGCATATCCGAAATCTGGCCAGACAGCGAAGGGTTGCTTGTCAGTTTCTACGCCATTGCCAGCTGTGTGATGGCCCTGGTTGTCCAGTGGATTCTGTTCTGTTCCATCCATCTAGAGCACGAAAACAGCATGATCCGCCGTCTCTGGCAGGAGGACCGTCGCCAGTATGAACTGGGCAAGAAAGAAATCGAGATCATCAACGTCAAGCACCATGATCTGAAAAAGCGGCTGGCAGAGATCAACACCATGCTCACTCAGGAGGAGATCAACACCATCGCAGACGCGGTCGATATCTATGACCGAAAGATCTCCACCGGAAACGACGCCCTGGATGTGCTGTTGACCAAGACGAATCTCCTGTGCAAAAGCGAGGGCATCATGCTGACCTATGTGAGCAACGGTTCCGATTTTTCCTTCATGAGTACGATGGATGTCTATTCTCTGTTCGGCAATGCGGTGGATAACGCCATTGAAGCTGTGCGCAAGCTGGACAATCCCGCCCAGAAAACGGTGGATATCCGGACGGGGCGCATCGGCAGCATGATCACCATCACCGTGTCAAATTATTTCACCGGCAGGATCCAGCTGAAAGACGGCCTGCCCGCCACCACCAAGCAGGCCGAGACCGGGTTCCATGGTTTTGGAATGAAGAGCATGCAGCTCATTGCCCAGAAATACCATGGCAGCCTGCAGATGGATGCGGAAAACAATCTGTTCACGCTGGTCATTTATTTGTTTGATGAGGCGCCCAACAGCTGAAAAGTGCCACATATTCTGTAAAAGGGACGCGTTATTCTGTAGCGCTTCCCTTTTTCTTTTTATAATGCTATTGTTTTTACGCAAAAAGCATCGAAGAAAGAAGGATGATATTGTGCAAAAAACAAGAATTTTCCGCGCGCTCAGCTTTGTCACGGCGTTCCTGCTTGCCTTGTCCGTGATCCTGGGCACCATCCTGGAGCGGTTCCGCCCCCAGGTGGACGAGACGCTGGGCACCCAGAGCCAGATCCTGGTGTCCGACATCACCGATACTTCGCAGGCAGCTTATGCACCGCCGGCAGAGCTGCTGGGTGAGGATGGCCACATCGACACCCAAAAGACCATCCAGCACTTCATCGATTTTGGCCGGGAGCTGGCAGCCGGTGGTACCGTCCTGCTCAAGAACAACGGCGCGCTGCCGCTGCAGCGCGGCAGCGCCATCACCCTGCTGGGTATGAAGAGTCACTTTCCCATTCTGGGTTCCGGCCAGGGTATGCCCATCGTCGGTCCTGTCATCACCCTGGAGGATGCCCTGAGCAAGACCCGCACCGATTTCCGAAACCCGGACCGCAATGTCTGGCGCAACAACATCAAGCCGGATTATTCCACCTTTGACGATTACGATTTCGTGGGCGGAGATATGAAACTGAATCCGGTTCCCGTGCAGGCCTACGAGTCTTACAGCGAGCTGTTCACCGGCTGGGGTTCCTGGACCTACATTCCCTCCATGGCCAGCTTCAACGCTGCCGAGCTGTCGAATCATTTTGACGATCCTTCCATCGAGCAGCTGGAGTCCTATGCACCCGACCTGGAATCCAGCTTTGTCGAGTACAATGACGCTGCCATTGTGGTGGTAGGCCGCCCCAGCAGTGAGAACGGCGATTACGCCAAGGGCGGTGTGGCGGAAGGCCAGGGCAATACCGAACCGCTGGAGCTGACCACCAACGAGCGCGACATCATCCAGATGGCCACCGATCACTTTGACAAGGTCATTGTGCTGGTAAACAGCGCCAACGCCATGGAGATTGGCGAGCTGGCCGACAACGACAAGATTGACGCCATCCTGTGGATCGGGCATCCCGGTTCCTTTGGCATGCTGGGCGTTGTGGACGTGCTGGTGGGCGACGTGAACCCCTCTGCCGGCCTGGTGGACATTTTTGCCGAGAAGAATCTCTCCGCCCCCGCCATGGTCAATTTTGGCGACTACAAGTTTACCAACTATAACCCCGACGGTGACCCTGCCACCGAAATTACCCGCTCCAACAGTTCCAGCTATGTGATCGAGCCGGAAAGCATTTATGCTGGATACCGCTACTACGAGACCCGTTATTATGACATTGTCTACGGCCAGGGCAACGCCGATTCAGCCACCGGCGCTGCAGCCTCCTCTGGCAACTGGCGCTACAACGAGGAAGTTGTCTACCCCTTCGGCTACGGCCTTTCCTATACCACTTTCTCCCAAGAAATTGTGGGTGAGCCTGTCATCACCAAGGAAGAGCACAACTTCACCATGGATTTCACCGTCAAGGTCACCAACACCGGCAGTGTCGCGGGCAAATCCAACATCCAGCTGTACGCCCAGGTTCCCTACATCGCAGGCGGGGTGGAAAAATCTGCCATCCAGCTTGCTTCCTATGACATGACCGGCGTCATCGAACCCGGCCAGTCTGAGACCAAGACCATCCATGTGGACATGCAGGATGTGGCCAGCTATGACATGAACCATGCCAATGCTGATGGTACCACCGGCACCTGGATTCTGGACGCCGGAGACTACTATTTCACCGTTGCCAACGGTTCCCACCAGGCAGTGAACAATGTTCTGACTGCCCAAGGCAAGGCGGTGGTCAACACCAACGGCCTGATGGATGCCGACGGCAATGCTGCTGCCGTCTACCACTACGCCTATGACGGCATTAACGGCAGCGTGGACGATGTCACCTTCTCGGTTTCCAAGAGCGGCCAGGCCGTCTCCAACCATCTGGAGTACAGCGACTGGAACCACTATGAGCCGGGCAAAGTCACCTATCTGTCCCGCAGTGACTGGAGCGGTACCTGGCCAGTGGAGTACACCGACATGACCGTCCCCCAGTCCATGCTGGCCGACCTGAACGGTCAGACGTATCAGGTTCAGACATCTGACGACACCTCCCATATTGTCTTCGGCGCCGATAACGGCCTCCAGCTCTACCAGATGGAGGGTGTTCCCTACGATGACCCCCAGTGGCAGTCCTTGGTCGACCAGATGTCCATCGAGGAATGTCTGGGCCTGATCGCCTATGGCGGCAATGAATTCCGCAGCATTCCCTCTGTGGGACTGCTCCGCGGCCTCTACACCGAGAACTCCGGCAACGGTGTCCAGTCCGAGATCGGCGACCCTCGTTATGTCTCGCCCTGGTGCGTCACCGACGACGACCCCAATGCCCATTTCTACCTGGAAATCTACGCCACTGCCCCCACCGTGGCAGCTTCCTTCGACCCACAGTTGCAGTATAAGATGGGCGAGGAAGTGGGCCTGCAGGCTCTGATCGTCGGACTTCCCATCCTGTGGGGCCCTGGCCTGAACACCCACCGCAGCGCTTACAACGGCCGCAACGGCGATTATTATTCCGAAGATCCCATCCTGACCGGCAATGTGGGCATGGAGTTTGCCATCGGCGCTTTCAAGTACGGATTGCTGGTTGCGCCCAAACACTATGCCTTCAACGATCAGGAAACCAACCGCGGCGGCATTGCCCCCTTCCTGACCGAACAGCGTGCACGTGAGGTCGAGCTGCGCGCTTTCCAGATTCCCATGGAGGCCAACAAGTATGACGCCAACCCACCGGAATACTGGAACGGCGAGGGCAGCCAGGATTTCGGTATGCGCGGCATGATGACCTCCTTCAGCAAGGTCGGCCCTGTGGAATGCACCACCAGTCAGGGTCTGATCACCGATATTGCCTGCAAGGAATGGGGCTTTATCGGCTACATTGTCACCGATATCTTTGATGACACCGACCTGTTTGCGGCTGTGGTAAACGCCGGCGTCACCGGTTACGACCTGCGCGGCAACTTCAGTGAGAAAGGCTTCCCGGCTCACAGCAATGACGGTCAGCCTATCTCTGCCGAGATGTTTGCCGGAGATGCCAATATTCTGACCAAAATCAAGGAAGCTGCCCACAACACCCTCTGGGCCTTCTGCCAGTCCAACCTGATGAATGCTTTCGGCCCTGAGACTCACTTCCAGCAGCTGGGAACCTGGTGGCGCACCACCTACAAAGCAGTCATCGGCGTAACCGCCATCCTGTTTGTCGCCAGCTTTGCCGCTTACAGCCTTTCCATCTTCGGCAAAAAGAAAAAGGAGGAACAGTAATATGCTCAAAAGCCAACGGCTCTCCTTCCATTTGGCGGCGGCCTCTGCGGTCCTTGCCGCCATTTCCCTGGTCCTGTTTTTTGTCACCAATGCCACCGTCAGCTATGCGGTGACGGACGGCCCCATCGCCATCGCCTGCACGATTCTGGCCATTCTTCTCTGTGGGGGCTCGGTTTTTCTGCAAGCACGGGGTGCTGGTGAATTTCTGCCCACAGTGCTGCGCCTGCTCACGCTGGGTCTGCTGATGGCAGCTTTTACCATAGTACTGTCCGATCGCGCCCTTGTGGCTGGCGGTTTGTTTACCTGGAACGATCTGGACACCTATGGCTGGAACGCCTTCTATACCGGCATTGCCTGCATGGTATTCCAGCTGCTGCCCGTTCTTCTGTTGATTGTGTCCAGCTTTATGCGCCAGGACGCAAAGAAATGATATTCCCACCATCTGCATAGATTTTTCCATACGCTGCAGGGCCCTTCGCCCTTCTGGCCTGTCGGCAACAAGCCAGATGCAGCAAAGGAAGCCACGGCCAGTGGAAGGCTGTGGCTCCTTTTTGTTTATAATGAATACAGCAGTCCAATGTTTCCTGCCACACCACGTCTTACTTTATATCAAGACATCCGAAAGCATCCGTTTCATTTTTTAGGATAAATCACATTATTACTGCGATTTCAGAGAATCAAAGCAGATCACCATCTGACCACTCCTTCTTCACAGCTGGTTCCGTGTATCGCTTTTTACGTCCCAACATTCTTTTACAACCATCAAAACCAGCGCCGGAAGTTGTGCACACCACACAATTTCCGGCGCTGTATACATGACGATTACACTGGCGGTATGAGACAAATCTTCTTTAGCACTCGTGACTTTTCGCTATAGGAAAACGCTGGAAGAAGCATTTGAATCAGTGCTTGGCACTGCCGTTCACCTACAGCTTGAGGCGGCATCTGAAGCAGAAGTCAACAAATCCAACCGTTAATTGCGGCATGAACAGCCCAAGAAAAACAAGCGTAAAGCATAAGAAGGCCGATTTTAAATTCAAATAGACAATAGTTAACTTCCAGTTTGCCTTTGTATCCCTTATTCATAATACTTGAAGACCCAAAGAGGAAAATTATCGGGTGATGAAACAGTAGATTTAACAGGCGCTCTCTGCAAATCCTCAAGATGAGGTGAATTTGCAGAGGGCGCTTTTTCTGTTTTTGCGCAAGATTGTATAATATCGTGCCATGTGTTCAAAGTACAAATTATAGGACAGGCCATGATTTATAATAGAAGTATCGAAGGGAGCGGTTCCCTTCCCAACACAAAGCGGAGGTAACTACTATGCTGAAGAATATGGATTTCGGAGTCTATGGTAAGGGCATTGACGGATATGTTCACTATTCTCTGGCAATGGATCGTATCCAAGAGGAAAGCCGTAAAGCGCTGATGGATGAGTTCGATAACGATGAGGACAACCTCGATTCGGACGATCTTGATTCTGATGACTTTGGTTCAGACGACTTTGGTTCGGATGATTTTGGCGGTGATGATTTCTGACGGAAAACGTCACCGGTAAAATATCGTACATGACAGAAAGGACTTTACCATGAAAAAGACTATTTGGAAAAGCATTCTTTGCGCAATGCTCGTTACGCTGACTGCCTGCATTTTGTGTATCGGCGCATTCGCTGCCAAGTATACCTGCATCAAGAGCGGCTGCACCAGAGAGGCGGCTAAGGGCTCCGCCTATTGCTGGGTACATAAACCCACTAAGAGCAATTCCAGCGTCTCCGGCAGCGGCTCCAGACCGTCCGGCAGCGGCTCCGGCACAAAGCATAAATACACCTGCATCAAGGACGGCTGCACGCGAGAAGCGGATAAGGACTCTGCCTACTGCTGGGTACATCGCCCGTCCAAATCTTCCACCAAGAGCAGCACTTCTTACAGCTCCAAATCTTCGTACAGCAGCTCTTACTCCAGCAGTAAAAAATCCTACAAGACGTATGATTCCTATGACGATGGCTACGATGCCGTCTATGATGATGACGACTACGATGAGGATCGCTACGACAGCGACCCGGACTACGCAGCAGGCGTAGATGACGCTATGGACGAGTTGGATTGGTAACACAACAGTTTATGCAAATGACAGGAGGTTCCCTATGAAAGCATTTATCACGATCACCGGATTGAAGTTCCATTTTGGCAGCGAGCCTTTTGCGGTCGGGCAAAAGGTAAAGCTGGTCAAAGAGCCTGACAATGAGCATGACAGCGAAGCAATCAAGGCAGAGCTGCCGGGGCTTGGCTGCGCGGGTTATGTAGCGAACAGCCCGCACACGGTTTTGGGCGACTGCATCAGCGCCGGCAGACTGTACGACAAAATCGAAGACAGCGCCACGGCCAAGGTCGTCTATGTGCTGGACAATGCAGTGGTCTGCAAGGTGAAGATTGCAGAGGAAGAAAAGATGTGCGGTCAATGCAGAGAATGATAGTTTTATATGAGATTATTGCCCGCTTCCGGCTCTGGGTATCGAATGATTCGTATAAGTGTTGCAGAGGTTGCTGCGTGACATGTCCATATTATAAAGATTGTGAGGCTGATGCACAAAAGAGATAAAACTTCAAGATTACGATCCCGGAACAGAAAACAAAGGCAAACTAAAATGGAAAGAGGTTTATTATGGCTTATTCGCGTAAAGACGTTGATAAAACAAAGCAGAACGCCAAGAAATTCGTTCGCTACCAAGAGGGTGCTGAAAAGTACAGCATGGGTTTGACAAAATTCACAGCGCTCGCTAAAGAAGCTAAGGCTGTTTACAAAATTGACAAGGTAACCTTGGTCAACTGTGAGATTTTTGAACGGTATCTGGAATCGTTCCGTATTCCGTAAAATTCTCACTTCACAGCCTCTCTGATATTAACAAACAAAACTCCCCCAAGTGTGCATACGCTGTGCATAGAGGCCTGGGGGAGATGTTGTTGTTATAGTGGGGATGATTTCGATTACGGTTTTATATGTTCCCACCACTTGCTATATCTTATTATATCCACCATCTAAAAACAAGCCTTTTTCATAGCCTGTTGTAAGTTCACATATGTGTTGTTCCGTTTGGTGTATAATTTGATGTAAACTTCTTTATTGTTGGGCTAAAAGGGAGATTTTAATTTCTGCAGAGCATTGGACGATGGGTTCTACCTAAGATAATCATCATCAACTATCATGTCCAAAACCAGATGAAAAAGCCGTATAAACGGAATCCATCGTGGAAGGCTGCAAACAACAGACACATATCCGATGATTAAGCTGAGCCAAGATATCCGGCATGGCTTGATTATATTACACCTGGCGGTATCTGGCACTATTTTCGGTGCGGTGTTGCCTCAGACTTTTCCCGACAGCTCGGCTTCCATCGCATCACTCAGCTCAAGCAGCGCTAATACATAGATTTTGATGGCCGTCTGCAGGTTGGTGATCGACTGAAGTTCGTCCGGCGCATGACAACCGCCATGTCCCGCTGACAGATTTAAAGCGGAGCTGTCTGTCGGAAGGCCCGGCCCAAAAGCCACTGCTCTGGGAATTTTGCGGGCATAAGTCCCGCCTCCCATCACATACGCCTTGGAATTCGTTTGCATAACACGATTATAGACATCCGTCAGCAACCGGATATACGGGGATTCCGGGTCAAAATAATTCGGAGGATTGTCGGCGCATTCTGCAATTTCCCAGCCGTCCGCCTCGGCGCGCGCGGCAAGCGACCGTCTGATCTCCGCCGAATCTGCCGTAATCGGGTATCGGATGTTCACCGTCACACGCAGCCGCTGCTCCTGCTGCCGGACAGTCCCGGCAATACAGGTCAGCGCCCCAGAAAGCTCATCCCGACAGGCAATGGAAAGGGCGCTGCCGTCCGTAGAAGCACACAAAATCTCCAGCTTTTCAATTACAGCGCGATCATCTGGATCCAACAGCACGGCATCCAACACAGCACGGCAGAGCTTTGCCGCCGCATTAACCGAGCCATCCGGAAAAGCCGCATGACCGGCAATCCCGTGAGCTGTTAGAATAACCACATCGCCGCATATTTCTGTATCAATTTCACCGGAAAGCTGCCGTAGATTTTTCAGAACCGCCGCAGATGCCCGCAGACGCATGACCGCAAGATCCGGCACGATATTAGACGCGCTTCCGCTTTCGACGGACAGCACCGAACCGCTGAGAGGCTGGCTTCGCAGCTCCGCCTTCAAAATTCCCTTTTCGCCATAGCACACGGGGAATCCGCAATCCGTGATCAAATTGAAATCCGGCACGGGATATTCCCGGACATAGTAAGTCACGTCGTCCATTCCGGTTTCCTCTGCACATCCCACTACCTGTTCCACGCGGCAGTGCAGGGGAATGCCCAGATCCTTGATACACCGCATAGCATAAAGAGCGGCAACACACGGGCCTTTATTGTCCTGTACCCCGCGACCAATCAGAAAATCCCCTTCCCGCACACAAGCGAACGGAGGATACTTCCAATCATTTCCTTCCGGAACCACATCCAGATGGCCCCAAAGGCCGATGCTCTTTTCTTGACTACCAAACCGGATGGCGCCGCAGCGGTAGCCGGCATTTTCCGTTTCAAAGCCGTATTTCCTGCCTAGGGCAAGCATGGTGTCTAACGCCTGTGCACAGGCATCTCCGTAAACATGGCTGCCCTCACTTGGGACAGAAATACTCGGAATTTGAACGAGCTGCGCGATATCCTCCAGCAGCTCTTCACAATGTACCGAAATCCACTGGTCAATCTTTTGCTCCAGCATGATATACTCCCTTATTTGTGTAGCATCATTTCCAGAATAGCCGAGTTTGCCGCACGCATGCCTTCATTTCCCAGCATTCCAAGGTTTTTAAGCGTCTGCTCCACATCCATTGTCACAATGCCGTCGTGGGCATTGGCACCCAAGCCGTTCAGAGCCATGGAGGCCGAACGGATCGCGGAATTGACGGCCGTAGCAATTTTCAGGGCACAGCCTGGTTTGGCGCCGTCACAGACCACGCCGGATATATCCGCCACCATGCTGTTGATACCGATCTCCATATTTTCGAGCCCGCCGTCAAACAAAAAAATAATTCCGCAGCATGAGCCGATCGCCGCTGCAATGGAACATCCGCAGAGCACGGAGAGCCGCCCGATATACTGCTTGGTGTGGATCGTCACCAAAATACTCAAGGCCAACGCATGCAGGATCTTGTCCTCCGGCAAATCCAGCTTCCGACCGATCACCGCGACCGGTAGAGAAGCGGTCAAGCCCTGATTCCCGCTTCCCGCTGTACTCATCACTGGCTTATCACATCCAGACATTCTCGCATCCGCAGCAGCAGCTGTGCAGGCTACCACAAAATTCGCCAAATCATCGGATACCAAGCCACTTTTGCTGCTTTCCAGAATGCTTTTGCCAACCTTCAAGCCATAATCATGTGTAAGGCCTTCCTCTGCGATAGTACAGTTCATGCTGATAACGTCACGCAGAAAATAAATTTCCTCTGTGGAAACACTGCTGACAAAATCCACAATGGACGCCAGGGTCATGTCCTCCGGCTCCTGCGGCGGAAGCTCTGTCTGTTCTCTGTCATCCGCCGGTGCAGCAACGTTGTCCACCAGTACCTCTCCATTTTTCGTAATTCGGGCCAGGCCATTATGTGTGCGCAACAAAAGCGCGGAGGCCTGCTGGTCGCCAGCCTGACAGACCGCCTCAATATACAGCTTTTCATCTGTGTCCGCAATCTCGATACGAACACGCTTTTCCTCCACCATCTGCTTTGCCAAGGCTTTCTGTTCCTGCGATATATCGTTGAGCACAAGCAGCTGCTTTTGCGGCTCGGCGCTGATAGCACCGAGAGCCGCCGAGATTTCCAGGCCAACCATGCCGGTACCCGGAATTCCCACGTTCATTCCGTTCTTAAAAATATAAGCACTTACGCTGACCCGGATAGAATCGGGCATTATTCCCAGTGCATCCGCAGCATAGGCTACTGCCAAGGCTACTGCCGCCGGTTCTGTGCAGCCCATTGCCGGCGAAATTTCCTTTTTCAGCAGGCTGAGATATGCCTGCACCGCTTCTTTTTCCATTCTATATTTGTTTTCCTTTCCCGCAAGCCCAAAGATTTTGTGGTTTGCGCAGTACGCTTTCAACCTTTCAAATACAATTCGTTTCCTTTTGACTTTACTCCTCTTCCGGTTTTCCGCCATCTGCTTCCGGTCCGACCGACTGTTCCCGGAACCGCCTGGGCGTCATGCCTGTTTCTTTCTTGAAAATCGCGATAAACTGCGACGAATCATTGTATCCGCACAGCATAGCCACCTCTGTAATGGGAAGATGGCTGTCCAGCAGCAGCTCCTTCGCATGAGAGATGCGAATCTCCTTCAGATAGCTGCTGTAAGTCTTTCCGGTCTTCTTGCGGATCAGATAACTTAAATAGCTGGGATTCATGTAGAACACCTTATTAGCCAGATCCTTCAGGGAAAAATCCTTGCTGTAATTCTGCTGGATATACTCAAACACCTGATCCGACACATTGCCGTCTATCCCCATGCGGTTTGCGCTGATTTCGTCGCACACTTTGTATATCTGTGCCTTTAAGTCCTCCAGCAAATCGGTAAAAGTCGCATAAGCCTGCACGGGAAACCACTGCTGTTCCAGGGAATCGGGCGTGTTTTTCTCGTGATCGTCCATGGCCATCTGGATCCTAAGCAAAAAAATTTCATAGGCTTCAATCTGTAGCGTGCTGTCCTCATGCATCTCCAGAAGCTTCTCAGAGGAAATGCGATAAGCTTCCTCCGCTTTGCCCTGCTGAATTTGAAATGCAAATTCCTCTTTTCCCTGAAAGGAAGCCCTGCGAACCGTCCGTTTACAGCGCAACTCGTCAAAGGAATAAATATCCTGATGCTCCAGCAGCCGATATTTCTCTGCATAACATGCCTGTGTGTGCGCCGTCAGGAAATCGGACAGATGCTGCTGCTGCGCGCTGATGCCGCAGCAATACTTCTTCCCCTGTCCCCGGAGAAATTCTGCCAGATATCTGAGCATCGCTGTCATACGGGACGATTCCTTAAAAACGATTTCGTACCGAAGACAGGACAGAGGCAGGATTCGGAAATCCACATCCAGCGCGCTGTTCAACACCTCGCTGAGTCCCTGCAGAAAGTTCTCCTGCTCCGGCCTGTCTCCCTGTAGAAAGGTGATCGTCACCACGCGGAACGGCACGAAGATGCGGGAAAAAGACTGCTGCATCACATAGGCATCATCTAGCTTGTTCTCATTGACAGCGTTGATCAGGCAGACGGCGAGCGGGTCGCCGGGCTTTTCCTGCACCGCCGCGGAACGGCCGGAATTCTCCGTCAGGAATCGCGAAAAGCAGTCGCACAGACTCTCATCGCTGACCGGCTTGAGCAGATAGCCGTTAGCACCTAGGTTGAGCGCCTGCTGGGCAAACTCAAATTCCGCATATCCGCTGATCATGACAACACGAGTGTCCGGTAAAAGCCGCCGCGTCTCCTTCAGTAGCTCCAGCCCGTTCATGAACGGCATCTGGATATCCGAAAGCACCAGCTCCGGCCGCTCCCGTTTCACCAATTCCAGCGCCGCCTTACCATCTGCGGCTTCCAGTATGGTCATGGTCTTTGCCGCATCCAGAGCCTGTACCTGTTTGACCAGAGATTTGCGCGAGTATATTTCGTCCTCCACGATCAGCAGCTTCAAAACACTCACTCTCTTTTCCCGCTATTTGATTCCATTTTAGCTTTTTACAGCACCGGCTGTCAAGCCAGAAATAATGTATTTCTGCCCGAAACAATATACTGCAATGATTGGAAACATGGACATGAAATATGCGGTAAAGGCCATTGTGTAATTAAAGGAATACTCCGTTTTGAAATTATACTGGAAAAGCGGAAGTGTCCAAAACTCTCGGGCTTTATTCAGAAGCAACAGTGGAAGCATGAAATCATTCCAGAACCACAGCGCGTCCATGACGAGCAGCGTAGCCAGCATCGGCCCCAGCAAAGGTAGCACAATCCTACTGTACACCTGGAAAGTATTGCAGCCATCAATCCGAGCTGCTTCTTCAATTTCTAAAGGCAGGCTGCGGATATAATTGACGAACATAAAGACGCCTTTTGAAAGACTCAGGGCCGTGTAAAGGATAATCAGGCCGAAAGGGCTCAGCAGGTTCATCTCCGTCATGATTTTCGTCAAGGGCAGCATAATGACCTGAAAGGGCACAAACAGTCCAATGATAATCAGATAGTAGACGGTCTTATAATAGGTCCGTTTGAAGTTGCGGGAAATCGCATAGGCAACTGCCGGATTGACAAGGACAACCAGCACAATGCCCACGATGGAGATCATCGCTGAATTGCGGACATAAACCCAATAATTGTTCTTTGTAAACAACTCCACATAATTGGAAAAATCCAAACTCTGTGGCAAACTAAAAAAGTTTTTGCCCGCTTCATCCAGAGATTTAAAGGTATTGACCACAACCAGATACATGGGCGCAAGAATCATGAAAATGCCCAATAGAATTAGAATATTCCGAGCAATCCGCCAGCCAAGCGCTTCTTTTTTCATCCGTCAACACCTCCTTTACTGCTGAGCTTGATCTGAATGGCAGAGAGCACGGCAATGATGAGGAACAAAACCATCGATTCCGCGTTTGCCAGAGAGAATTTCATGTTGTTGAAAGCGTCGTTGTAAATCATAATGCCGATCACGTTCGTGGAACGGGACGGCCCGCCCTGCGTCAGCGCCCAGATATAGTCGAACGTGACGATTCCAGCTTTAACGGTGAGCACCATGTTGATGGTAAAGGTGGGAATCAAATAAGGGAATGTAATATAACGGAAACGCTGCCATGCACTGGCGCCGTCCAGCATGGCCGATTCGTAAAGATCGCCCGGAACAGACTGTAGTCCGGCCATAAAGATCAGCGTAGGCATCGCCGTGGCCTGCCAAATATTCACTGCCACAATGGCAATCAGCGCCGTTTTGGTCGTGGCAAGGGGACTCTGGGACAAAGCACTGATGCCGAGAGCATGGCCGATAACCGGAATTACGCGATAATAGATCTGGTCAAAAATCAGGGCTATGGTGACGCCGCCGATCATAGCCGGAACAAAAAAGACTGACTTTGTGAAAGTCTGAAAATGTTTCATGGAATTGAGAGAAAGGGACAAAACCAGCGACAGGAACATGACGCCGACCACCAGCATTAGCGTGTACATCAGCGTAATGCGCATGGATTGCCAGAAAAACGGGTTTTTAAACAAATTCCAATAATTCTGAAAGCCGATATATGTATATTCCTTGGCAATGCCATTCCAATCCGTAAAGCTATAATTGACGCCGAGCAGCACCGGATAAATAAAGAATACGCAGTAAAGAAGCAGAGCCGGAAGGGTAAACAAAACATTGGTCATCCGATCGGCAACCGTCTCCCTGCCTGACTTTTTCATAGTGGACTCCTTTCTGTTTTTGGATAAATAAGAAGGGCGACGATGTCGGCATCATCGCCCTTACTTACAGCTACCTAACAGAGCAGTTTTTCAGGCTTAATCACTGCATTGCGGTCTCGATTGTGGTATCCATGTTCTTCAGGAACTCATCCACCGGCTGCTTGTCCAGCAGGAAAGCCTGCACCGTATTGTACAGCTCATTGACCACATTGCTGTTCAGTGAGGAAGCCATCCAGTCGTGAACCTAACCAGTCTCGTCGATGAAGTCCAGTATGGGCATGCAGTTCGCATCATTATAAACGGTGCCGTTGATGATGGATGGCTCGCCGGAAATATCGGACCACTTCTGCGCAACCTCAGGGCGGGAAATGTACTCCATGAACTTCAGGCCAGCATCTTTTTCCGCATCGCTTGCAGATGCCGAGATGCACAGTGCGGCATTGATGCCGGTCAGCGCCATTGTGCTCTCTCTTGTGTCGCCGGGCAGCGGGAAAGCGCCGAATTCGAGATCACCGTTGGCCAGAATAATATTGCCGCGTGCATAAGAACCGGCGATGATCATAGCGCACTGACCGTTGGCAAAAGCCTCCTGCATCATGGTTCCGCTCATACCAAAGGCATCCTCGTTGCTGTATTCCATCAGTTCAAGCATCTTCGCCGCGTAACCTTCAAAAGCTGCGTTACCGACCAGAGAGCCTTTTCCTTCGGCAACCTCCGCCATGGCTTCAACGCCGCCGGGATTCCATGCTACGGTAGTGGCCTGGAAGATATGACCAACGCCATCTTTCAGAGGCAGACAGATCGGCGTAATGCCGGCTTCCTTAAAGGTTTTGCAGACATTGATGAATTCGTCATAGGTCTCCGGAATCTCAATGTTGTGCTCTTTAAACATCTGAATGTTGTAGAAAACGGTCATGTAGTTTCTGGCATAGGGCATCGCATAGTACTTGCCATCGTCTGCGGGAGACATCGCCAGATAGGATTCATTCACACGGCTGAGGAATTCCTGATCGCTCAGATCCATGTAATAACCGTTGCGCACCTTCTCCTTAAACTGAGACTGGGTGGGCCAGTCGGTCAGCAACGGAGGAACGTCATCGGTGGCGATTCGGGAAGCCAGAACCTTTAGGGAGTCCGGCACCGTATTCATCGTGATCTTTATATTGGGATACTCTTTTTCGAAATCTTCGATAATCGCCTGATAGCCGACCTGAATAGCTTCTTCACCCTGCTGCTGGAAGAATTCAATTTCGGTGATTTCATCGGTGGACGCGGTGTTGTCCGCCTGACTGCTAGCGCCGGATTCAGAGGATACGGAGGACGTCCCGCCCTGCTGTCCACAGGCTGCCAACATACTTACAAGCAATGCAGAACCGAGAAGCCAAGATATGATTCTTTTTTTCATAATGGTTTTCTCCTTATATAATGTTTTTTGCATAAAAGCCCAGATCAAACAATTGGGTAGCTGTGTGCCGCCTCAACCGCGGTTTTGATGCGGTCAAGGCTGATCCCTTTACCCTGAATGGTGCAATCGGCGCCAATCATCATGCTGGCGGATCCAAAGCCGTCAATAGTGGCATTAACTTCGGCACGGATAGCCTCGTCGTCTCCGTTGAGGATATTTCCCCTGTTGTTCAGTCCGCCGAGGATGGGGCGCTTAAACAGCTTTTTGCCTTCAGTCAGGCTGACCCCATTATCCTTCACAGACCAGTTCACAATAGAGCCCGGATAATCCCGGAACCGGTTCAATGCCGTTTTGAAGCCGTATTCCGGTTCGCCGCAGATATGAAGAATATTGAATTTTCCGCTTCTCTCTTCTGCCGCTGAAAGTGCCAGAAGATCCGAGGGCTGCACAAGCTTTGCCCACTCTTCATCCGTGAAACGCCCGGGCTCGCCAAACTGCGCCGAGAAATAAATACCGTCCACACCCAGATCCATATAGGCGTTTGCCCATTCCACCCACATTTCTGCGATGGTATGCACGCCCGCCGCCACTGCATCGGGATACAGCTTGGCATGTTCCATCAGGAGTGCATCTCCAAACGCAAAGGACGCCGCTTTAAAGGGGCCGAACATGGTCTGTACTGCATAGGCCTCGCCACCCATATCATCCAGAATGCGCTTGATGACCTCCGCCTGCTTGCGGAAAGCCGCCGAAGATGGCGATTCAAACTTGATTTTGTACCAGTCGGATGCTCCCGTGATCGTGCCGCTGATAGGATACATAAAGTCCTGCATGATCTTCATAATATCCTGATCCGTGTGGCGGTACAGTTTCAGATGCTCCTCGGCTGTCTCTTTGGCGCTCAGAGTACTCGGATAGTGGAACCAGAATCCCGCTGGGATTTTATCCGGCGTCTTTCCCTCCAAAACTGCCTGTACTCTTTTGATTTTTGTCATTTAGTTTCCCCCTTTCTTGGATTGATTCTATTATAGTGCAAAAAATTGCACAAAAACATAAAAATCTTTGAAAAAAAAATAGGCAGAATTTTGGGTTCTCCGTATTTTTCTGCCATTTTCCCGCAGAAAAGCCAAAAAATTCCCGATTGTCAGACAGCTGATCGACTGCTATAATAGATAAAAAGGAGGAGCTGCTATGCTGTTTCACAATCGTTCGTACCGCACCCAGGTCTTTTTCTTCACTTTATTGCTGGCCCTGCTGCCTGTTTTCGCCTGCACACTCATCATTTCTGCCAATTTAACCAAAGAGTTCAGACAAAAATATCAGGACACCTTCGACCGCATTGCTGCGCAGACCAATCTCAGTATTGATCAGGCACTTTCCAACTCCATCCGAATCAGCACGCTGCCGCTGATCAACAGCGACGTAAACCGAGCCTTGAACACCGATTACGGCGCCTCCTCTCCTTCATCGAAGTATGCTTCGGACCTCATTATGATAAAGCAACAGATCATGCAGGCAAACCTGCTGAACACGGATATTGATAGTGCCATTTTCATCAACAGATACGGATATACCTTTGAATACGGAAACACAGTTTTTACCAACTACTTATCCAATATTAAGGAGCTGGCTCAGAACGCCCGGGACATCGGCGTGCGCACGTGGGTCGGTCCTCTTCAAAAATCCGGTTTCAGCAACTCTTCCTATCAGAATATTCTGCCTATTGTCCGCCTAATGTGGGATGTAACCACCAATCAGGAATTGGGCGTCATGGGCGTCGCGGTTAACTTTGATACGGTAGATAATATCCTTAAAACGTCCACTATGACAGACAGTCATATTCTCTTACTGGACCGCAACAATAAGCTCTACTATTCTCACGATGAAAAACTGTTTGCGGATGGAAAGAACCAAGCGCTGCTGGAAGCTCTGCAGGCGGCCTGCACGGATATCTCCACGGAAAACCCTGATCGCTTCACCTCCGTTTGGGCGGATCATTCCGAATACATGGTGTCCATCAGCTATAACAAAACGGCGGATTGGAAGATCGTGCATTTTGTGGACAAATCCCTTCTTTATTATGCCAGCATATACAACTTGAGCTGGCTCTTCCCCATGTTCCTGCTTTTGGTACTTTCCAGCTTTTTTTTGTCTGCGCTGGTGACCCGAAAACTTTCCAAAAATGCCAGCCAACTTGTGGAGCAGATCGATCGCTTCGAAAGCAGCACGGGCTGCACCTTAAAGCCCATAAAAAATGCAAGCTATGAATTCACCCGCATCGTGGAGAGTTACAACCGCCTGACACAGCGCCTGGTACGCAGTACACAGGATATGTATGTCAGCCAGCTGAATGAAAAGCAGGCCCGGTTGCAAATGCTGCAGGCTCAGATCAATCCGCACTTTCTCTATAACACACTGAACCTGATGGCCTCCTTGGCCAATATTTACGACGCGCCGGAAATCCGAATTGTCGCCATCAAAATGGCGGATATTCTGCGTTACAACTTGAAATCCGGCCCAATCGTCACACTGAAAGAGGAGATCGATCAGGTCGAGCGGTACATAGCGATTCAAGCCATCCGGTTTCCGGATAAGTATGTTATGGAATGCGCCCTGCCGGCCGAGCTTCAGCAAATGCAGGTTCCGTCTTTCATCCTCCAGCCCATCGTTGAGAACGCAGTACTTCACGGGCTGAGCGAATGTGAACGCGACGGCTACGTCATGATCAACTGCTTCGTGGAGTTCGATAAGCTGCACATTCTGATTGCCGATAACGGTGTGGGCATCTGCCCCGAAAAACTCGCGGAGATTCGTCAGTCTCTGGAGAAAGCCACACAGGAACCCCACAGCTCCATTGGGCTTTGCAACGTGAACCAGCGCATTCAGGCCTATTGCGGCAGTGACTGCAGCCTTTCGATCAGCAGCACGGAGGGCAAGGGCACCATAGTTGAAATCACGCTACTTCTTTCCGAAGAAATCACGCCTCCCCTTCCGAAGAAATCCTAAAAAAGTATCCGGTTCGCCCGATAAATGATATGCTCCCTATATAGCGAACAGTGAAATAAAACACTGAAAGCTATATAGGGAGCATTTTTATATGAGAGGAAAAATATCAGCAGCAATCAAGCAAAAGGCAGTAATGGAGATAGAATCTGGCAGATTGTCCCAAAGTGAAGTAGCAAGACGACTATGTGTAGACGGAGAAACTGTTCGTAGTTGGCTGACAGCGTACAGAAGTGAGAGCAATGCCGGTCTAGAGTGCGGAAGGAAAAATCGTATATATTCCGTACAAACGAAGCAGCAAGCAGTAGAAACCTACCTGACAGGTCAATACAGCTTACAGAAAATCTGCGAAATATTCAAAATTCGTGGCACGCATCAGCTCAGAGATTGGCTAAAGGTGTATAATAGCGGCAGAGAGTTCAAGAGAATGTCAGGGGGCAGCCGCATGAAAAGTACACACAAAGCCACGAAAGAAGAGCGCATCCAGATTGCCAAGGAATGTCTTGCATCCGGTAACAACTACGGAGAGATTGCCAAGAAATACGGAGTAAGCTACCAGCAGGCTCGCACATGGACGCTGAAATACAAGGAACTGGGTGAAGCCGGGTTGGAAGACCGCCGCGGCAAGCGCAAGTATGAGCAGGAGCCTCGGACAGAGTTGGAACAGGCACAAATCAGAATCGCACAGCTGGAGCACCAACTTCGCATGGCAGAAATGGAGAACCACCTGTTAAAAAAAATGAAGGAAATAGAAAGGAGGGGGACCTTGGGCAAGTAAGACAAAGCTGGCAATACAACGGCATTAAGGAGTGCAACGAGGAATATGGTGACCCGGTAGAGTTCGGATGTGCCTACTTCCATGTTTCGCGCTCTGCCTATTACGCATGGCTTTCTGGCAAGCTGAGCAAGCGCGGCAAGGAAAACCAACAAATCGCGGAAAAGGTAGAACAGATACATATGCAGCATCCGGATAAAGGCTACCGCCGCATCCGGGACGACTTGGAACACGACTTCGGTATTAACGTGAATGACAAGCGTGTTCTGCGGATCTGCCGTGCAAAGAAGATTCAGTCAACCATCAAGTACAGCAACCACGGCTGTACCCGCAATGCAGCCAATCCGCAGTATGTGGCAGAGAATGTACTCAGTCGTAAATTCCATGCACCAAGACCGAATGTGAAGTGGCTTACCGATGTCATAGAGTTCAAATGGTACGAGGGCGTAGTGGTTCACAAAATCTATCTGAGTGCCATCCTTGACCTGTACGACAGACGTATCGTTTCGTATATTATTAGTGACCACAACGACAATCCTGTTGTGTTTGACACATTCAAGGCCGCAGTGAAAGCCAATCCTGATGTACATCCACTATTCCACAGTGACCGTGGTTTCCAGTACACCAACCGAACCTTTCACCATATGTTGGAGGAAGCCGGTATGACGCAGAGTATGTCTCGCGTGGCTCATTGCATTGACAATGGTCCAATGGAGGCATTCTGGGGCATTTTGAAGCGCGAGAGATATTATGGCAAGAGGTTTACTTCCAAGCAGGAGCTTGTTCGGATGATTCAGGATTACATTTACTATTACAACACTCAGCGGGTACAGCGCAATCTTGGGGTTGTTACGCCAATGGAAAAGTACCAGATGGCATTTGCTGCGTAAAAAATCTGCCAAGAGCAGTGCTCTTGGCAGCAAAATCTTATTTTATTTCATTGTACGCTTGACGGGATGCGGTTCATGCTGAGAGGGGTGTTTTTGTTGCTTATTTGGGGTGTCAGCGGTTCAGGAACTGCAGAGCCAGTGCAAGCACCAGCATGTGTACGGGGTAAAACGCGTAGCAGAAATATTGGAACCACCGGCTGTGATAACCCTGCCGCCCGCGGTACAGCCAGATGGGGATGAGCGCCAGCAGCGCAAAGCCCTGCTGGCAGATCTCAAACGAAGCACCGAACAGCTGCACAGGGTACATCAGGCCGCCCAGCATCTCGACATTGAGCCAGTACAACGCGAGCAGCTGCCCTGCCAGGCACCACCATGCCCGACCACGGAAGAAGTAGAAAACCAACACCGTCAGCACGCCGACAGCGTAGTAATCGACCATGCAGAGGATCCCCAGCACCGCCCCCGCCAGAATGACGCCGACTGCGGCCGCCGCAAACAGAGCGGGCTTCTGCTTTCGGCGCACCGTTTCCAGCAGATGCACCCCCAAAAGACCCATCAGCAGCGTCCAGATCACATTCTGGTGTACCGGGTAAAACCATGTCCCGCCGCACATCAGATTGAACGGAACCTCGGACAGCACGGCGAAGACCAGCATCCGCAGCGCGTATTTTCGGAAGCTGCGGGTGTGGAAGTACCCTTCCACCGCCATAAAGGCAAAGATGGGGTAAGCCAGTCTGCCTGCACAGGTCAGCCACTCCTGCGCAGGCAGCAGCGTGGCACAGAGGTGGTCCATCAGCATAAGGGTCATAGCCAGAATGTGCAGGCCCGCTGTGCTGATGTCAAAGCGGCCTGCGCCGCTGGAAAGGTTTTTCTGATTCGTCATACGGTCATTCCTTTACAGTTGTTGATTTGCGGTGCGGCGGCATCAGTCAATGCTTTGACATTCAACTGCAACCTTTATCACACCGTCCCGCTTGTTTTCAAACAGATCGTAGGCCTCCTCGATCCTGCTCAGGGGGTAAGTGTGGGTGATGAGCGGCTCGGTATTCAGCTTGCCCTCTGCGATGAGGCGCAGCGTTTCCTCGCAGTCGCAGCCATCGACACCGCCCGTCTTGAAGGTCAGATTTTTGCCGTACATTTCCGGCAGCGGCAGGGTCTGCGCCGTGTCATACAGCGCGACCACCGTTACAATGGCATTGGGTCTTGCACACTCCCACGCAAGGCGGAAGGTGGAGGATGCGCCTGCGACCTCCAGAACTACATCGGCACCGCCGTGTGCGCTGTTGGCCTGCACAAAGGCAGCGCACTCCTCCGGTGTGACCGTCAGCACCTCGGGATAATGCTCCTGCAGAAAGCGGATGCGGCCGGGGTCCTTTTCGCAGACAATGATCCGCTGCGGCTTTTTGAGCATAACGCAGAGCAGGGTGCATATTCCTGTGGGCCCGGCGCCGATGATGAGGACAGTGTCCTCATCGGTGATCTCAGAGATGCGCGCCGCCCAGTAGCCGGTGGCGAGGACATCACCCACCAGCAGCGCCTGCCGGTCGGTCACGCCGTCAGGGATCCTGTTCAGCCCGGTATCGGCAAACGGCACCCGCACATATTCGGCCTGCCCGCCGTCAATGCGGCAGCCGAGTGCCCAGCCGCCGTTTTTGTCGGTGCAGTTGTTCACATAGCCCTTTTTGCAGAAGAAGCACTCCCCGCAGAAGGTCTCGACATTGACCGTCACGCGATCCCCCGGCTTTACATGGGTCACCGCTGCGCCGACAGCCTCGACGATGCCCACCATCTCGTGGCCGACCGTGATGCCGGGTACGGCGCGGGGCACGCTGCCGTGCTTGATGTGCAGATCACTTGAGCAGATGCTCGCCAGTGTCACCCTGACGATGGCATCGCGCGCATCCTGCAGCACCGGCTTGGGCTTTTCCCGGCGCTCAAATTTCCCTTTCGAGACATAGGTATAGGTCTGCATTGCTTTCACCCTTGCTTTCTGAAGGCCGCGGCCCTATTCCCGCCGCCGGCTTTCGACTTTTCTGCATCTATTATAGCAAGCCCGGCGCTATTTTGCAAAGGCTGCGCAGAATGGAAAAATCTTCCCCGCCCAGCGCTGCGGAGCTGTTCAAGACGATGATGGAAAAATACCGGAAGTAAGCCCTATAAAAAACAGAGAGCGCCCCGCATGGAGCTGCTCTCTGTTTTTTTGGCGCTCTTACAGCTGTGCAAGGGCCTCCCGCTCATGGAAGATGCGGATCGCCTGCCGATAGCTGAAGATGAAGTAGACGATCTCAGCTGCTGCCGTCAGCAGCCAGGAGAAGGGATACAGCAGGTACAGCGAGGGGATCGTGTGGAAATGCGCAAAGATCGTGTAGACCCAGATCACGCGGAACACACAGGAGCCCAGAATCACAATGACGGTCGGGCCGATGGTTTTTCCCAGCCCGCGCGAGGCGGCGATCGTGCAGTCCATAAAGGCGGAGATGCAGTAGGCAAGCCCCATGACCATAATGCGTTTCATGCCGGCGTCGATGACAGCGCTTTCGGTTGTGAAGAGCGCCAGAAACTGGCGGCCGAATAGCAGCAGCCCGCCGCCCAGCAGAAGGCCCACGCCGAAGGAGTAGGCCAGCGAGATAAAATAGCTTTTCCGCATCCGGTCCAGCTTGCCGGCACCGTAGTTCTGGCTCATAAAGCTGGCGCAGGCCATATAGAAGGCCGCCATCGCGTCATAGATCATCGCATCGGCGTTGGCGGCGGCCGAGTTGCCCTTGACCATCAGAGAATCGAAGGAGTTGACGCCCGCCTGAATAAACAGGTTGGCGATGGCAAAGATCGCGTTCTGCAGGCCCGCCGGTATGCCCAGCATCAGGATACGCTTTGTAGTGCCGAGGTCGAGCCGGATGCTGTGCAGATCCAGCGCATAGCAGTCCTCCACCTTGGTGAGGGCGTGCAGGATCAGCCCGGCCGAAAGGCACTGGGCAATCGTACTGGCAAGCGCGACACCGGCCACATCCAGCTTGCAGATGATGACAAAAAACAGGTTGAGAAGGATGTTGACCACACCGGCCACGGACAGGTAGGCCAGCGGCTTTTTTGTCTCGCCGATGGCGCTGAACACCGCATTGCCGTAGTTGTAGAGCGCCAGCGCCGGCATGCCCAGAAAATAGACCCGCAGGTAAAGGATCGCGCCGGGCAGCAGATCCTCCTTCGTGTTGAGCAGCCGCAGCAGCGCGGGGGAGCCGAACAGCCCCACGGCCAGCAGCAAAATACCGGCGAGCAGGCTGACCACCAGCGCCGAATGGACGGTCTTGCTGACATCCTTGGGGTGGCGGGCACCATAGTACCGCGCGACCAAGACATTGACGCCGTTGCTCAGGCCGATGAGAAAGCCGGTGAAAAGGGTGACAAAGGTGGAGGTGGAGCCGACGGCGCCCAGTGCGGTCGAACCCGCAAAGCGGCCCACCACGGCAACATCGGACATGTTGAAAAGGATCTGCAGCAGGTTGGACAGTGCCAGCGGCAGACTGACGAGCAGGATCTGCTTGGCCAGTGGGCCCTCGGTCATGGATTTGGATTTTGCCTGACAGCTCATGATCTGGTTATACTTCTCCTTATTTATAATAATGGGCAGCCGTCACATGCTGTGGTCGGCAAAGATCGGGTCGTCCTGCCACAGGATCACCCTGCCCGCTGCGCGGGTCTTGTTCATGTCGATCAGCCTCTGGTTGCTTGAACCGCGGAACCGCAGCGAAATATCATACTGATCCTGCACAAAATCGCCGTCCACCAGCACATCAATATACTGCAGGAACTCATCGGTGACCTCACAGCGGCCGGGGCCGGGCTGCCAGATCTCATGCTCCAGATTGTTGCCGGTATAGCACCAGATCGTTTTGTTCGGGTACAGCACCTTGACATTTTTGACAAAGGGCAGCAGCTCGCGCTGGTTCTCCGGCTCAAAGGGCTCGCCGCCCAGCAGCGACAGGCCGTTGATGTAGCCGGGGGCCAGACTTTCAAGGATCTCGTTGCGAACCTCCTTGGTGAAGGGCGCACCGTAGCCAAAGTCCCAAGCCACTGCATTGAAGCAGTTGGGGCAGTGGCGGCGGCAGCCCGATACAAACAGGCTGGTGCGCACACCCTCGCCGTTGGCAATGTCACAATATTTGATCGTAGCGTAATTCATAGCGGTTCTCCTGCGGGCCATCCCTGCCCTGCTTTGTACAGTGTTACCCAATATCTTGTATGTATTGGGGCATACTACCCCAAAACCTCAACCAGTATACCAGTTTATCCGGTACAATTCAAGCAGGACTTTTTGCGGGTCACACCAATATTATGCGATACATCGTTGTGCAGGGTAGAACCAACCAAAATAGCTAAAATTTACGCCTGATTTTTGGCATCTCTGTTTTTGAACGATGAAGCGATGAAAACGGAACATTTTGTTAAATTTCACACTTAACCCACTATATATTGTGGTTTTGCCGATTGACTTTTGCAGCCCGGTGCGGTATGATAGTCTTGCTCGCAAAGCGGGCTTAGTACGATTTGACAAACTATACGATTTGTACTATACACACCCTGTCTATTGATTGCAAAAAGAGGAGTTACCATGAAGATCATCAAGCGCAACGGCAGCGAGGCTGTCTTTGACATTACCAAAATCATTTCGGCCATCACAAAGGCAAATAAGGTCGTACCCGAAGCCCAGCGCTTGACGAAGCAGCAGATCATCGAGATCAGCGACCATGTGCAGGAGGTCTGCTATAGCCGCGGCCACGCCATGAATGTTGAGGAGATTCAGGACCTTGTGGAGGACGCCATTATGGCGACCGGCGCCTATGAGGTCGCGCGCCGCTATATCACCTACCGCTATGTCCAGAGCCTCAAGCGTACCCACAACACGACCGATGACAAGATCCTCTCGCTGATCGAGTGCAACAACGAGGAGGTCAAGCAGGAGAACTCCAACAAAAACCCGACCGTAAACAGCGTCCAGCGCGACTATATGGCCGGTGAGGTCAGCAAGGATCTGACGATGCGTATGCTGCTGCCGCAGGAGGTCGTCAAGGCACATGAGGAGGGCATCATCCACTTCCACGATGCCGACTACTATGCCCAGCACATGCACAACTGCGATCTGGTCAACCTTGATGACATGCTGCAGAACGGCACCGTCATCTCCGGCACCCTCATCGAGAAGCCGCATTCCTTCTCCACCGCCTGCAATATCGCAACCCAGATCATCGCACAGGTCGCGTCCAGCCAGTACGGCGGCCAGAGCATCAGCCTGACCCATCTGGCCCCCTTTGTTGATATCAGCCGCAAGAAGATCCGCCGCGATGTCGAGGCTGAGATGCAGGATCTGGGCATCGACCCCGGCGAGGAGAAGCTCTCCGAGATCGTTGAAAAGCGCCTGCGCGAGGAGATCAAGCGCGGCGTGCAGACGATCCAGTATCAGGTCGTCACGCTGATGACCACCAACGGTCAGGCACCGTTCATCACGGTCTTTATGTACCTGAACGAGGCCGGTGACAACCAGCGCCTGAAGTCGGATCTCGCCATCGTCATTGAGGAGATGCTCCGCCAGCGCTATCAGGGCGTCAAGAACGAGGCCGGCGTCTGGATCACCCCCGCCTTCCCCAAGCTCATCTATGTGCTGGAAAATGACAATATCTATGAGGGCCAGCCCTACTACTACCTGACCAAGCTGGCCGCCAAGTGCACCGCCAAGCGGATGGTGCCCGACTATATCAGCGAAAAGAAGATGCTGGAGTACAAGGTCGATGCCAACGGCGAAGGCCATTGCTTTACCTGCATGGGCTGCCGCAGCTTCCTGACCCCCTATCTGGACGAGAACGGCAAGCCCAAGTATTACGGCCGCTTCAATCAGGGCGTTGTCACGATCAATCTGGTGGATGTGGCACTGTCCAGCGGCGGCGATTTTGACAAGTTCTGGCAGCTGTTTGACGAGCGCCTTGAGCTGTGCCATAAGGCCCTGATGTGCCGCCACAACCGCCTGAAGGGCACGCTGAGCGATGCCGCGCCCATCCTGTGGCAGTACGGCGCATTGGCCCGCCTGAAGAAGGGCGAGCCGATCGACAAGCTGCTCTACGGCGGCTATTCCACGATCAGTCTGGGCTATGCGGGCCTGTATGAGTGCTGCAAGTATATGACCGGCAAGAGCCACACCGACCCTGCCGCCAAGCCTTTTGCGCTGCATGTCATGCAGCATATGAACGATGCCTGCGCCAAGTGGAAGAGCCAGCACAATATTGATTTCAGCCTGTACGGCACGCCGTTGGAATCCACGACCTACAAATTCTCCAAGTGCCTGCAGAAGCGCTTCGGCATTGTGCCCGGCATCACCGACCGCAGCTATATCACGAACTCCTACCATGTCCATGTGACGGAAAAGATCGACGCCTTCACCAAGCTGAAGTTTGAGAGCGAGTTCCAGAAGCTGTCCCCGGGCGGTGCCATCAGCTATGTGGAGGTGCCCAACATGCAGGACAACCTCGAGGCCGTCATCAAGGTCATGCAGTTCATCTATGAGAACATCATGTACGCCGAGCTGAACACCAAGAGTGACTACTGCCAGGTCTGCGGCTACGATGGCGAGATCCAGATCGTACAGGAGGACGGCAAGCTGGTGTGGGAGTGCCCCAAGTGCCACAACCGCGACCAGAACAAGCTGAATGTCGCCCGCCGCACCTGCGGCTACATCGGCACCCAGTTCTGGAATCAGGGCCGCACCGCCGAGATCAAGGATCGCGTGCTGCATCTGTAATAGAATAAGTTTAGTGTAAATCTACAATTATATCTTAAATAAGACAAAACATTTTAAATAAGAGAAATTGTCCTGCAAGCAAATCTACAATTATATCGTGAATAAGCGTTTTCGCTCTGCACGAGAAATTACAATTATATCTTAAATAGGCAGTGCCTATCTTAAATAAGGAAAATTGCTTGCAAGAGCGATTTACAATTATATCTTAAACAAGCAAGGCCGCTTCCACTGAAAAGTGGAGACGGCCTTTTGCTGTCAGAATATAGAAGTGGGGGCATCCGCGCTGTACTGTGCAGATGCCCCACTGTTTTAGTCAAGGATAAATTTTACCATGTCAGGTGTCAAAGATTTGCCTTTCTTTTTGCGTGGCGCTTTCTTTGGCTCAGGTTTGTCTGTTTCGGTCAGGTACTTTACGACAACGCGGGTGAGCGTCTTCTCGTCAATATCTTTGTTTGTTTCAAACACCTTATCGATTACAATGGCGATTTTTTCTGCACTGTAATCGTCCATGACCATCTGAATATTGCGGATGACATTCTTTTTTAAAGGAAGTAGTTCCTTATCTGCGGCCTCATCCGCTGTGATTTTCTCGGCGAATGCTGCCTGTTTATGTTCCTGCAATAGATTGTCGAGCTTTTTGTTGGCTTCTTCAACTATTTGCTGACGCTTCTTTTCGTTAAGAGAATCGTCCAGTTGGTCCATAAGTTTTTGGATACCGCGATAATGGCGACGGGCCGTTTTATTGATATAGTCCGCGTCAACATTAGGGCGCTTTTTGGCTGATATGTAATCGAGGTTCAGATACATACACAGGCCGATAAGCTGGTCGATAATGCCGTGTGTGTTCCGATATAATGCATCGAGCATATCGCTTGTCAGGGCTACAGGTTCATCAAACCACTGGTAGCTAAATACCTGCCTCGCAAGGACACCAAAATAGGCGCGATTGTCACAGTATAGATTGCCGGAGATAATGTTTCCGAGTCTGCGTGCTGTACGAAGGTGCGTAAACATTTTAGAATATGCGTCCTCTGTACCAACAACAGCAATCGCAACTTTCGTTCTATTGGTAAGCGTCATCAACGATTCAAAGGAGTTTTCTTTTGTACTCTGGAAGTCGATAAGCTGAATTTCGTCAAGGATAATCATGCCGATGGCAAAAGTCTCAACCAGTTCCCGTACTTTTTCTGCCTTATCGCCAAGTGAACGGCGCGACTCTATGAGTTTTTGATATACGCTTGTCGTAATCCCAAGCGCACGGTCTATGGCATTTCCAATGCTGGCATACAGCGCGGCAAAATTGCTGTTGGCAACACAGTTGACTACAAGGTAAACAATCTGTGGATACCGACCATACTTGTCATCATGGTGCATGATAACCTGTGGGTACTGAGACAGCAAAATCCGCAGAGATGAACTCTTACCACAGCCGGAGCATCCCAACAACGAAAATCCGGCATTGGCGCTGCTGAACGTATCTGCAACCAGCTTGCCGCATTGTCCCTGCTGCATGTCGGCTACAGTAACTTTCAATTTTGACTTGTCATCCGCAATCATATAACGGTTGCGATAGGACTCTTCCAGTGCCATTCTAAAAGACTGCTCCAGCTCTTTATGAAACGGCAGAGGTAACCGCAATGAACGCAGTTGTCCTACCATATAAAGGCGTGTACTATCCGGCAGCTTTGATTCCCTATCAAAGTCATACGTGAGGATGGGCTTTTTATAATCCCGCAGGATTTCCTTTTCTGTTCTGGGTGGCGGCAGCGCTTCAATATAGCGATTCCCTCTATCAGACGGAATCAGCGCATGAACATACTTTGCATCTACAAAGAGTTCATTTTGAAAATCGATACCTTCGTATTGATTGTTTCCGACGGGAACATCCTCGTATTCGTATTTTGCCTTGCCGATTTTTTCCATCATACTTTATCAACTCCTTAATCAAATAGCGCCAATGCGCTTTCCCAGTCATCCATATCAATGTCCGTAACAAAATCGCTTGGCTTTCCCTGCCAAGAGGTGTCCTCAAATGTAGCGACTGGCATATGAGATTCAAGACTGTTTCTATTTGCAATTTCCTGCTGCTCAATGCGTCGATTCTTACGAAGTTCCTCGGTATCGTTGACTTCTGCCACGACATTCTTTTGGCGCTCATCCACAGAATCAATAACCGCCTTGTTCAACTCTTTACGCGCCACACGGATTTGACGGTTATGCTCGGTGCCCTCAAAGTCCATCCGCTTCTTTTCTTTTTTTAATGCCTTGTATTCGGCATATGTCAACCCTGCGTAATCAGAATTCCCTGTGCGTTCGCTATTTAACGGTGCAGCGCAAAGTTTCCCGTCACGAAGATAGTAGATATTACTAATGTCACGTTCATCGATTCGGCACTCAAAAGGCACCCTCTTTGTTCCGCTGATATACATGGTTTGCAAAAAATTTCTGTCTCCATAATTTACATAATAAAGGCCATCAAACACAACACCTGTGCGTGAAATTCTGGCATTTACGGGTGTGAGAAGTGCGTAGAAAAATTGGTCTTTGTTGGCAATTGGCGTAGGGAATCCGTTTGCGAATGTTCCGTATTTCCAGAGTTCTATCGGAATTGGACGCACATTATTGGTCAGCATATCTTTTGTGAGGGGATAGTTATTGAAATAATATTGATTGTAGGTTACAACGAAGTTCAGAAACATCTTTGTAAAGTCATCGACATTTAATCTAGCTTCTTTGTGGTGCATGGAATCATAACGCTTTTCAATAAGCCCCTTATTTTCAAGGTCTGGATTCTGTGCCGAATGCATGATATGGAAAAGCTGTTCCACATTACCCTTCAACGAACCTGTTCCGGCCGTAACAAGCTGAATATTGATTCCAAGCTCTTTGCAAATTTGATTTACTCGTTTACTCCGATATTCTGCGCCACGGTCACAACGGATACGCAACGGTAAATAGCCTGACGGCCAGATGTTCTCTGTTATCGTCAACCCATACTTCTTACAATACTCAACTTTGTTATCGGCCAAGTTCATCAGACAATTCGTAAAGCCCAAAACACTGTTGTTGTCAAAAGCAATCGACACCGCAGCAATCATTCTTGTATACACATCCAACATTACATATACAATCGGTCGACCAACCACTCTTGTCGGGTCATCGACGGATACCAAGGAAAGGTCTACTTCCACCTCGTCCATCTCAAAGCAATCCCACGGACCGTTAATACCTTTCAGACTGTCACTTAGCAAAAGCCTCTTATTGTTTCGTTGCTCCTGACGGCTCGTTTTTATAGCATCAATCTCCTCCGGGGTTATGTTGGTTTTACAATAATAGTAGAACTGCCGAAATGTCGGCCGTGCTGATGCCGGAAGCAGAGTCTTTACAACTCCTTCCGGTGTTTGCTCATATTTTCCATAATATTTCATGCAAAGGAAGTCATATGCATCCTCATATGTCTTTGCGCGTCCCGATTTGTAGTAATCCAAGCCTTCCTTGAATTGCTCTTTCGCGCTTTGGTCAATAACCGTACCAAAGGATAAGCCGTAAGATGTTTTGCGTCCCGGCTTTTTCTCATACTTCCATTCCTTACGCACGGAATCGGTGCGTTTATCAATGAGGCTGTACAGGTTAAATCCACTTTGCAAATAAATGCGAATGATTTTCCACAGAGTTGCCCGCGCCATTTTTGATTCAGATAGAATTTCTTCCAGCTCTGGTTTTGGAGCTTTACTGCAGAGGCCAAGATAATCAGGCCCATAAATGGCACTTATATTTTTAATCACACTGGCATAAGAATCGAATCGTTCTTTGACAGAAAGCGTAAGTTTCCGTGTGTCGTAAATAGGTGGTTCTTCGATTGCTGCAATTGTCAAATCCATTGTGTCAAGAAGGGATTCGATGGTAGCAATATCAAAATCAAACAGATTAAACTTGTTGCAGTCCATCTGACACACAATAACCTGCGTTCCACTGACAAATATAATCCGATAGCGTGTTGATGTCTTTTTATCTGCTAAAATGTCGCCAACTTTGAATTTCGCTGTCTCCATAGTGCAATCTCCTTTTCATATTCCTGTTTCAAAAGGCGAACCTTTAGCGGTGCCGATTCCATATCGATGGGAATCCGTTTTGTCGCTATAAGATGTTTTATTACTGATGCATCGTCATGTACTTTTTCCGCTTTGTAGTATGGGACAACCAAGCGGATGTTGTTGTAAAGAATCGTGTTGATGTCTGTTTTGAATATTAGTTTAAATTCAACGCCTTGTGTGACCCAATAGGTCTTTTCCATAAACAGTTTTTCAACGGTACGCTTGTCCTCTAAAACAGCTTTTGACGGCTTTAGCGAGTAGGCTATCATTTGACCGTTCCTCATTGTAACGAGAAAGTCAGTGGTCATGGGATTCGTACCAGGATGTTGAATACCATATTCTCCTGCGATTTTGAAAGTCCGCTTTAAGTCAAGCGGATATTGCTCTCGTATATCGATAATATCATCATTCCAGCGAAGAATATGCCAGAGCGCATCTTCGCCTTGGGAAAGCAACTGAACGGTTCTGCCCGTCTTCCAATCAATCGGATTGGAACAGGTTCCCAAAGAGTTTACTTCTCGCGCCTGAATATAAGGCTTATAGTCCTTCTCTGTTCCTGTTCCACGGCCTTCTTGTCGTTTGCGTTTGTCACTCATCTTTTTCAATCAATTTCACCATCCTTTGTATCTCCGCGTATATATTTTCCTCTGTCTACCGTCAGCAGCAACCCCTGCTTTCGCATCCGAATAATGACCTGCTTCAAAGTTTCCGGTGATAAATAGTCCTTACTCTGCTCGCGCAGAGCCACACTTGTGATGACCTCCTTAGCAGAATAGTTTTCTTTTATCCAGTTCCAAAGTGTTTCCAGCTTGGTTACAGGCTTTCCGTCCGCATTTAGGTGTGCCGCATGTTCCGGGAAAAAGTAGGTTCCCTTGCGAATCCAAACAAGAGAGCCATCATCCTTTAGAGACTGTACTATTCGTTTGATTTCCGAATAGGCTAAGGTGCTGCGCCGTGTCATATCTTTCATTGTCATTTCGGAATCAGCAGTATAGTTCTCTCTCAACCACGACAAGAACACTTCACTTTTTCTTAATTTGAGAGGTTCTGCTGCTACGGGATGTTCACAAGGCAAAATTTCCGATGGTGTTGGCCGAAGCAATTCCTGTAAAGCATAGTAGCGCTCCATGCAGATTTCCTTTTTGGTTTCGTTGTCTAATAGCAGCGCCTGATTTTGAGTTTTCATTTTTATAAATTGGTATCGCCCGCAAGACCGTTCCGAGACGATTTCAGCAAAGCGTGGTATCGGGATGTCACGGCTACATTTAGAGCATCGCTGGCCCCGCAGGAAGTGAGCCACCTTATATTCCTGTTCTGTACCGCAATGGTTATGCCGCAGGACCACCTTTGTGTCTTTATCGGAATACTCTCCGACAAGTTCGTATTCATCGCCAACCAATTCTTTGATTTCACGCTTAAAGGTTTCATTGTTCCGGATTGCAGGCTGGCAGACCTTACAGACAGGAACCTTCAAAAATTTTACATAACCAATTTCAAAGTTTCGTCCGCAGCCTTTGTGGTGGATTTGGACCCGTTCGGTTTTCGGGTCGTATTTCAGCAGTTCAAAATCGCCGTAAGATTGGATTTTGTCTTGCATTTCTTCAAATGTACGAGTAGATTCGCAGATGCAGCGGGCACCATCGTATACGAAGTCTCTGGCGGGTCGATTTATCGTTCTGCCGCACTTATGGCAGAGGATGATAGGCTGTTCCATTCCCTTGAATTTGCCCTCAACAGTATAATCGCCGTGGCCCGTCCAGCGAACCACCTTTTCATATTGCTGTTGTAACGACATCGCGCCATCACATACCGGGCATTGCCAGCCGTTCATAAAGCCAACCGGATTGATGCAAAAACGTGTTCCGCAGGAATGTTCAAATTCCATAATGTTGCGGTGATAAGGACTGCAAGCAGTGTATCCCTCTGGCAATTGCAACGGAACTGTCGGCTTTTGCACTTGTTTACACGCAGAAATGAATTTGTCGGCCGTACCAAACAGAAACCAGCACAGCCTCATAAGGTCATCTATCGCAACATAATTCATGTCATACATCTGCACAAAAAGTCTACTCAGGCTGGAAACATAAACACCTGCATTTTTCAGCGCCGTATTCAATTTCGCATACTCGGATGCAGGTGCATAGAAGCCTTGGCACTTCACTTCCCGCAGAACAGCCGCCTTGGTGTTCTCGGCCGAAATATCTGGTGCTGCATCCAACAGCTCTTTTGCAAACACAGCAAAGTCTTGTTCCCACGAATTCTCTGTATTAGTACACGAAACTGACTGGGGGCTTGCTGAAAGTTCTGTACCAAATTTTCCCGTAAAACGACGTAAAATAGAGCCATGTTTATGGCAAACCTTAATGCTTGGCATCTGGTGGGCGCGATGATAGTACCAACCACCAGCAACTTCATCCTCTTTTTTGCATAGTGGGCAGAACCGAAGTTCTGAGGTAAGCGAGTTTGATGCACTCACGATGGAATTATTCGACGCTCCAAGCCGAAATGCGGTATTCAGATAATGGGTTTGCCGCGCATCGGATAAGAACGGAGCAATACCGCCATAGCAGGATGTTTTCATATAAAGGTCCCACATGGAGACACCCTGCAAATTGAGCGCTTTGTATAACGAGATAAAATCTTCGGTACCCAGCATAGCTTTAAATCTCTGCTCATTTGCAATGTCAGAATCGCAGATGAATTGTTGGGCAAATTCTTCTGTGTTGTCAAATCCGTTCGCCAAAGTCAAGCGTCTAATCCATGAAGCAGTTGTTTCGTTGTTCTTCGGGGCAATGATAACAGGCAAATACATATTGCAAATATTCCTTGTATCGTCAATTTTCGCATTTTCTTTTATTATACCACAAACAGATTTTCAATTATACTTATACATTCCATATAAATTTACACTTTTTCATCAAAAATATTGCGGTTACACGATGGATATTGTATAATCGAATTGAAAGGATGTGAAAGTTTTGGCGACCTTCTACCAGACCGAAATCGTGTACAAGTGGTATCGAAAAAGCAAAGATGATGCAGATGGGCAGGCCACTAAATACACGATTCTCGACAAAGACAAGCTGACGGATTGTCAAGAAACGATTCGCTCGATTAGTGAACTGGCGAAATGGCTGGGCCGTAAGCGTCTGCCGCCTGATGGATATACCGTTCCTTTTGACGGTGTGCGCGATAAAGCTCTCATAGACGCTATGTTCGAGGACATCAACCGCTATCGCAATGTAAAGCGCTGCTATGCTGCGCTCAAGGATGGTGCGGTATACGAGGCCCTACATGAAGCTGTTGGGTGCTTTCTGCCCACCGAAACGCGAGAGGAACAGACCAGGCACTATATCGAAGATGGTGTACCTGACTTTCTTGCCGAGCGCATGGGTTATACCGATGAAGCCATCAACCTATTATTAGGAAAGTGGCCGCAATATACCAATGCCCTCGCCGCTGCTACGGTTCTCTGCTGTATGTGGAAAGACATTGAACAACAGCATGATGAAGAACTACAAAAGAAATACGGCCTGAAAATCCGGGACTATGGAAAAGGAACGGCTGGTGTTCTGCGATGGTGGTCCAACCCGGCAGCCATCCCCGAAATTCGCGAGTTATTGGAAGCACGACGACAGTACATTCTAAAAAGCCTGTTCTATTACAGGCGAAAGTACATGGACGGCGAACCAGACGCGGAAATCCAGAGCTTAAAGAGATTCCCCGGCAGTTGGTTGAACGCCATCTCCCGAATCGAGCAAATTCGTGTGGGTCCGCAATGGCCGAGTGCAGAAGCAATACTGGATTATGTGCTTGCAGGCCCCGATATATGCGTAAAGCGCGGCATGGATGACATTGTAAACGCGCACCTAAGCAGTGTACGCCTGCAGATAGACAGCGGTACTGACCAGCAATACCTTGTTTCTGATTCCATTGTAGATGCGATGTATGCGTACCTGTCGTGGGATTTGCAGTATGGATTGTCTTACAAGAAATGTCTCTGCTGCGACACATACTTTGTTGTTGGAAATCATGACCGAAAATACTGTGATGCCCACATGCCCCCGAATGGGCAGTATCAACGGAAACTGATTTATAAGAAGTTGGAAGAGACAGCCGCAAAGGAGGAATCCATATGCAAGAACGAACCGTAAATGTTGGAATGATGAGCACATTTGACCTGCATGTCCTACGAAATGCATTGGCGGTGTACAGTGATTACACCAAAGACGAGCTGGAATCCGGTGCGTTGAGCGCATCGGACAGAGAGTGCATCCAAGAGGAACAGCAAGCTGCAAAAGCCCTGATTCATAAGTTCTGCAATCTCCATAAGTAAAATAACAGCCTCCACCTGCGGCGTGAAAACCGTAGGCGGAGGCTATTTTTGAATCGGTAAAATCTTGGAGTCAAAATTATGGGTATAGGGAAGTGGTGAATTAGTTGCTGTTATTTTATGTGAAAAGCGCGTAGATATCATTCGTTGGCATCCACGCCATCTTTATGGTAAAACGGTAAGCAAATACTATGGTTTTGGAAGCTGCACACCCGTACAAATAAACACTTGCCCTCTTGCTATCAGCTTTCATATTGGTAGTTGTTTATTATAGCTATAAAGGTGCCGGGTCATGCTTTTACATTGCTTCGACTAAATGGTATAATAGACTTAGCGTAGACGAGGGGGCATTGTTTTATGGCTATGATGTTTGCAAAAGAAGCTTCTTCCGTGTGGGGTATTTCCCCGCGCAGAATCACCGCTCTTTGCTCGGCAGGTAAGATTTCAGGTGCAAAAAAAGCAAATAGAATCTGGCAAATTCCAGCAGACGCTGAAAAGCCTGTTGATGCTCGTGTTTGCTCAGGGGCTTACAGAAAATCAGCAGTATCAACACCGCTTCCTCTCCCTGTCGGTATTTCTGATTACCGTTTTGCGTCAACAAAATACTACTATGTTGATAAGACGCTGATGATTCGGGATTTTCTGGACCAGCGTCCTATGGTTTCGCTCTTTACCAGACCCAGCCGATTCGGGAAAACGCTCAACATGGATATGCTCCGTGTTTTCTTTGAAAAGACAGATGAAGATACCTCCGTATATTTCACAAATAAAGCCATCTGGGCCTGCGGGCAGAAATACCGGGATTATCAGGGAAAATACCCTGTCATCTTCCTGACTTTTAAGGATGTAAAGCGTAATACTTGGGAAGAAACATACGCTCACCTCGCCCGCTTAATTGCCGAAGAATATCTGCGTCATTCCGACCTTGCTACAAGTTCTGCCTGCAATGATTTCGAAAAGGCTACCTATCAGCGCATCGTTGCTGGTACAGCAGACAGCACTGACTATATTTCTTCCCTCAAAACACTTTCTTCTATGCTGTGTAAGCACTATGGCTGCCCCGCTATCATTATCATCGATGAATACGACACCCCAATTCTGCAGGGACATCTGATGGGATTCTACGCCGATATGGTTTCCTTCATGAACGGACTTTTTTCCGGTGGTCTTAAAGATAACCGCAGCCTAGCTTTTGGTTTCCTTACTGGGATTCTATGCGTTACGAATGAGAGCATCTTCAACGGCTTAAATAATCTTGTTGTCAATTCAATTTTGGATAAGAAATACAGTGCTTACTTCGGATTTACGGCCGACGAAGTCGCCAAGATGGCTGCTTACTATAACGCCTACGACAAACTCGATGAGCTGCGTGACTGGTATGACGGCTACCGTTTCGGCGATACGGGAATTTACAATCCATGGTCCGTCATCAACTATTTTAATGCCGGATGTGAAGCACGCCCATATTGGCTTTCTACCAGCAATAATGATATTATCGAGGAAGTTCTTGAACAGGCTGATAAGGATTTTTATACCCAATTAACGAATCTCCTGCAGGGAAAGACCATTGCTACCTATGTGGACACCAGCGTGATTTACCCGCAGCTGCAGAATAATCCGTCGTCTATTTACAGTTTCCTGCTCGTATCAGGTTATCTTAAAGTCGTAAAGGCGGAAATCTCCGTCAGCGGTGATTATCTCTGCCATGTAGCTCTCCCAAACCGAGAAATCACCTATGTGTATAAACTGCAGAGTGAAAAATACTAAATAGTGGGGGCCTGCATTCCTAAAGCCTCCAAGCAAAACAAACAAGCAGCAAGTCAGACACTTTCGCCCTTCTTGCAGCTTGCTTATTTTATTTGTTCAGTTGACAGCGCACAGCGATACGCGCATGACCGCTGTAATCGCAGGTAAACAATGTCAGGGGGCAAGTATCGATGGCAATAGGAAAGACGGACATCGCCGCAGTGGTGATGCCCGTCTTTTTCAAATTTCAAAATAATCTACATTTACTTCTTCGTATGCAAATGTCTGAATAAACGGAGGCATATCCGTCATCATACGCGCATCAAGATTTATGCATTCTTTAAATCCACTATTTAGAAGATTCTGCCGCATAACAATTCCGAATCCTCTCGGATACTCATCAGATTCGATGATTTTTGCGTTGAAATTCTTCTGATAATAGTAATTTTCTTCCGGGAGATTACGGAAATCACCGTTTGAATCGAAGTTGCGAGCCCAATCGCCTTTATACTGGTGGGTTGTTACGATGAGGGTTGTGTTTCCATCACCTATGATATTACAAAACTTAGAAATCTGCTCGTTATTGTAGTAGATGTCGTTTTCATCGCAGGGGAAAATTTCTCTGACAATCTTCTTTGCCAAATCGATGATTTCAGCATGCAGGTAAAATAAGTCAAATGTATCATTGGGTTGGTAGCAATAGTAATACCGCAAATCGCTGATATTTTTGGTATCCGTCTCATCCTCAGGCGTGTCAAATCCCAGTATCTCGCGTTGGAGCGAGAAAAGGTCGGTTAAATATCGCATACGCCGCATACCATTGCAATTTTTAAATGCTGCTTTCTGCTTTCTCTTATATGCTCCAAGCCGATATCGTGCCTTTTGTACCTTATCCATAATGGGAATGGGAATCATCGCGCCAAGGAAATCAATGAAATAGCCGTTATCATCAGGATAGTAATCGAGATAATGCGTCATATCTGAAAGCCATGACTCCGTACGCATTATTCTGCATCGGTAGAACAATTTCCCATGATTAGGCTGCTGTTTTTGCGTCACTTCGATGATTTTGTATTCTTCACATTCTTCGTTTAGTATGTTTACAAGATACAATATATCGCCATATTGAGGTATATTTTCATTCACTGCCATCCACCTCCACCGCTACGTTCCACAAAACAAAACATTTGCCGCATATCAGGGAAAGTATCACTCGCAAAGCAGCGATAATATGTTTGGCTCAATCCATGTGGCTTTGTAAGTACAAGTTTATACATATACGGTGCTATATCTTCCGGGAATTTTTCATCCATGCAATCAGGGTAAAGAAGTTTCCATTCGTACTCTTTGGGCGGTAGAACCATCGAGCGACAGTCGGTATTGTCACCCGTGAAATCTGGTTCCGTTTTGCTCATCCATTCCGGCGTCAGGCTGTTGGCTATCACAACCATGTTTATCGGGAGGATATCTATACCCTTATTGTAGATAGCATTCAAGCCTGCAATTTGTTTACTTTTTATGCGGAAAGCCTCACCATCTCCGAGCATTGGTATTACTTCTTCTGGAATATACAGCACCAGTCTGGCTGCTTCGTTTAGTAGGTACATAATTTCGCCGCGTAGCGTATCATACATACGGCTGTCGTCAATATATTTCCAAAAAAGTCTGGTATCTCCGGATATTCTCAGTTGTTCGTATAGAAGGTCGCGCATATCCAGCAATTTTTGGCGATACTCAAGGTTGTATTCTTTCTCCTGATTTTCTTCAAGGAAAGCCTGCGCATCTGCCTGCTCATCCGCCTGCTCATCAAATGCAGGAATGTATCGCCTGATGTCGATAAGATTGGGAGGTTCTTCATTATCAACCTTTCCTCTGGGAACAGCCTTGATGTTTACATAGAATTTCCGCTCACCGATATCATAGTAAAGACTTTTAATTACAGCGCTGGAATGTCGATATTTTTCTTCACCTATGTATTCGAAGAAAACCATTGCTCTGGTTTTATCACCCGCGAACCGCTGTACGCCTAAAACTCTATACCACATCAGAACATTGTCGTAGAAATTCGGAATATAGAATATATCTCCTTCCTTGGGAATTCGTGGTTTCGCCATCAAATCAACCTCCTTTACTTTTACACAATTCTGTGGTGCTATGTCTATCGTACCATGCGGAACAGCTTGCTACAATTGTGGGTATCTACAGATTATTGGCGTTTGTTTTGTGCGTGTTGCGAGAGTTGGCCGAAGAATAACGAAGAAGATGATACGGTCGCTATCTGTCCGATGGGATGGAAGATGGCGGCTACTTTTTGTGGGATGTCACAAGTAGAAAACTTGAGCAGCAGTAGGGGAGTCTGCATTCCATCAGGCTCCAAACAAAAAACAAGCTGCAAGTCAGACGCTTTCGTCTTTCTTGCAGCTTGCTTATTTTATTTGTTCAGTTGACAGCGCACAGCGATACGCGCCTGACCGCTGTAATCGCATGTAAAGAGTGTCAATGGGTAATCGCCCGCCGTCATCTCTTTCACTGCGGTTTCAGCTAGTGTTTCCAGCTGTGTCACTTGATAGGAGTGCTTTTCTCCATCCATGGTTTGCAGCGTGACCTCATTGCCGGGCTTCAAATTGGTAAGCCCACCGAAATGACGCTTGTAATTATGTCCCGCAATGACCAGATTGTTTGCGGCAACGCTGCCGGAATATCGGCAGACAGTTTCCTTCATCCGTTCTTCATCAGCGGTCTCATACACAGGTAATTCGAGGTCCAGTGCCGGAATTCTCAACACACCAAGGAAACTCTCCTGTGCCATTTCCGGGGTAGCAGATAGCATGGCAGTTTCTGGCGTTTCCGTTCGCATCGCGGTCACTTCCATCAGAAGTTTCTGAGATGCCTTTTCTGCGCGATTTGCCTCAGCTTCGTTATAATACCAAAGCATCAGTGCCGCCAATACCAGAGCCGCACCCAGTATGGTACAAATTTTCCCGAGTTTACTTTTCATGGCGGAACTTCCTTTGTAGCCATGCACCGAGCAGCATCAGTGCCATGCCGAGTGTCAGCAATACCGGAATGGGCCATTTCAACTGTCCGGTTTGGTACAGCTTGTCAGGCGTAGATGGTTGTACAGACGGTTTCGCAGGTTCTTTTGCAGGCGGTCCGATTGTCGGTTCAGGGCTCGGTTTCGGAGCTTCAGGGTCCACCTTAGCGAACTTCTCGTCCACTTCGATGTCCTTGTATACAGCACCGTCCTCAATGTTCGGCAGTGTGACGAGGTAAGGGTCAAGGATATATGCCTCGTTTCCCTCAGCCACATCACAGCGTACCACCAGATACAAACCCGGTTTCAGACCTCCGAAGGTAAGCTTGCCATTACGGTCGGTGACGCCTGTTTTATCAGGCACCGCAACCTTAGCCAGCTTTTTGGCAAGAGCCAGCTTATCAGAGGCTGTCGCTGCATCCCAGTCACAGTCGTAGGCGCTGTAAGCGTCCACAACCGTGTAGGTGACATCCAGCGTAGCGGCATCGACAGTCTTGTCGGCAATCAATGTCAGAGCGTAGGTATCGCCCGCAAGGTATCGGGTCGTTCCGTCATCCTCATGGTAATGTGCATCGAGCGTGATAGAGCATGTTCCGCCAAGCGGTGCAGCAAACACAACCGTCTGAAAAGCGAATCCCAACAGCACTGCCATCAGAACGGCGCAAATTTTGCGGATTCCGGGCAGGCTCATGATTGTTTTCTCCTTTTTAGAAACTTAGCGAACAGCAGTACAAGCCAACGCAGCACCACAACCACCAGAATGACCGCAACACCCGTCAGCCCGTGTCGGAACTGAATAGGCAGGCTTTCAAACCAGTTCTTAGGGGCCTGCTCCTGCATAACCTGCTGCATATCCTCAGGGATATATTCTACCCTTGTTCCGCGCACCAATAAACGATGCGAGTTGACACCGTAGGGCGTGCATGTAATCAGAGTAACAAGGTCTCTGCCGGGTTCAATAGCCAGATGCTCGGTTTCTTCCGGCAGCACAGTCAGGATTTGGTCAACCTGATACGCCAGCGTTTGTCCCAACACTTTGATGTAGAACATGTCTCCGACTTGCATTTGGTCAAGGTCGGTAAACAAACTGGCGGTAGGCAGGCCACGATGCCCGGAAAGCGCCGCATGGGTGTTTTCGCCGCCGACAGGCAGTGATGTGGTCATAACATGGCCAACACCCACCTGCAATACAGACTCGGCTGTGCCGTGATAAATCGGAATGGTCGTATTTAAGCGCGGAATAGTGATGTAGCCCATCATACCGGTACTATCTAAGTTCAAAAGCTGCCAATATTCGGTGTTTTTGTCCTCAGATTCCCGGTTATCGATGGAATCTGTTAGATTGCCCTGTTCGGCAAGCTGACGGTTGTATTCCTGCGCTTCGGCCAGCAACTCGTCCAGCTGCTGCTGTTGAAGCTTGCTGACCGAATCATCGTAGGAAGCGGTCGTTCGGCTGCCATGAACCTCGGACAGATATTCACTTAAAGATGGATATACCAGAATGCCAACGCCTACCAGAATCAGCAGTAAGCGAGCCAGTCCAAGCAGCCTGTCTTTCATTTACTGGTTTTCCTTCTTCTTTTTGCGGGGAGCAAACACTCCCAGCAGCACAACGGCAACGCCCAGCGCGGTCAGACCGATAGTACCGATGCTACCAGTTTCAGGCAGCATAACGCCCTTGACGTTCTCGACCTTGATAATGTTGCTGGTGTTTTGGTCTACTTCGTCCACTTTATAGGTAGGAGTGGTATAAGCCTCGCCGGTGACAGTAATATCAATCTTGATAGGCTTCTTCAGCTTGTTGTAGCCAGTAGGAGCGATGGTCTCGTGCAGGTAGTATGTGCCATCCTTCAGACCCTTGATATTGATTTTACCGGTTCCATCTGTCGTAACGGTATCGACGCCAGTTTCGCCATCACCCTGCACATGATAGGCGTTTGCATCCGTTTCAGCGACAAGTTTAACTACATTATTACCATCCACATCGGAAGTCAGCTTAAAGGTCGCGTTAGCCAGTCGGTTTGCATCGATATCCTCAGTATGGAACTTATGAATTTCGATGTCGTAAGTGTAAACCTTGCTCTCGTCAGGGTTGGATTTGCCAAGTTCATCAGTGCCGGGGTTGTTGCTATATTGCAGATAAACTTTGTTGGTTGCAGGGTCAGTACGAGAAGCATCTTTGTTGATGTAAGCCTCGTAGGTCACAACGATTTTGTCACCAGTGGCAACAGGAGTGTTTTGTTCTTTATTAACCTTTTTCAAGTTGTCAAAGGTAACGGTGAGAACTTTCTGTGCTGTGTCAAATTTTACCTTATAAGTGTTTTCGCCAGCATCGATGTTTTTGCCTGCAATCGTCACCTTAACAGAGTTCTCAACAAAATCCAGGCCCTTAGTCATAGTATCAACGAACTTAAAGGTATACTTCGTGTAGTCGCTCATGTCGGGGACTTCGGCAGTAAGCTGGAAAGCTACCTTTTTGCCAACCTGTGCGGTGCCATTGTCAGTAAAGTCTCCGCCGTCAGTAGTCTGCACCTTTTTTTCCACAGTCGGGAAGGTGCTCTTAATCTTAACCGCAGTGTTCTTGCCGTCTCTGGGGACATTCACAAGGATAGCATCAGTACCACGGCTATTGTTACCGGTAGAACCGCCCTCAGGGAACACCAGATAGTAACCAGCGTTCAGGGTGCTGAAAGTGGCAGTACCCATAGTCTTATCGGCATCACCAGAAACCAGCTTAGCCGTTTCCTTTGCACTCAGTTCAGCAAACTCCGTTGAATGAGCGCGTGCCCATTTCTGAGCCTCATGTGCAAAGTCGGCCAGAGTGCCTGTGTTGGTAGTTTCATCATTTTTAAGAGATTTGACATATGCAACAGCAGCATCGCTCAGGGCTTCTTTAGTGATATTGTCAGCCGTCACAGCTTCATCCGTGATATCACCAGCTGTCTTAACAGCGCTAAAACGAGAATCAGCTGTAAAGAAGCCCTTCCAAGCATCTTCCAGCACATAGCTGTCGAACTCGTTCTTCTGGGCAGGGTCAGCGGTAGCGTCACCAGTAACGCGAGCAGTAAACATACGGATGGCGGTCACTTCTTTGCCTTTACTCTCAGACGGATTCCACATGCCAGAACCAGTTACAGTCAGGCTGCCAGCTTTCTGTTCAGTGTCTGCCGCAAACGCGGTCACTGCCAAGCAGAGGGAAAGTACAACAGCCAGCAACATTGCGGCTGCACGCTTAAAATGTTTCATAACAAGTGTCCTTTCAATTTGATTTTCTTGTTTCTTAGTATTTTTTCCTGTACCGTATGCTATTACTCCATCTCCCCCTTATCATTTCGTCTGCGCGGTACAGCAAGCGCAAACAGCAGAATTCCAACGCCGAACATCACAAACATCCAGTCACCGATGCTGCCAGTATCTGGCAGGCGCGGATGGTGGGTATTTGTAATGGTTACGTGGTATGTCTTTTCGTCATACTTAGATTCGGTCATCGTGTAACCGGGGACCGGGTCCTCCTCAAACGAATAGACATAGTAGGCTTCGATGGTATTGGTCGGTTTCTTGTCCGAACCCATGGTATATTTCAGCACAGGTGCGTCTTTCAGCACCGTGCGCCAAACAGAGGATTGTCCGTTCTGAGCATTAGCCTTCGTTATCGTAACGGTTGCATACAAGGCTTTATTATCTCCAACGGGCGAGCCGTTCGCTTTAAACTCCTGCTGGTATACTTTGACCGTAATACTATCCGGGCGTTTGCCGTCAATGTTGGCGAAGTCCTTCCAGATTTTACTGATGGTCAAATCAATCTTCTTTTTACAGGGGTCTGCGGTATCGGCAGGTTCGGTAGTTGTACTGTCGGGGTTTGCGTTTGTGGGGGTATCGAGCATCAATACCGCTTTCGCCGGGCTCTCATAAGCCGCAAGGTCTGCGGTCTTGGATGCTGTGGTATCCTCCATCTTTGCATCCTTCAAATCATCGTATGCGTTGATGATTTCCAGATGCTTTACATCATACCGGTTATAATTGGTGCCGGTAGAGGTATCCGATTTGGCTGTGCTGAATATTGTGGTTCTATCCGCTTTGACAACCCGGTTCAGCACTGTATCAAAGGCACGGTAGATGGAATAGTAGTTGTTGTTGCCCTCAATCGATTGGATAGTATTGAAGCTGTAAACCGACTTCAAATCATTCACGCCGGTAAAGGGTCCAACCAAGTTTTCTGTTCCGCGCACCACATCGCAGAGGGTCATGGTGCTGTTCTTGACCTGACCTTCATGGTTCAGGCCAATAAAGCCGCCGGAATAACCATCCTCATTTGTGCCATCTACATCATTTCCGGCACCGCCAGCAAATACATCGTATCCGGAAGAAATGCCTGTTACGCTGCAGCCGTCAATGTCGGTTCGGTTGCCCTTGATGAGGTTGATTTTTACATTGGAGATTTTGTCTTTATCTATGCCGCCGTTTTGCGTACAGGGCAGTTCAATGACCGAGTCACCGATGGTGATAATGGCAAGGTCGCTCTGGTTCGGTCCTGCTTTTTTGTTGAGTGCAACGCCGATTTTTAGACCGAGCAATTCAACATATAAGGTTTTGCCTTCGCTCATTACTTGAAGTTTCAGGATAGGACCAAGGTTGACATCGATTAAGCCAACATCCTGCAATTTTTCGATGTATAGGTAGTACAGAAGCTTATCCACAATCTCAAATACAGCGTTCAGCAGTTTGGACTGCAATTCAGCAGAAACCACATAGTTCATATCGGTCTTGCCGATAAAGCCGCCTGCGATTTTGCCGCTGGTGACCTGTTTAAGTGCCGTGGTGCTGCAGCCATTGATTTTGGCAAGGTCTGCATACCCGGCAAAGCCACCCGCAATGGGCTGTTCACCGCCTTTGGCCTCGACCACCGTGCCAAGCCCAAAGCCGGTCACGGTGCAGTTTTCCACATGGGAGCCGAACAAGTCGAGCACACCCACGGTGCCGCCCAGCAGCTCTTCAAGAACACTTACATCGTCAATGTCAGCCACGCCGCTTTTGCCCAAGTGCCCGACAAAGCCGCCTGTGTAGTTGAGTCCTTCTACGTTGGCAAGGTTGGAAACAGCACTGTTCTTTACGCTGCCGTCCATCATGCCGCCGCCAAAGCCGCCTGCACAACCGCTGTAACGGGTTTCACTCAAGGTTCCTTGCTGTTTTGCGGTATATGCCCGCACGGTCAGACCATCCGAAACGCCGGTGACTGTGGAATCGTAAATATAAGTGCGGAAGGCTTCCAACACCTTTGTTTTCCCCAGCTTAATCAAACCTTGCAGCAGCTTTGTTTCGTTGCCGTTCGCGTCTTTACCGGATATCTGTGCCACACCGGCCACATCAGCCAAGCCGAAGAATCCGCCCGCATACAGGCCGCCGTCTACACTGCGCAGATTTTGTACCTGTATCTTTTTAGCGTCAGAGTCCTTCTCGCCCACTGCACTGGCTTCCAGTGAACCCGCAAAGCCGCCCGCATAGGCTGCATACTTTACGGCGTCACCGTCTTTATACGCGCCATCTACCACAAATCCCCATGTATTGTCAGCGGCAGAAACGGTTGCCGCGTGAATGGTGGTGGCAGTAACCTGCAGCACCTTGACTAAATCGCCGGGGGCGCTGATGAGGTGTTCCAAGATACCTTGCAGCAAGCCGTTGGAGGCGTTGGTATTCACTCCCGCCACGCTGCCTGCCGAGGCAAGACCCACATAGCCACCAACCGCAATGCGACCCGTAACACGGCGCAGGTTGGTAGCGTTGCAGGAAGCCACGGGCGCGGCATACTTGCTAGTGGATTTCCATTGGTCAGCGGTGGGGAGTTTATTGGCTCCGTTCAGCTGAATCTGTGCGCCGTAGGCACTGCCTACATAGCCGCCCGAATAGCCGCAATGGTTTTCCGGCATGCCTGTGGCCTGTACCGTAAGACCTGACTGGTAGCCCTGCACTGAGGAATTGCGAACGGCAGGGACAAACAACTTTGCAATGCTCAGCAGTTGTTCTGCATTGAGTTCCAAACCCAGAATTTTGACTGTGCCGAGTTCTACTGCGCCACCGGTTTTCATCTGTCCGGCAAAACCGCCTGCACTGTGCATGGCACTGACCAGCTTGGCATCGTATGCCATGCAGTTGGTCAGGGTTCCGCTGTTCATGCAGCCCACATAGCCGCCTGCATCACCGCCGTAGAGCATATTGTTAAACTCACTGCGTCCGGCAACGACATTGTAGCCGTAGATGTAATCGGCAAGTTTTGCATCCAACTCAGCTTGCGAATCTACTTTTCCGGTTTGCGCCAATTCGTATCCGTAGCCGCCGTGTACGCCGACATACTCGACCCAGCTGTTCCATGTTTGCACGTCCAGCCCCGCCAAAGGACCATACACGGCTGTGTTGGTCTGTACCGGGTAAATGACACCCAATGCGCCGAGAATGTTATTGACTTTTATCAGACCGCCCAGCACCTTTAAGCCGCCGACTTTTGCGGTGTCTGCGGGTTCCATAAGACCTGTATAACCGCCCGCGTACTCATGCC
>ENA-UPTB01000244-UPTB01000244.1-human-gut-metagenome-genome-assembly--contig:-NODE-244-length-59972-cov-29.189699_pt1 | contig 59972 bp, 51 predicted proteins | sample MGYA00250046_ERZ773369 | MGnify/ENA primary metagenome ERZ773369 (study PRJEB29103, sample SAMN06111938) | human gut metagenome | biome: human gut; feature: ankylosing spondylitis patient; material... | reverse complement strand
TCCGGGTGGCCTCAAGAGACATAAGGGCTGACGCCGTAGTATTACATATAGTAACGCTACGGCGTCAGCCCTTATGTCCTTATGTTCTTCTGTTCTTCTGTTTACCGCGTTAGCGGCTGCCAAGACACGCTACGGCGTCGGCCCTTATGTTTCTTGAGGCCACCCGGACGTTAGTCCGTGGCCGTCAGTCGCGCAGCGGCCTTATATGTTTCTTATGTAGCTTATGTTCTTATGTTCCCGCGGTAAGCGGCTAACACAAACGTCATATCTTATGTTCTTATGTCCTTATCTTCTTATGTCTCCCGCGTTAGCGGCTGACCATCAGCCCATTAGCCCACATGTCTTTTCCCACAAAAAAGCGGTAAATACCGATTTTACCGGTATTATCCGCCTTGATTATCAGCACATATATACTCATTAGTATTTTTTTTGTAACTTTGCACCCGGAGAAAAAGGGGATAGCACGCGTTGTGCCTGTAAACCGACATAACGCACAAAATCTTCTACTTAACTACACACGATTACACATTACACACATACAATTTTGACTGACTGATGAAACGCATAATACTGTTCATGCAGGCGGCGCTGCTGCTCTGCACCCTCAACTCGTGCATACAAGACGAACCACTCAATGCCGAGTGCGACATAACGGGGGTGGACACACTGTGGCTGCAGCAAAACCGCAGCTTGATAAAGGGTAATCCGCGCATAGACAACAACCGCGTGTCGTTTACTGTGCCTTATGATGCCGATCGTTCGGCCCTTGCCCCCAAATTCTATCTTACCCCTGGCGCACGCCTTACGGCCATGGTTGACGGGGTGGAGGTGGCAGATGCCAACGGCATGACGCGCGACTTCAATACACCGCAAACCTACACAGCCCATTCGGAGGACGGCCAATGGAGCAAGCCCTACGAGGTGACCTTTGAACTTGAGGCACGGCCGGTTGAGAAGTGGGCACTCGACTTTGAAAACTTTGAGCTCGACCCCTCGGGACGTTACCAAGTTTGGTTCGAGATGGACGCCAACGATGCCAGCAATCCGCGCCGCAACTATTGGGCGTCGGGCAATCCGGGCTACAACCTTACGGGTCTTGGCTCGTCGCCAGAGGTGTTCCCCACCACTGCGGCTGAGGGGGGCGTGTCGGGCAAGTGTATAAAGCTCGAGACTAAGGACACTGGTATGTATGGCATGAACACCAGACCCAAAATGCCTATTGCAGCCGGCAACCTGTTCATTGGTGAGTTCGAACTGAGCAAGGCGTCGCGCTTCCCGCGCAAGGCCACCAAGTTTGGCCTGCCATTGGTGCGTAAAAAGCCCGTCACGCTCGAGGGCTACTACAAATATAAGGCCGGTGCCAAATTTACCGATGCCAAGAAAAAGGTGCAGCCCACCATGCACGACACGGCCGACATCTATGCTGTGGTGTATGAGATTGACCCCGACAATTTTGTGCCACTCGATGGCGACAACATACTTACTGCCTCAAACATAGCCCTTATGGCGCGCATCGACAAGCCCGCAGAATTTGAGGGCGACATGTCGGAACTTGCGGCTGCAGACTGGGTGCACTTTAGCGAACCCTTCAAACCTATGAACGGTAAGGAATTTGACGCAGAGCGTTTGGCTCGCGGCGGCTATGCCGTAGCCATTGTCATGACCTCGAGCCGCCAGGGTGCCTACTTCGAGGGCGCTATTGGTTCAACGCTCTATGTAGACCAGCTGCGCGTGGTGTATGAGTAGGCGAGAGCAATAAGGTAACAGACTCGTGTGCTCCTAATACAGGCAACAAAAAAAGTGATGGGTATGCCCCGTTGTAATGTGGTTGTCTGGCAAGGGCGGGCTGAAAGCCCAATGTATCACATAGCCCAGGGCAAGCGTAGCGGCACCCTGGGTGGTCCCACAACAAATAATATTGACGCGCCCTGAAAGGGCAAAAGCATAAATAGAGCGGCAAGGGTGAACATGATTAAGGCTTTTGCCCTTACAGGGCGCGACTGTTCCAACGCGTGATACCCAGGGTGTCGCTACGCTTGCCCTGGGCTATGTGCTCCATTGGGCTTTCAGCCCGCACTTGTAAGTAGGGTGTTGTTAGACATCATCGGTTGCGGCTCAGCAACTCAAGCAAGCTTGATTGCATTCGCCTCGTGCGATGATTCAGCCCGCCCTTACCAAATACGAAACTTCAATAATATAAGAATTACGACTAACAAGTAAATTAAGCTGAACGATGCAGACAAAGGCAATTACAGATAACTCTGAATGGTGCAAATATAGCGTAGAGTTGCCTAAAGAAGATGTGCGCTTTTTCAGAACCTTGGCAAAACGTTTGGGCTGGGAAGTAGGGCGCAAGCAGCGTAGTACGAAAAATGGTCAATAATATTACAATATCATCATTCGTTCAATGAAAAAGATACTACTCAGCATACTCCTGCTGCTGACCCTCATGCCTGCTGCCCAAGCGCAGAAGATGGGCGAAGCCAAAGAAACGGACACAAACTTGATAAAGGCTGCCCTGAAGGGCTGGCACGTGCGCATAGGCGCCGGTGTGAGCCTGGGCGGCACATCGCCTATGCCGCTGCCGGCCGAGATACGCAAGATTAACAGCTACAACCCCACGCTGTGCATTCAGCTCGAGGGCGCTGTGCAACGCAAGTTTGGTCCGCACTGGGGCACCATGATAGGCGTGCGCTTCGAAAACAAAGGCATGAAAACCGACGCCAAGGTGAAGAACTACCACATGGAGGCCACCAACAACAATCCGGCCGAGGGCACATCGGGCCAGGTGATAGGTGCCTGGACGGGTAATGTAAAGACCGAGGTGAACAACAACTACCTCACCTTCCCGGTGCTGGCCACTTATGCTTTCAACGACCGCTGGCAGGTGCAGGCCGGGCCTTACTTTTCGTACCTTATCAATGGCACGTTCAAGGGCGAGGCTTACGACGGTTATATCCGCGATGGTGTGCCCACGGGCAACAAGGCCGAGATAGAGAGCGCCACTTACGACTTCAGCAACGACTTGCGCCGTTTTGCATGGGGCGTACAGTTGGGCGGCGAGTTCAAGGCTTACAAGCACTTGTCGGTGTCGGCCAACTTGACATGGGGTTGCAACAGCATTTTCCCCTCCGACTTTTCGGCTGTGACGTTCAAGCTCTTCCCCATTTATGGCACGTTAGGGTTTAATTACCTGTTCTAAAATAAGTTGCTTGAAAGGTGCTGCAAAAAACGCAAGCACTAATGGGGGCGACGCGTCCCGCGTCGGGACAGAGAAAGGGAAGAAATACGAACCCTGCTAAATAATAGCTGCGTCTTTTCCCGACGCGAGACGCGTCGCCCCCATTAGAGCTTGCGTTGGGTGATAGCGTTTAGTGCAGCAAAGAAACGCAAGCACTAATGGGGGCGACGCGTCCCGCGTCGGGACAGAGAAAGAAAAGAAATACGAGTTCTGCTAAATAATAGCAGCGTTTTTTCCCGACGCGAGACGCGTCGCCCCCATTAGTGTTAGCGTTTAGTAGTAGCGTTTATTGTAGCGCTTGGTGCTGCAAAGAAGCGCAAGCACTAATGGGGGCATTATAACCGACAATAATAACAAATATATTCATACTTTTTTATGAGAAAACTTTTACTTATGGCTGTGGCCGTGTGCTGCAGTGCGCCCACCTTTGCACAGACCGACGTGCAACCCGTGGTGGGTGGCTATGAGGGCAACCTCTACGTCAATGTGGGTAGTGCCGACTATGTGGAGGACAAAGACCTGCGTATGTACGCCAAGGTGTTTGTCAATGCTTCGGAGGACGCTACCGGCAAGGTAGACTTCAGCTTGCCCAACTTCTCGTTTATGGGCTTAAAGCTCGGCGACATCTTTTTGCCTACTATTGGCTTGAACGCCCAAAATGGCGTTTACACCTTTGGCGAGAACCCCGAGGTGCGCCTGACATTCAATACACAGGAGATTGGTACCATCTTGGCTGATGCCAAGCTTGATGATGCACAGACCTACGTAAAGGGCGATAGCATCGTGGCCTATATTCCTGTAAAGTGGGTGCAAAGCGAGACACAGAAGGTGCCTATTGCCGTACTGTTTAAGGGCGCGCGCGTGAACCCCTACGCCTTGAGCAACTACAACTTTAATGATGCTACACGCTGGACGCAGAGCCGTCCGTGGGACAGCACGCATGGTTATTTTGACTGGACAGCGTTGCAGGACAACGATGAATATTGGGAGAGCTCAAAATGGCAGATAGAGGAATATACCACTCCTGACGCTTGGTGCATTTCGCACGTGATGGGCATGAACGGCCTCGGTGCCACAGTGGTGGGTGCTAAGGAATTGACCAACGGCGACGAAGAAAATCCCGACTATGCGGTGCGTTTGACCAACACCCCCAACCCATTTATGCCCACACAGGTTGTGCCGGGCTATATGACCCTCGGCACGAGCTTTGCCTCGGCCAGTGTGTTAGACCTCAACAAGGCCGACGGTGGTACGTTTGGCGGTGTGGCCTTTACTGGCAAGCCCGATGCCATACAGTTTGACTACAGCCGCTCGCACACACAGGCTGGCGACACGCTCTATGCTGCCGAGGTGATTAACAGCGAGGAGCCTGCCACTGTGGTGGCTTACTTGTGGAAGGGCCAGTACAAGCAGGAGGCTGTGCCGGGCGAAACGAATTATGGCAAGCCCTCGACAGTGACCATGTACGGCCGCGAGCGCAACATACTCGACATCAAGACCACTACTGGCGGTGCCGCAACCAAGAGCGACGACGCGGCTTGCATAGCCCAGGTGGTGAAGAGCATTACCGGCAATGTGGAGGGCAAACTCGAAACGATGGTTGTGCCCCTCGACTATGGCAAGTATGCCGGTACAGATGTGCAGCCCGACTCGCTGAACATCATCTTTGCGGCCAGCGACTACTTTGGCCAGCGCAGCAAGGTGGGTGCAGGCAATGCTTTGGTGGTGGACAATGTGAAGTTGCTCTACTATCATGCCATTAAGGATGCCAGCTACAACGGCAATGAGTTTGTGTTCGGTGACGACAAAACTGCCGACTTTAGCACAGAGGCTTATGTGCCTGCCAACTTGCAGTTTACCAAGGTGGGCCAGGGTGCCACTGTGGAGCAGGTTTATAACGCCGAGACAGGTGTGTTGACCATTACGGTGAAGGGTCAGGACGTGCGTTTCAACCCCGAGTCTGTAACGGTGTACACCATTCAGTTTGACGCTGCTAAGACCGCCATTGCAGGTGTGAAGGCTGATGCCGCAGCTGAGGCTGCCCCTGCCGTTTACGCTATTGATGGCCGCCGTTTGGCTGCCCCTGTAAAGGGTGCCAACATCATTGGTGGCAAGAAGGTTATCAAGTAATTAACAACAAAACAATAACAACAACGGGGCTGTGCCGTGCCGGTGCAAACCTTGCGCTTGGTGCAGCCCCCTTTTAACGCAAAACAAAACAATGAAAAAACAACTTTTGACGCTCGCGCTGCTGGCTGTGGCTGGCACGGCGGGGGCGCAGCAATTGCCGAATGTGGGATTTGAAGGGTGGAAAACTGCATGCGGAAATACCTTTCAGGCTTCTGATAAATCAGAAAAGCAAAGGCCTGGTGTGGAACCTGAAGGTTGGAATGGTTCCAATGTAAAACAGTCGGTGTTTGGTCAGACTGCTACAGAAGACAAATTGGTAACCCAACAAAAGTCGGACGGTAGAGGAAAATATGTCAAGTTAGCCAACAGATATGTTGAAAAATGGGGTATTGGTGCCACGGCTCCAGCATATTTAACATTCGGTACACCTTGGTCATATCCAACTTCCGATAAGAATTCTCAAGATGGTGGAACCTTTGGCGGTGTTGAGTTCAAATACCGTCCAGATGCCATAAAGGGTATGTATAAGCGTACTAATGTAAGTGGTAAGACTGAGAACGCTCATATTATTGTTTATTTGTGGACTGGAACTTTCACGTCAAAGATAGGAAAAGGAGGCTCTCCGAGCATAAGCAAAGAGAATGTCGACCGTGCAATTATGGGCAAGTCGAATGCTGGAACCATTACAGGTGATGGCAAACTTGTAGCTTCTGCTGACCATGAATTTGCAACGACGAAAAATAACGATTGGGAAGAGATAATTGTTCCTATTGTCTACAATGATAAGACCACAATTCCAACTAAGATGAACGTGGTTATATCGAGTGCTGATTACTGGACGCGTTCAAATATAATTCCAACGACAACAGGCGTTGATGGTAGTGTACTTGAGGCTGATGACATCGAATTCGTTTATTATCACGCTCTCAATTCTGCCACATACGATGGCCAAGCTATACCAAACTTTGATGAGGGAACATTGAACTATGACCTTTCATCACAGGTTTATGACGAAAAGAAGTTTGATTGTACTGTGAAGGGTATAGGTGCAGAGGTTGTAAAGAGCTATGATGAGTCAACAGGCTTGCTCACTGTTACCGTAAATGGTAACAATATTTCAGCTGATGCTACAAGCAAGACGGTGTACACCTTCCAGTTTAAGAAGGTGAATTACACAGGTGTGCTCTCAGCCCTCAGTGTGAATGGAAAGAACATAGAGACTTTTGCCGAAGGCAGTTATCACTATACCGTAGTAGGCGACTATGCCGATGGCTGTGTGACGGCTACGGCCAAGGGTGCTGATGACGTGGTGGCCACCAACTATGATGCAGCTACTAGCATTTGTAGCATAAATGTGACTGGTGGCTCTAAGGCAAACACCTATTTTGTAAAGTTTGCAAAAGCCACTACCGACTACAAGGGCAAGATGAGCATCGCTATGGTAGGACAACAACTGCTGTCGGCTGCTACATCAACCGTAGGTATTACAACCCCTGTTGATAACAAGGTCGACTTCCAACTCCTTGGCTTTGCCCTTGGTGGGGAACCCATCGGTGACATCTTTGTAACCGATGTGCCATATGCTGAGGAAAATGGTGTGGTAAACCTCTATAAGGAGCAGACTATTACTATATTTGGTGATCAATCAGAGAATATGGGCTTGATAGACCTCCCCGTAGTGCTCACGGGTACGTTGAAGGACGGCAAACTCACTGCGAATATTGGCATTACTTGGAATGGCATGAAAATCACAGTAGACCTCGTTCCGCTTGATGCTACAAGCCTTGACCTTTCGTCAAACGCTGTAGGTCTTGAGGGTACTCCGCTTGCCGGCATGAAGGCCGACATGACCAACAAGAACATGACCATCTTCTTGCCCGAGGGCACAGAGGGTGTAGATGCTATGGAAAAGAACGTAGTAGTAGGCACCACCGCCAGCAACCTTTCACTCGCTGATGGCAATGACTGGGGTGTGACCAAGGACTTCACTGCCGCAGCAGTAAGCTATGACCGCGTATTTAAGACTGATAACTATGTGCAGAGCTTTGTATTGCCCTTCGGCTTTACAGTGCCCGCCGGTACTACGGTGGCTGAACTCAGCAGCGTGAATGGTGACAACCTCGTGTTCAAGCCCGTGGCTACGACTGAGGCCAACAAGCCTTACTTGGTGGTGACTAATGACAAGGACTTTATCAACAAACTGACAAATGTGCAGGTGAAGGCTACTACGGGTGCCGACCTGACTACTACCGTGGACAATGTAAGCCACATTGGTTCGTACACTGCCCAGAATGTTGAGAACGTGTATGGCTATGCCAATGGCAAGTTTGTTAAGGCTACCACTGGTTCGGTGAAGCCCTTCCGCACTTATGTCAAGGTGGCTGGCTTACAGGCTGCGCCCATGGCTTTCGGTGTGAACATTGAGGGTACTGTGACGGGCATCAACAATGCCACTACTGCTGCCACTGCCAAGGAGGCTATCTACAACCTGCAGGGTGTGCGCGTGAGCGGTGACTTGAAGCACCTGACAAAGGGTGTGTACATTGTGAACGGCCAGAAGGTGGTAGTGAAGTAACACATAATAATATTAAGAAAGACAATGAAAAAGACATATATGCGCCCCGAGGGCACAGTAATACAGCTCTGCATGGAGCAGCACATTCTTGACGGTTCGATTACGGCTAACACTTCAAAGGCTGACGCCCAGGACGATGTGGAGTTTGAATCGGCCGCCAAGGGCTGGGGCAGCGAAAGCTGGAGCGAGGAGTAAAGGCGCTCATTAAGCTTTAGCTCAAAACTCGAGCATAAACTCGAGCATAAATGGGGGCGATGCGTCCCGCATCGGGGTAAAAGGGGGTTGTGCTCTCTTTGCCCCGGCGCGGGGGGTGTCGCCCCCATTGGTGTTTTTGGGGGGTGGGCATATTGGGCATAATGGGCATATTAGGCATATTAGGCAATAGGCATATTAGCCATAATAGGCATATTAGGCATATTAGGCAATAGGCATGATAGGCAATAGGCATGATAGGCAATAGCCATAATGGGCTTGATAATACAGCCCGCTCGCACATTTTTTTTGAAAAAAAGTGCGTGCGGGCTGTAACTTTTTGCCGCTATGACCGTCTACATAACAGAGAGCCAAAAATGAAAGAGATAGATTTTCGACAAGACCTCCTTCCGCTAAAGGATAAAATATACCGTGTGGGCCTGCGCATCACGCTCAACGCCCAAGAGGCGGAAGACTTGACGCAGGACACGCTGGTGCGTGCCTGGACAAGGCGCGCAGAGCTGGCGGGGGTGAAGAACTTGGAGGCTTTCTGCATAACCATTTGCCGCAACCTTGCGCTCGACCGCATGGCGCGGGCCGAAAATGCTAACCAGCCGCTCGAGGCTGCGGGCACGGAGGCTTGCGACACGGCTCCGGGACCTGACGAGAGGTTGGAGAGGGACGAGAAGTTGCAGCGGGTGCACCAAATATTCAACGCTCTGCCCGAAAGGCTGCGCACGGCGCTGCAGTTGCGCGACATTGAGGGTTTGAGCTATGCCGAGGCCGCCGGGGCAATGGAGCTGACGGAGGCCGCCTTTAAGGTGACGCTGCACCGCGCTCGCAAGGCTGTTAAGACACAATACGAAAAAATTGAGAACTATGGACTATAAGTATATTGAACAACTCCTTGACCGCTACTGGGCCTGCGAGACCTCTGAGGAGGAGGAACGCATACTGAAGGCTTTTTTCAGCCAAAAGGACGTGCCGGCCGCACTGGCGCGCTACAGGGCTTTGTTCGTATATGAAACCGAGCAATGTGCCGCCAGCACGTTGGGCGACGACTTTGACCGCCGCGTGATGGAAGCTGCCGGTGTGGCTGACGGGGCTGAGGCTCCTGCCGCAGGGCGTGTGGTGTCGGTGCACCACATTACGCTGGGGCGCAGGTTGCGTCCGCTGTGGCGCGCCGCTGCTGCTGTGGCCATAGTGACGCTGCTTGGCACGGCTGCGCAGCACTCGTTTATGCAGCCTTCGGCCACGGACCAGGCTGCTGGTTGGGACTATAACCAGTCGGCTTACAAGGATTCGTACCAGGATCCGCAGAAGGCTTACGAGGCGAGCATGCGCACACTGGAGATGTTTAAGGAGGGCGCACAGACTGCTGTGAATGACTCTGCTACTCATAATGCGGCTGACAGGGCTGCCAAGAACTGATGGGCGGGGCTATGGCACTGAAACATTGGTTTGTGACTTTGCTGCTGGCCCTTGTGGCTGCGGTGGCCGCCCGTGCACAGGGTGGCGGCGAGCAGGATTTTGCCTCGCGTTTTATGTCGCTCTATGGCAAGGGCCGCGCGGTGGAGTGTACCACGGTGTCGCCGCTGATGCTTGAGCGCATGATGCAGCTGCCTGATGTGGAGGGTGACTCGCACACGCGTGAGGTGCTGAAGCAGCTCAAGTCGATAAGGCTGGTGAGCAGCACGGCGGGGCATGATGTGACGCACCTTTATGCTAACGCGCGCCGGCTGGCTGAACGTAATGCCTTGCGCTACAAGTTGTACGCCGAACGGGCTGGCAAACGCCTGTATGTGCGCCGCAGGGGCAAGTATATTGTGGAGATGGTGCTGATGATGAGGCACTCGGGCCGCTTTGACTTGATTAACCTGACGGGTAACATGACGAACGACTTTCTGGACACGCTGATGAGGCGCTGAGGCGCTGGGGCGGGCTGAGCCGGGTTGTTTTGGCTTTGGTCTTTCGCTCTTGACTTTTGACAATCAATTTGCACTTTATCATAAAACAATCAAACGCTCCCGCCCGTGCCACGGGGTTGAAATAATGGCGCAAGCGATCTTTAATAAAACAATCAACTTTTGACTGTATGCCTCTGGGCGCGGTGCACGACTTTGCCTTTTACCTGTGTGCTGCATGGCTGTTTTTGGCCCCCGGAATAATGGTTTCAGTTTTCTCTCTCTCAAAATGGGGTGGCTGGGTGGCACTAACTTGCTGGCAGGCGCTCTATGCAAGATAAACAGGGGAGCATGTTGCTCGCACACAATGTGTCGGGCTGCTTGCTTCCCTTTATCTTTTGCTCGCTGCGCGAGTTGCTGATGGGTTGATGGGTTGATGGGTTGATGGGTTGCCGCTAACGCGGGAGACATAAGGACATAAGAACAGAAGATATTACGTTTGTGTTAGCCGCTTACCGCGGGAGACATAAGAACATAAGCTACATAAGAAACATATAAGGCCGCTGCGCGGCTGACGGCCACGGACTATCGTCCGGGTGGCCTCAAGAAACATAAGGGCTGACGCCGTAGCGTTACTATATGTAATGCTACGGCGTCAGCCCTTATGTCCTTATGTTCTTCTGTTCTTATATTTACCGCGTTAGCGGCTGCCAAGGCACGCTACGGCGTCAGCCCTTATGTTTCTTGAGGCCACCCGGACGACAGTCCGTGGCCGTCAGCCGCGTAGCGGCCTTATATGTTTCTTATGTAGCTTATGTTCTTATGTCTCCGCGGTAAGCGGCAAACACGAACGTCATATCTTATGTTCTTTTGTTCTTATGTCCTTCTGTTTCCCGCGTTAGCGGCAGCCTCAGCAATGTAAAGCGAAAAACATTGCATTTTTCCCGCGGGACGCGTTAGGATATAAGGTCAAGGAAAGAAGATTGAGAGCCAGGCGCATACACCGTCATACCCGGCAGCCCCTGGCCCTCACGTGTCTTTATTTTGCAACGCGTTTGGCACGGCCAGCGCGCGGACGCTTATTCTTCTTGGCATAATTCTTTTTGCCGCCCTTAGCCTTTTTGGCCTCAGGTGGCGGCACGGGTGCACCCCCGCTCTTGGCAGCCTTTTCAGGCTTTATGTCGCCCCCCTCGTCGCCCACCAGGGCAAAATCGAGCTGACGACGCTCAAGGTTAGCGCGCTCCACGCGTATGCGCACCTTGTCGCCCAGGCTGTAACGCTTGCGGTAGCGGCGGCCCACCAGGCAGAAGTTGCGCTCGTCGAACTCATAGTAGTCGTCGAGCAACAAGCGCAGCGGAACCATGCCCTCGCACGAGTTCTCGGTAATCTCCACATACAGGCCAAACTCCGTCACACCGCTCACTGTGCCGTCGAACTCCTGGCCAATGCGGTCGGCCATGAACTCTACCTGCTTATACTTGATAGAGGCGCGCTCAGCCGTGGCAGCCAGTTGCTCCATGTTCGAGGCGTGTTCGCACAAGTCCTCATATTTTGTCTGGCTCACCGAGCGTCCGCCCTCAGCATAGCGTGTGAGCAAGCGGTGTACCATGGTGTCGGGATAGCGTCGTATGGGCGATGTAAAGTGGGTGTAATAGTCAAACATCAAACCGTAGTGGCCAATGTTGTGTGTGCTGTAGCGCGCCTTCATCATGGCACGCAGCGCCACCATTTCAACCACCTCTTCCTCCTTTTTGCCCTTAATGTCTGAGAGCAGGCGGTTAAGGCTCTTGCTTACCTCGGTTTTGGTGCCCTCGGTGCGTATTTTATAGCCAAAGCGTGCCACAAAGCCGCTGAGCTTCTCCATCTTTTCGGGGTCGGGCACATCGTGAATACGGTAGACAAACACCTTTGGCTTCCGGCCGCGCGGCACTACGGCTATCATCTGTGCCACACTGCGGTTGGCCAGCAACATAAACTCCTCAACCAACTTGTTGGCGTCCTTGGCCACCTTGACATAAGTGCTGATGGGGTGCCCCTTTTCGTCCACCTCAAAGCGCACCTCTGAGCGGTCAAAGCCTATTGAGCCGTTTTTGAAGCGTTTGGCGCGCAGTATCTTGGCAAATTTGTCAAGCTGTATGAGTTCGGCCGCATATTCGCCCTCGGGCTCAGTGCCAGCGGGCAGTGGTTCGGGGTGTTCGCCCGGCAGGTTGAGGTCGGCCTCTGAGGCCACGCCGTTGCGCTCGAGTATGGTTTGCACCTCCTCGTAGGTAAAGCGTCGGTTGCTCTTGATCACCGTGTGTGCCAGGTGCCAGTCCTTTATCTCGCCCTTGTCGTTGATGTGGAATATGGTAGAGTAAGCCAGTTTCTCCTCATCGGGTCGCAGCGAGCATATAAAGTTGCACAAGCGCTCGGGCAGCATGGGTATGGTGCGGTCGACGAGGTAGACACTGGTGGCACGCTTCACAGCCTCCTTGTCAATGATGTCGCCCTCCTTCACATAGTGCGACACATCAGCAATGTGCACACCCACCTCCCACAGGCCCTTTTGCAGCTGGCGTATTGACAGCGCATCGTCAAAGTCCTTGGCGTCGTGCGGGTCGATGGTGAAGGTTGTCACCTCTCTAAAGTCCTCGCGGCGTGATATCTCTTCGGGCGTGATATCGGGCGAGAGTTTCTCGGCCGCCTTCTCCACCTTTTCGGGGTAGGTGTACGGCAGTCCGTACTGCGCCAGTATGGCATGCATCTCGGCATTGTTCTCGCCCTGCTTGCCAAGTATGTCCACCACCTTGCCAATGGGGCTTTTCGAGTCGCTGGGCCACTCAATAATCTTTACCACGGCCTTGTCGCCGTTCTGTCCGCCGTTAAGCTTGTCTTTGGGTATGAAGATGTCGTTGGCCAGCGAGCGGCTCTCGGTCACAAGAAAACCGTAGCCGCGCTCCACCTGCAGTTGTCCTACAAAGGTGTCGTTGGCGCGTTCAAGTATTTCGGTCACCTCGGCCTCGCGTGTGTGTCCGGCGCGGCGTGCCAGCATGGTCACCCTCACGCGGTCGCCGTCGAGCGCGTGCAGCGAGTTGCGCTCACACACCAGTATGCTCTTACCGCCATCGTCGGGCACAAACGAGTTGCGCCCGTTGCGCTTGCGCACAAATGTGCCCTCCATCACGTTAGAGCGCACAGCATTGCGGTAGTGCCCCTGTCCGTCGGAGGTTACATAATCGTCGAGCACCAAATCGTTGAGTGCGTCCATCACTATCATTTTGGCCGGGTGGTTGCTTGCCTTGAAGTGGGCAAACAGGTCCTTCACGTCATATTCTTTCTCAGGGAACTCGTTGAATAGGTCGACGAGCTGCTGTGCCACGGCCTTTTTCTTAAGGCGCGAGCCAGAGCCTCCCTTTTTATCTTTCTTTGCCATAATTTCATGGTTTTGTTTTACAGCTGCTCCCAAGAGCGGGCTTAATACTTACAAAGTAACGATATTTTTCGGGAAAGTGCAAAGTCTTTAATATATAATAACGCTGTAAGAGATACAAACTTCGTACTTTTGTTGCCAAAATAACCGCACACTATCACATGTTACACAAAATAGTAGTCATGCTGTTCATGCTGCTTGCCCCCTGCGCCCCCATGCTGGCGCAGCAGCCCACCGATGATGCAGGAAAGCAAAACACGGAGGTGGAGGAGGTGGAGGTGCCCATTATGACGCAGATGGGCACCGTGCAGTACAAGGGCAAGACCATTCCGCACATTATCATGCCGGCGCTGCCCAAGTATGCACCGCTCACGTTTAAGAACGACCGCGAGCGGGCGGAGTACAACCGCTTGGTGTACAACGTAAAGAAGGTGCTGCCATGGGCCAAACTGGCCAAACTTACCATTATCGAGACGGTGGAGGTGCTCGACCAGCTGCCCGACAAGCGCTCGCGCGATGCCCACATCAAGGAGGTGGAGCGCGGACTGAAGGCGCAATATGGCCCGGCGCTTAAAAAGCTGACACGCTCGCAGGGGCGCCTGCTCATCAAGTTGGTCAACCGCGAGTGCAACCAGACGGGCTACGCCATAGCCAAGGCTTTTATCGGGCCATTCAAGGCCAACCTGTACCAGGGCATTGCCGTGCTGTTTGGCAACAGCCTCAACAAGAAGTATGACCCCGACGGCGACGACCGGTACACGGAGCGCGTGGTGCGCATGGTGGAGGCTGGTTTGATATAAAAGGCCGCCTTTGCTGTTGAGAGGGTGTGTCAAAACTCAATTTGTGCGGGCTGAATCATCGTGCAAGGCGAATGCAATCAAGCTTGCTTGAATTGCTGAGCCGCAGCCGATGATTCAGCCCGCACAAATCGACTTTTGACACACCCTCTTGATTGTAAGACACCTCGCATTTGTGAAATAATGCGTGTGTTATGAGGGTGTCCTAACGCACGAAAATCACATAATCATTCCACCAACGTATAACTTGTGCTACGTCCACCCTCGGCAGCTGGTTGCAATATGCCTTTCTTTATCAAATCATTGATGTCGCGTGTGGCAGTATCTTGCGAGCAATGGTTAATCTTATACCATTTTGAAGATGTGAGCTTGCCCTCGAAGCCATCAAAGAGCATATTTACAACTTTGCGCTGCCGATTGTTGATAGGAGTTAAGCGATGTTCCTGCCAAAACTTCACTTTACGCACCACATTCTCTGTCTTGAGCAGAGCTGTTTGAAGCGCTTGCTGCAAAGTGTGCAGAAACCATGATATCCATTGCGTTACATCGGCTCCACCATGCTGCGCACGCTCTAATTGCACGTAATAGTCCTTACGATGCGTCAAAATCTCGGTAGACAGACTATAATAACGCTGCGAGGTTTGATCGGCCTGCGAGAGCAGAAGTTCGGTGATGGTGCGACAGATGCGTCCGTTACCATCGTCGAAAGGGTGTATGCTAACAAACCATAGATGAGCAATGGCGGCTTTGACAACAGGGTCGATGGGCTGCGAGGTATTCACCCAAGTTAGGAATTCCTGCATCATATAGGGTACATCGTCGCTTGGTGGAGCTTCATAGTGTACCGTTTCATGCCCCATTACGCCCGATACCACTTGCATGGGTTCCTCGCCTCTTCGCCATTGCCCTACATCTATCTTATAAAGTCCACTTCGGCCCATGGGGAACAAGGCCGCGTGCCAAGCAAACAAACGCTGATCGCTGAGAGGCGCAGCATATTGGGTAATAGCATCTACCATCACTTGCACAACGCCCTCCACGTAGTGATCGGCAGTGGGTAATCCTTCGTACTTCAATCCTAACTGCTTGGCCACAGATGAACGGACGCTATCACAATTAAGGATTTCGCCCTCTATTTGGGCAGAGTGAATAATCTCTTCGGACACAGAGTTGAGCACCGACTCGCTTTGTGCTTCAAGTCCGAACATCGAAATTCTGCCCAAGAGTTTGCCACGGAGCATATTCACCATAGCCAACGACTGGCTAAAGGCCGTGCTATCCCACGTAAAATGACCGACAGCGTCCACGAAGCTGACGCCGTGATAGCTGGGGTTCGGCTCGGAGAAAGCAGGGAACTTGCCGCTGGCCTTCCAGTCGAACTTGCCGGAATCGACGATGATGCCGCCCAGGGTGGTGCCGTGGCCGCCGATGAACTTGGTGGCAGAGTGAACAACAATGTCAGCGCCGTGCTCAATGGGGCGGATCAGGTACGGGGTGCCGAAGGTGTTGTCGATGACCAGGGGCAGGCCGTGCTTGTGGGCAATCTCGGCAATGGCGTCAATGTCGGGAATGTCAGAGTTGGGGTTGCCCAGGGTCTCCAGGTAGATGGCGCGGGTGTTGTCCTGAATTGCACCCTCGACCTCGGCCAGATTGTGGGCATCCACAAAGGTGGTAGTCACGCCGAAAGCGGGCAGGGTGTGCTCCAACAGGTTGGAGGTGCCGCCGTAGATGGTTTTCTGGGCAACGATGTGGCCGCCGTTCTGGGCCAGGGCCTGGATGGTGTAGTTGATGGCGGCAGCGCCGGAAGCCACAGCCAGGGCAGCCACGCCGCCCTCAAGGGCTGCGATGCGCTTCTCGAACACATCCTCGGTGGTGTTGGTCAGACGGCCGTAAATGTTGCCGGCGTCCTTCAGGTCGAAGCGGTCAGCGGCGTGCTGGGCGTTATGGAACACGTAGGAAGTGGTCTGGTAAATAGGCACGGCGCGGGAATCGGTGACGGGGTCAGCCTGCTCCTGGCCAACATGCAGCTGCAGGGTCTCAAAATGGTATTTACGCTCGCTCATGATAAAATCCTCATTTCTGTTATTTGTTATTTTTTGATAAAGAAAAAGCCGGGGCTCCCGATGGGTATAGCTCCCGGACAGAATAACAGGACAGCGCCGTTTTTACCGACAATGCAAAGCGTACCGCGCCCTGCACCCGACCTGTTCCGCCCGGGAGCAGCACATTCGGCCACAACGGAAATTCTGCCGCAGCAGGCTGCCGAACACAGTAGTCATACGCTTTGCACCTCCTTTTTGTAAGCACATACAGGGTTCTCGCAAGAACAAACCTATGTGATTTGTAGGTTGTTTGTATCATATCATGGATAAACCGCCTTGTCAATAGGAAAATAGGATTTTTACGCAAAAAATGGCAGTGCCGGAGGGAGGGCTTTCACGGCTCATTTAACAACTAACGTTAACCCAGAGGTGGGGCGGGGGGTGTGTTAAAGCTCCGGCCTCTGTTGAATCTGCCACGCAAAAAGGAGGGGACTTGCCCCCTCCCTGCGATACCTATTTATATTCACAGAATCGTGCCGCCGCCGACTACTACGTCACCATCGTACAGCACCACGGCCTGGCCGCGGGTGATGGCACGCTGCGGCTCATCGAATTCCACTTCCACCTTGCCGTCCGGCAGCGGGCGCACGGTGGCGGGCTGCTCGGGCTGGCGGTAGCGGGCCTTGGCTTTCACCCGCATAGGGGCGGTCAGTTCGGGGATAGAGATCCAGTTGAAGTCCCCGGCTACCAGCGTGGTGGTGAACAGTTCGCTCTCGGGGCCGACAGTGACGGTGTTTTTCTCCATGTCCTTATCGCAGACGTAAACCGGCGCACCCAGAGCCAACCCCAGGCCCTTGCGCTGGCCGTTGGTGTAGCGCACCGCGCCGTGGTGGCGGCCCACCACCTTGCCGGTGGTATCGATAAAATCGCCGTCCGGGTAAAATTTGCCGGTGTAGCGCTCCATAAAGCCGACGTAATCACCGTCCGGCACAAAGCAGATGTCCTGGCTGTCGTGCTTGTGGGCGTTGCAGAAGCCCGCCTTCTCGGCCAGCACACGGATGCTGGGCTTGTCCATGCCGCCTAAGGGGAACCTGGTGTGGGCCAGCTCGTCCTGGGTGAGGACATACAGCACGTAGCTCTGGTCTTTTTCACCGTACAGCGCCTTTTTCAGCAGCCAGCGGCCGGTGTCGGGGTCCTGCTCGATGCGGGCATAGTGGCCGGTAACGACATAATCCAGGCCGTGCTCCCGGGCAAAGGCCAGCATTTTATCAAACTTCATGTAGCGGTTGCAATCGATGCAGGGGTTGGGCGTTCCGCCCGCTTCATACGTAGCTATGAACTTTTTGATGACCTTCTCGCGAAATTCATCGGTGTAGTTGATGACCTCAAAGGGAATATCCAGCTGGAAAGCCACGTCGGCGGCGTCCTCCACATCTTTGGCTGAGCAGCAGGTGTGGAAGCCGCATTGGCCCAGGTCCTCATTCTGGTACAGGCGCATGGTAGCGCCCATGCAGCGGTAGCCCGCCTGCTTCATCAGGTAGGCAGCAACAGAGCTGTCCACGCCGCCGCTCATGGCGATCAGCGCGCCGGGTGTGTTTTCCATAGGGAACCCTCCTAAATCATGCAAAAAAGGGGCAGACATGGGTCTGCCCCTTGCATTATAGCAAATTATTCAGTTAGATGCAATCAGTCTGCAAACAACGGGGTGGACAGGTAGCGGTCGCCGGTATCGGGCAGCAGGGCCACGATGGTCTTGCCGGCGTTCTCGGGGCGCTTGGCCAGCTCGATGGCAGCCCAGACAGCAGCGCCGGAGGAGATGCCCACCAGGACGCCCTCCTTGTGGCCGACCAGCTTGCCGGTGGTGAAAGCGTCCTCGTTGGCAACGGGGATGACCTCGTCGTAGATCCTGGTGTCCAGCACGTCGGGCACAAAGCCAGCGCCGATGCCCTGGATCTTGTGGGCGCCGGCAACACCCTTGCTCAGCACAGGAGAGGTGGCAGGCTCAACAGCCACAACCTTGACGTTGGGGTTCTGGCTCTTGAGGTAGTCGCCGACACCGGTCACGGTGCCGCCGGTGCCGACACCGGCAACGAAGATGTCGACCTTACCGTCGGTGTCCTCCCAGATCTCGGGGCCGGTGGTTGCCTTGTGGGCGGCGGGGTTGGCCGGATTGACGAACTGGCCGGGCACAAAGGCGTTGGGGATCTCCTTAGCCAGCTCGTCAGCCTTGGCGATGGCACCCTTCATGCCCTTGGCGCCGTCGGTCAGCACCAGCTCGGCGCCGTAGGCCTTCATCAGCTGGCGGCGCTCCACGCTCATGGTCTCGGGCATGACGATGATGATGCGGTAGCCGCGGGCAGCAGCCACAGAGGCCAGGCCGATGCCGGTGTTGCCGGAGGTAGGCTCGATGATGACAGAGCCGGGCTTGAGGATGCCCTTGGCCTCGGCGTCATCGATCATGGCCTTGGCGATACGGTCCTTGACAGAGCCGGCCGGGTTGAAGTACTCCAGCTTAGCCAGGATCTTGGCCTGCAGGCCCTCGGCAGCCTCGATATGAGTGAGTTCCAGCAGCGGGGTATGGCCGATCAGCTGGTCAGCGGAAGTGTAGATTTTGCTCATGGTGGTGTCCTCCTAATTTATATAAGGTAATTGTTTATGTTATTGTACGTTCATAAAGGTTCCCTCTGTGAGGGTGACTCCCCACAGTGCGGGGAGATGTCGCGAAGCGACAGAGGAACCTGACCGCGTAAGCGGTGTCAGCGAAACTGACTAAGGGAGAGACAAATCCGTTAACGACCATTCAATCGCAGGCTCTCTCCCACCCGCTTCGCGGGAGCTCCCTCCCAGAGGGGGCCTTTGGCTAAGCGGCTGCTATCAACATCGAAACATGGAATTCGTTTTCATATATTCATACCTCACTTGTAGGTTGATTGGATTGTACCGCACAATTCCCTATTTGTCAATAGGGTTTGAGGGAATTTTTGCAGAAATATTTTGCCCGCCCCTGTTGCATTCCCATTTACCGACCTGTATAATAGGAATATAGAACAAAGGAGTACCACACATGATGATTTCAACGAAGGGCCGTTATGCGCTGCGGGTCATGGTCGATATTGCCGAGAACCAGCGCGATGGCTATATCCCCTTAAAGGAGATCGCCCATCGGCAGGACATCTCGGAAAAATATCTGGAGGCCATCGTAAAAGGGCTGGTGAAGGAGCGTTACCTCACCGGCCTGCGGGGCAAGTCCGGCGGTTATCGGCTGACCCGTACGCCCGAGGATTACACCGTGGGCGCCATCCTGCGCATTACCGAGGGTAGCCTGGCCCCCGTGGCCTGCCTGGAGCAGGAGCATGTGGACTGCCCCCGCATGGCGGACTGCCGCACCCTGCCCATGTGGCGCAAGCTGAACACGATGATCCAGGACTTTTTCGACGGCATTACCCTGGCCGACCTGATGGACACGGATCAGGTGGGGAACGATTACGTTATTTGATATTGAAAGGCTCCCTCTGCGAGACAGCCTCCCCCGATACGGGGGAGGTGGCACGAAGTGCCAGAGGGGGAGCGCTGTCGCCGCAGGCGACCGAGGGAGACACAAAAGAATTAACGGCTGCTAAATCGCAGGCTCTCTCCCCCACCCGCTTCGCGGGAGCCCCCTCCCAGAGGGGGCCTTTTTTATCGGCATCCAATCCCCTTTTTTGTCTCATTTGACAGTTTTCGACTTTTATTTACCGGTTTCTGTTGCTTTTTTGTCATATCGTATACTATAATAAGGTATAAAACTGTTAAATTTACCGCAAGAGAAACTGGGGTACTGAATGAGCGATAAACAACGGATCTTAATAGCTGACGATTCAGAGATGAACCGCGCCATCCTTACCGAAATGCTGGGCGAGGAATACGAGATCCTGGAAGCAGAAAACGGCCAGCAGGCCATCGAAATGATCGAGAAAAACAGCGGCATTGATCTGCTGCTGCTGGACATCATGATGCCGGTAAAAGACGGCTTCGATGTGCTGACTGCCATGAATCAATATCACTGGATCGACGAACTGCCGGTCATCATGATCTCGGCCGAAAACGCCACCTCTTTCGTAGAGCGCGCCTACGATCTGGGCGCGTCCGACTATATCAGCCGCCCCTTTGATATGGCGGTGGTGCGCCGCCGTGTGGTCAACACCCTGATGCTGTACGGCAAGCAGAAGCGCCTGATGCAGCTGGTGGCCGACCAGATCTACGAAAACGAAAAATCCAACTCGCTGATGATTACCATCCTCAGCCATATTGTCGAGTTCCGCAATGGCGAGAGCGGCCTGCACGTGCTGCACATCCGCACCTTCACCGAGATGATCCTGCGCAAGCTCATCACGATGACCAACAAGTACCCGCTGACCGAGACGGAGATCAGCCTCATCACCATGGCGTCCGCCCTGCACGACATCGGCAAGATCAACATCCCCGAAACCATCCTGAACAAGCCCGGCAAGCTCACGCAGGAAGAGTTCGAGATCATGAAGACCCACACCACCATCGGTGATAAGATTTTACACGAGCTGCCGTTCGAGCAGGACGCGCCGCTGGTCAAGACCGCGCGCCAGATCTGCCGCTGGCACCACGAGCGCTACGACGGCCGCGGCTACCCCAACGGGCTGAAGGGCGACGACATCCCCATCGGTGCCCAGGCCGTAGCGCTGGCCGACGTCTACGACGCCCTGACCAGCGAGCGCTGCTACAAAAAAGCCTTTGACCATGATACCGCGCTGCACATGATCTTAAACGGCGAGTGCGGCGCCTTCAATCCCCTGCTGATGGAGTGCCTGGTGGAGATCAGCGAGGATCTGCGCAGCAAACTGCACAGCGGCGCGGTGGACCACGACTACCTGGCCGAAGCCCAGCAGATCTCCGCCAAGGTGCTGCACAACAGCAACCTGCCCGAGCAGGACAACACCAGCCGTGCGCTGTCGGCATCCTCCATCAAGACGGATTTCTTCCTCCGCCACACCCACTCGGTGCAGTTCGACTACAGCGCCGCCACCAATGTGCTGACCCTGTCGGACTACGCGGCGCGGCATCTGCATGGCCCCCAGACCCAGCAGCTGACCGAGGCGACCTCGCAGTATTTCTTCTCGCAGGATGATATGCGCAAGCTGCAAAAACTGTTGCATGCCACCACCCCGCAGAATCCCGAGGTGAAAATGCGCGCCCAGCTGCCGATGGACGGCAAGTACCGCTGGTTCCGCGTTTACGCCCGGGCCATCTGGTTGGACGATACCAACCCGGTCTATCTCGGCGCAGTGGGTGAATGTCACCCTGTGCAGAGCACAGAGCTGCCGGACAAGGGCGAGAATGTCAACCTGGTCACCACCGAGGGCGTGCAGGCCATGATGCGCGGCATGGAACAGATCTTTGATGTAGTGCGCCTGGTGGATGTGAAAAAGAATACTGTATGGACTTTTGATGAAGCCGGCAAGTTGAAACCCACCAATCACCCCTGCCATGCGGTGTGGAACAAGAACCTGCCCTGCAGCAACTGTTCGTCCTTCCGCGCCTTTACCCAGCATAGCCAGATCTCCAAGCTGGAGTTCAACGACGGCAAGGCCTATCAGGTGCTTTCCAAGTATATTGAGGTGGACGGCACCCCCTGCGTACTGGAACTGGTAAGTAAGCTGAAAGAAAACCCGCTGCTGACCGTGGACGGCCGCAACCTGCTGAGCAATAACATGAGCGCCTACAGCCAGGCCCTCTACCGCGACCCCCTGACCAACGCCTACAACCGCCGCTATTACACCGAGCAGAGCGAGGCTTTCGCCAATGCCGAGGGCGTAGCGATGATCGACGTGGACAATTTTAAGGCCGTCAACGACACCTACGGCCACCAGGCCGGCGACGAAACGCTGCGCCTGATCGTGCGCGGCATTATCGACTGCATCCGAAGCAGCGACATCCTCATCCGCTACGGCGGGGACGAGTTTTTGCTGTTCTTCCCCAGCATCCCCTCGGACATTTTTGCTTCCCGCCTGGAGGAGATTCGCCGCCGGGTGGAGAGCATCACCGTGCCGGGCTGCCCGAACTTCAAGCCCACCGTCAGCATTGGCGGCGTGTACGGTGCCCACCCGCTGGCCGATGCCATCCACCGTGCCGACCTGAAAATGTACGACGCCAAGCACGAGAGAAACCACGTGTCCGTGTCTATTTTACCCCCCCCCCACAACGGGATTTTGATGTAGAATAAGGAAGTTTAAAAGGAGTATTCCCGATCATGACCCTGCAGGAATTTTACACCCGCATTGGCGGCAATTACGATGACACCCTCCGCCGCATCCCCAGCGAAGCCCTCGTGCGCAAGTTTGTGCTGAAGTACCCCAACGACCCCAGCTTTGGCCAGCTGAAAGACGCCCTGGCCGCCCAGGATTGGGAGACTGCGTTCCGGGCTTCCCACACGCTGAAGGGCGTGGCCCAGAATTTGGGTATGGAACACCTGTATCAGGTATCCTCGGCCCTGTGCGAGGCTGTGCGCGGCTCCAAGCCCCTGACCGACCCTGCCCTGTGGCCTCCCGTAGAGGAGGCCCATGCCCAGGTGTTGGCAGCGATCCAAGAACTGTAAACACCTATAAGGCTCCCTCTGCGAGGGTGACTCCCCACAGTGTGGGGAGATGTCGCGAAGCGACAGAGGGGCCCGGGCCCGAAGGGCTGTCAGCGAAACTGACGGGGGGATCGTCTCGTCTGTGTGGCAAGTCGGTTTACAATTTCACACCCCGCATTTTCCGGGCGGTTCAGCCTGCCCGGGACGCCGGAGAACCAGGAGTTTTGTATGACATTTTATTCTTTTTTGTTTTTGTTTTTTGCCTACTCCTTCCTGGGCTGGGTAGGGGAGGTCCTTTACACCGCCGTGACCAGGCGCAGGTATCAGGACCGCGGCGTCCTCAGTGGGCCGCTGTGCATTTTGTACGGCATCGGCGCCCACCTCATCAGCTTTGCTCTGCGGGACCTCAGCAATGACAGCTGGTTCTTTTTGGCCGTCTTCAGCGCCGTGTACGCCACCGTCATCGAGTGGGTGGCCGGCCACATCCTGGAGCGCACCAGCCACACCCGCTGGTGGGACTACAGCGATATGCCGTTTAACCTGGACGGCTACGTCTGCCTGGGGGCCTCGGCCCTGTGGGGCGTGTTGGGCGTTGTGGCGGTGAAATGGGGCAACCCGCTGCTGCTTGCCCTTTATGGCTTGCTGCCCCACCGGCTGATCGCCATTATCCTGTGGGCGGCGCTGGTCATCTTTGCCATCGACGCCGTGGGCACCCTTTTGGCCATGCTGGGCCTGCGTTACCGCTGGGCCGCCGGGGCGGAGATCGAGAACCGCCTGGCCAACTTTACCGTCAACACCGGCATGGCGCTTCTGGGCTGGGTCGAGCAGCGCATGAACAAGGCCCACCCGGCCCTGACCTTCCGGCGCCAGCGCCGGGCCAAAAGCACCACCTTTGCCGAAGGATGCAGCCCGTATAAGATCATCCTGCTTTTCTTCATCGGCGCGTTTTTGGGCGATATTACCGAGACGATCTTCTGCCGCATCACCGCCGGTTACTGGATGAGCCGTTCCAGCGTGGTGTGGGGGCCATTTTCCATCGTGTGGGGCCTGGCCATTGCCGCCGTGACCCAGCTGCTCTACCGCTACAAGGACCGCCCCGCCAGCTGGCTGTTTGTGGCGGGCACCCTGCTGGGCGGCGCGTATGAGTATTTGTGCAGCGTGTTTACCGAGGTCGTGTTCGGCACGGTGTTCTGGGATTACAGCGCCATCCCGTTCAACCTGGGCGGGCGCATCAACCTGCTGTACTGCTTCTTCTGGGGCTTTGCCGCCATTGCCTGGTTCAAGGTGTTGTACCCGCCCATCTCCCACATGATCGAGTCCCTCCCCAAGCGGTTCGGCACCGTGCTGACCTGGGGGCTGTGCGTGTTCATGGCCGCCAACATCGCCGTCAGCTCCGCCGCGCTGGTGCGCTATAACGAGCGTGTCCGCGGCGAAGCCGCCGCCACCAGCCTGGCCGCCTGCCTCGACGAGCACTTCGACGACGCCCGCATGGCCAAGGTCTACCCCAAAGCCGTGCATGTAGAAAAGTAAGACGGCGGGGGAGAGAGCCTTGCCTGAAACTCTCTCCCTGCCGGATAGAGGCTTTTTTGAGTTTGTATCTTTTCCCGAAGTGTGCTATACTGATAGCCGCACGAAAATTTGAAGGAGGAACTGCCCATGCTGCGCAATGAAGCGATGGATGAATACGGCAAGGCCCAAAAGCTGGGCCAGAAAGATTACCGTGAGAAGATGCTCCACGGGCAGTCCCCGTTTTTGCCGGTGCTGGATGACATCCTGCAAAACGTGCAGGTGGAAAACCAGCTGCCCCTGGGCCTGGTCGAAATCCCGATAAAGCTGGTGGTCGGCACCAAAACGGCAGGCCGCACCGCCGCTTTTGCCAGCAATTTTATGCCCCTGCTGGATTTAAATAGCGAGTTCGGCTCCAAGTGGGTCGCCCTTTGCATGGCCCACGTGGACGAGGGCATCCGTGACCCCATCCGCTGCTTTGAGTACATGGGCCGCTTCTATGTGCAGGAGGGCAACAAGCGTGTCAGCGTGCTGAAATACTTCGAGGCCGGCAGCGTGACCGGCAACGTCACCCGCGTGGTGCCCAAATACAACGATACCCCGGAAGTGCGCCTGTACTATGAGTTCATGCACTACTATCCGCTCATCCAGACCTATCTGTTGACCTTTACCAAGCCCGGCAGCTACGGCCGCCTGCAAAAGGCCATGGGCAAAGGCCCCGAGGAAAAGTGGACCGCCGAGGACCGCTCCGCCATCCTGTCCCTGTACAACTGGGTCGAGAAAGCCTACACCGCCTTGGGCGGCGACAGGCTGCGCGCCACCGTGGGGGACGTACTGCTGCTGCTTTTGCGCCTGTACTCGATGGAAGAGCTGGCCAAAGCCAGCCCCAACGAGCTGCAGCAAAAGGTCGACGCCCTGTGGGATGACGTGCTGGCCCTGCAGAACGATGACCCCGTCACCGTCAGCGAAAAGCCGGCCGAGCCTGCCCAGACAAAACTGCTGGAACGCATTTTGCCCATCCACCCGGCAGCCCCCACCCACTTAAAAGTTGCCTTCATCCATGAGCGCACCCCGGAGACCAGTTCCTGGACCAGCCAGCACGAGTTTGGCCGCACCCAGCTGGACACTGTGTTTGAGGGCAAGGTGGAGACCTTCGCCTACTTCAACGCTGTGCCCGGCCGGAACGCCGACCTGCTGATCGAAGCCGCCATCTCCCACGGCGCAGACATCGTATTCACCACCAGCCCCAAACTGGTGGGCGCCAGCCTGCGCTCGGCAGTCAAGCACCCCACGGTGCGCATCCTCAACTGCTCCATGGAGATGCCCTACGCCAGCATCCGCACCTATTACACCCGCGTATACGAGGCCAAGTTCATCACCGGCGCCATCGCCGGGGCCATGGCCGGCACCGACCGCATCGGCTATGTGGCGGATTACCCCAGCTTCGGCGTGCCCGCCAACATCAACGCCTTTGCGCTGGGTGCCCGCATGGTCAACCCCCGCGCCCGCATTGAGCTGCGCTGGACCTGCCTGCCCGACCAGGAGGACCCGCTGGCCGTCTTTACCCGCAAGGGCATCACGGTGGTTTCGGGCCGCGACGCACCGGTGCCGGGCCGCCCCCAGCAGGAGTTCGGCACCTTCCTCATCCGTCCGGGCGGCGTATTGCAAGATCTGGCTACGCCCTTCTGGCACTGGGGCCAGTTCTACGAGAATGTGGTGCACAGCGTGCTGGACGGCGGCTGGGTGCGGGATAAATCCGGCACCGACGGCCGCGCCGTCAACTACTGGTGGGGCATGAACAGCGGTGTCATGGACGTGTTGCTCAGCCGCGAGCTTCCCTCGGACGTGGCGCATCTGGCCCGCATCCTGCGGACAGGCGTCACCGCCGGTATGATCGACCCGTTTGCCTGCCGCATCACCGACCAGAACGGTACGGTGCGCAACAGCGGCCGCCACGGGCTGGATGTGGAGCAGATCGTCCACATGGACTATCTTTGCGACGCCGTGGACGGCACCATCCCCGAGTACGACGACCTGACCGAGCAGGCCCGCCCGATGTACCGCATGCAGGGTATCCACCGTGACCAGCTGCCTGCCGAGAAGGAGGCCACGCTATGAAGCTGCTGTGCATTGCCGATGAGGAGTGCAAGGCGCTTTGGGATTACTATACTCCCGATAAGATCGAGGGCGTAGACCTCATTATAGCCTGTGGCGATCTGAACCGCCAGTATCTTGAGTATCTTACCACCATGGCCCCCGTGCCGGTTTTGTACGTGCACGGCAATCATGACGAAAACTATGACCATCACCCGCCCGAGGGTGCCATCTGCCTGGATGACAACCTGTTCGTCTACCACGGGCTGCGCATTGTGGGGCTGGGCGGGTCCTGCCGCTACCGCACCGGTGCCTGGCAGTTTACCGAGGCCGAGATGCGCAAGCGCATCAACCGCCTGCGGGGCAAGATCGACCGCCACGGCGGGTTTGACATCCTTGTCACCCACGCGCCGATGCACGGCTACGGCGACTTGAACGACCTGCCCCACCGCGGCTTCACCGTTTTTCACGAGCTGCTGGACCGCTACCATCCCCAGCTGATGCTGCATGGTCATATCCATCTGACCTACGGCTGCAACATCCCACGGGAGCACCGGTATGGGGCCACCCGCATCGTCAACTGCTACGAGCGTGTCGCCCTGGAGGCCGAGCCTGTGCTGAAAGAACGCACGGGGCACCGCTTCCTGGCACGCCTGCTGCAGCGACCCTGACACCATTTGTAAGGAGAACCACCCATGACTAAAATTGCCGTATTCGGCGCAGGTACCTGGGGCATTGCACTGGCCCGTCTGCTGGCGGTCAACGGCCGCGATGTAACCGTTTGGAGCGCGATTCCCGCCGAGCTGAAATCCCTCAGCACTACCCGCCGCCACCCCAACCTGCCGGGTATGGAGCTGCCCTCCGCCATGCACTACACCGCCGATATTGCCGAGGCCTGCACCGGGCGCGACATCCTGCTGTTTGCGGTGCCGTCCCCGTTTGTGCGCTCCACCGCCAAAAAGGCAGCCGAGTACATCCCGGATGGCCAGCTGATCGTGGACGTGGCTAAGGGGGTCGAGGACAAAACCCTGATGACGATGAGCGAGATCATCGAGGATGAGCTTGCCAAGGCCAAGCGCACTGCCCGCGTGGTGGCCCTCTCCGGCCCCACCCACGCCGAGGAAGTGGCCCGCGATATGCCGACTTTAATTGTTGCCGCCAGCGAGGATGAAGCCGCCGCCAAGGCCGTGCAGAAAGCCTTCACCGCGCCCAGCTTCCGCGTCTACACCAACACCGACCGCCGCGGCACCGAGCTGGGCGGCGCGGTCAAGAACGTCATTGCGCTGGCCGTCGGCATCGCACTGGGCCTGGGCTACGGCGATAACGCCAAAGCCGCCCTTATCACCCGCGGCAACGCCGAGCTGACCCGGCTGGGTCTGGCCATGGGCTGCAAGCCTGAAACCTTCGCGGGCCTGTCCGGCATGGGCGATTTGATCGTGACCTGCACCAGCATGCACAGCCGCAATCTGCACGCCGGTATGCTGCTGGGCCGCGGCAAAACAGCCGAGGAAGCCAAGTCCGAGGTGGGCCAGGTGGTCGAGGGCATCAACGCCCTGCCCGCCGTCTGCCGCCTTGCCAAAAAGTACAAGACGGAAATGCCCATCGTGCAAAGCGTGGACGCTATCCTGCGTGGTAAGCTTGAAGCCCGCAATGCCCTTGCCGCTCTAATGGAAAGAGACCTGAAACATGAATAAACACATCCGAGCAGCCTTTTTTGACATCGACGGCACGCTGCTGCTGTTCGGTAGCCACGAAATGCCGGATTCCACTGTGCAGGCGCTGCACGCCTTGCAGGCCAACGGCGTGAAAGTTTTCATCGCCACGGGCCGTCCGCCGGTTCACCTGCCGCATCTGCCCGCTTTGCAAAAGGTGAACTGGGACGGCTATGTCACCATGAACGGCCAGTACTGCTTTATGGCGGATGGCGAGGTCATCTACAGCAAGTACATCGACCCCGCCGCCCTGCGCACGCTGCTGCCCTATATTGAAAAAGAAAAGCTGTCCATCGGCTTTGTGGAGAAGGACAACTGCTATTTCAATCTCATTGATGAGCGCAGTGCCAACTTTGCCAAGGAACTGGGGCAGGGGACCGCTGACATTGCTGCCCGCATTGCACAAAACCCCATCTACCAGCTCAGCGCCTTTCTGCCCGATAACTACGAGGAAGAGTTTCTCCGCCGCTGCCCCGGCTGCCTGGCCGTGCGGTGGAGCCCCGATTTTGCCGATATCCTGCCCGAGGGCGGCGGCAAGCCCAACGGCCTGGCCGCGATGCTGAAGCATTTTGGCTGGACCCGGGACGAAGCCATCGCCTTTGGTGACGGCGGAAACGACGTCGCCATGCTGGAATATGCCGGTATCGGCGTGGCCATGGGCAATGCCTGTGACGACGCCAAAGCCGCCGCCGACTATGTGACGACGGATATTGATAAGGAGGGCATCGCCAAGGCCCTGCGCCATTTCGGCCTTGTGTAAACCACAAACTGCATAGCCTGTTTTCCCCCTGCGTATACTGGACGCAGGGGGGATTTTGTATGACCGCTTCTTTCTTTGACCCTGCCGCCCTGCGCACCCGCCTGCGGGAACAGCCCAGCCTGGATGTACCGTTCCTCGTCGTTTTGCTGGCGCTGCTGAGCTATGGGCTTATTATGCTCTTCTCGGCCGGGTACGCAGTGGCGCTCTATCGCCGCGGCGACGCCTACACCTACATCCGCCCGCAGCTATTGTTTGCGGCGCTGGGCGCAGCGGCTATGTACGCCGCTAGCCTGGTGGATTACCATGTGTGGCACAAACTGGCCTGGCCTGTTATGGGGCTGTCGCTGATTTTGCTCGTCGTTGTGCTGTTTATGCCGGAGTACAACGGCTGCAAACGGTGGATCGTACTGCCGGGCTTAGGCACCCTGCAGCCCAGTGAGATCGCCAAATTTGCCGTGGTGCTGGTGTTTTCCCACATCATCTCGCTGAATCACGACCGCATGCACAGCTTTGCCGGGGGCGTGCTGCCCTTCGGGCTGATTTTAGGCGTGGTGACGGTGCTGATGCTGCTGGAGCCGCACCTTTCGGGTACACTGCTGATCTTATCCATCGGCGCGGTGCTGATGTTTGTGGGCGGCACCGGGCTGCAGTGGTTTGGGCTGGCGGGCGGCCTGGGGGCAGGGGCCATCGCGGCGGCGGTGCTTGCCCTGCCGGAACTGGTGCCCTATGCCACCGACCGCCTGGCTTCCTGGCGCGACCCCTTTGCCGACCCGCTGGGGGAAGGGCACCAGACCATCCAAAGCCTCTACGCCATTGCCTCCGGCGGGCTGGCCGGGCTGGGGCTGGGCAACAGCCGCCAAAAGTACCTCTATGTGCCCGAGCCGCAGAATGATTTTATCTTCTCGATTCTATGCGAGGAGCTGGGCTTCATCGGCGCGGCGCTGGCCGTGGCGCTCTTTCTGGCGCTGCTGCTGCGGGGCATGTCCATCGCCATCCGTGCGCGGGATAAATTCGGGGCACTCCTGGCCGTGGGGTTCGTGGTGCAGGTGGTCTTGCAGGCCATCTTAAACATCGCCGTCGTCACCAATACCATCCCCAACACCGGCATCAGCCTGCCGTTTTTTTCCTCCGGCGGCACCAGCCTGATGATGCTGCTGGGGGAAATGGGCATTGTACTGTCGGTTTCCCGCCAGACCGACGCCGTATAGCACGGCAAAATTCAAATGGATTTCACATTCATCCGGTTGAAAGCTGTCGCTATTTAGCATATAATAGGGGGGTACTTTTTAATGGGGAGGTGTGCCGTGAGCACGCAAAAACAAAAACGTCCCTTTGCCCTGCGGGCACTGGCCGCCTTTGCCGGTACGCTGGCCATACTGTTTGTGCTGCTGCTGGCTGCCTACGCCCTGCCGGGGGAACGGGTGCGGCAACATGTCTACGACTCCGCCCGGACGATCCAAAACGAGGGGCTGTACCCGGAATATCTGGGCTTCAAGCTCTTTCAGATGGACAACTACACCGACACACTGATGCTGTTTGAGGCCGCCAGCGCCGACGAGCTGCCGCCCCTGCAGGCTATGATGACCAACACGGCCTACAATGTGGATAACTTCGAGACCTTGGCCGACGACCTGGCCTGGTACATAGAAAAGGATTGGTCCACCGGCGCCCAGCGTACCGATGCCCCCGCGCTGGAGCCGTTCTCCTACGCGCGGTACTGGCACGGGTATCTCATCTGGCTGCGGCCTTTGCTGCTGCTTATACCCTACACGGGTGTGCGTATTGTACAGTATATCGTGCTGTTTGCGCTGCTGGCCGTGGTGCTGGTGCAGCTGCGCCGCCGCTGCGGGCTGCGGGCCGCCGTGTGGTTTGCCGTCAGCCAGTTGGCGGTGAGTGTATGGTTCGTGCCCCATCAGGTGCAGTATTTCACCTGCTTTATGATTGCCTACGCGGGCTGCGCCTGGGTGCTGGCCAAGCCCCGCCGCAGCGATGTGCTGTGCTTAGGGCTGCTGGTGCTGGGCACGGCGACAGCTTTCTGCGACCTGCTGGTCACGCCCATCATCACCTTAGGTCTGCCGCTGACCTGCTGGCTGCTGGAACCCCAGCAGCGCCTGCGAGGCGGCGTGCCGCAGTGCGCCTTGGCCGTGGGCGGCAGCCTGTGCTGGGGCACCGGCTACGCTTTATGCTGGGCCGGCAAATGGGCGCTGGCCGGGGCCGTCACCAACAATAACGTACTGGCCGATGCCCTGCACCAGGCCGAGGTGCGCACCACCGCCGATACCTGGCACGGCATGGAATTGACATGGCGTAATATTTTCATCTTTTTATACGATACGTTAAACAGCCATCATCTCTTCTGGCCCGCTCTCGCGGTGCTGGCGGTGCTGATTGCCCTGTTCATCCTCTCCATCCGCAGCAAAACTGCGCTGGTGCGTGCCTTACCGTTGGCGCTTACCACCTGCATGACCCCCGCATGGTTTGTGCTGCTGCGCACCCACAGCATCCAGCACGGCTGGTTTACCTGGCGTGCTTTGGGGCTTACCGTCTTTGCCGGGCTGGCATTTCTCTACTATGCATGTGATCTTCGCGCTGCGCGGCGGCGCTTACAAAAGGGAAGTATATGAACGTGACTGAAAATAAGAATGAAGCAACCGAAACCACCGCGACCGCCACGGCCGCCAAAAAGAAGCTGCCCCTCTGGGGCAAGATCCTGCTGGTCGTTGTCATCGTGCTGGCGGCGCTGGCCGGGCTGGCAACGCTGTACGTCAACGGCAAGCTGGACCTGCTGCACTACAACGACGGCAGCGTTGACTCGATGGGCACCATTGATGCGGACGAGGACCAGGACCTGGACGGGTCCGGTCTGGTACATAGCGACGACGAGATGACCATGCCCGAGGGCAGCCCCTTTGCCGACGACGATGTGCTGAACATCCTGCTCATCGGCACCGACGAGCGCACCGAGGCCGTCAACGATGCCGACGCCTTCACCCACCTGAACCAGCTGGACGGCACCAAGGACACCACCGAGTTCAGTGAGGACGCCCGCGCCGACAGCCTGATCCTGGTCTCGCTGGACATCAAGGACCACGCCATCCGCCTGGTCTCCATCGAGCGCGGCCTCGGCGTGCCCATCCTGCTGGACGGCTACGAGGGCGAGTATGACTGGATCACCCACACCTTCCGCTACGGCGGTGCCAAGCTGACCATGGACACCGTGGAGGATTGCTTCAACGTGCAGGTGGACCACTATGTCCGCATCAACTTCAACTCCTTCGTGCAGATCGTGAACGCCGTGGGCGGCGTGGACATCGACATCACTGAGATGGAAGCCAAGGCCCTGAACTGGGAAGTGCCCTCCAACTCGATGCTCATCGTCAACCACGTGGACCCGGGCCTCAACCACTTCGACGGCTACACCGCCCTGCAGTACGCCCGCCTGCGCAAGATCGACAACGACTGGCACCGTATCGAGCGCCAGCGCACCGTTATCCAGGCCGTTCTGGATCAGATCCAGAACGCCAGCGTCACCGAGCTGGATAACCTGCTGAACACCATGCTGCCCCTGGTACAGACCAACTTTACCAAAACCGAGATCGCCGCGCTGCTGGTGCAGCTGCCGGGCTTTTTGGGCTGCGATGTAGAGCAGCTTTCCATGCCCCTGCAGGGCACCTACGGCGTACGCACTGGTATGGACGACCGCCTGATGTACGACCCGGACTGGTACGTAAATACCACCGCCCTGCAAGACTTTTTGTACAATGATAAGAGCTCCGAGGAGGTCATTGCCGCCACGCCGGAGACCGCCGCACAGGAGGCCGAGGGCCTGGCTGACACCGCCACACGTGAGGCCGCTGTGAAGGCGTCCGACCCCACGGCAGACTATCTCAAATCCAACCTGCACACCGTCGATCTGAGCTACCCGCTGGACAGCTCCGACTTTGGCAACGCCGATTACCGGCTGTTCCTGGCCGGGCTGGAGGATACCCGTGCGGCCGAGGTGCAGCAAAACCTCATCACCTCTTTGCAATCCCAGGGCGTCAGCGTGGTGGCCGTCCCCTACGGCCCCGCCGCCGGTGCGCTGCTGGACAACTACTTACAGACCGGCGCGGCCGCCAGCCTGGACCGCTACCTGGCCGTACTGCCCAAGGCTGACCGCGATGATGCCAAAGCCATGTGGCAGGCCGTCTACGCCAGCTATCCCGGCCGCCTGCACGCCGTAGGCACGGGCACTGATAAAAGCGATGCCGTCATTGGCCAGGCGCTTGAAACGCTGGCCAGCCAGATTTGGAACACGCCGGAGCCGGAAATTACCGAAGCCATCAGCGCCATTAAGACCGGCACTGCCCGCGAGTCCGCCTACTGGTTCAAGACCGCCATGCAGAAGTATCCCCGCCAGATGCAGCGCTATTTCGGTGACCAATACATACTGGTCTACCGCCTGTATCAGGGCATGATGGGCAGCATCAACGCCGACGAGGGCGCGGGTCTGCTGGGCTACGACCTGCAGCAGGCGTTGAAAGCTTACCCGGACGCCAAGATCCTGGCCTTTACCGGCGTGGATGACCTGCTGCCCGTGGACGGCACCCTGGCCGCCCGCATGCAGGAAGTGCTTGCCAAATCCGACGAGCAGCTTTGCCCCATCGTGTCCCTGTGCGGCGAGTGGGAGTATGACGGCACGTTTGCCCCCAGCGATGCTGCTTTGTGGGATGCCGACAGCTTTTCCGATTGGCTGGGCAAATCCGCCGTGCCGGGCAAAGACCTGCTGCTGGCCCTGGACGGCGAGGACAGCCCCTTTGCCGCCAGCGCCGCCTTTATGGAAAATACCGACACCCCGGCAGGGGAGTGGGCCGCCAAGCTGCTGATCCTGCACGATAAAGTGGACGATACAACGACAAATGCAGAAGAAGATACAGATTCTTAAAAAGTTTTTTGCAAAAAGCCGTTGACAAAACGGGAACAGTGTGGTATAAATGCTTTAAACCAATGAAGCGAAAGTAAAGCTGACAGCGCAGCCACAGAGAGCCCCTGTTGCTGGGAATGGGGCGCAAAGCGGGACAGCATAATGGTTCGCGGAGGGCACGGGGAAAAAGGCCAAGGCCTTGAGTATCCGCTGACGGGCAGCTCCCGTTACAGGGCAGGGGAATGTTGGTTCCCTACAGAGTGGCCGCAGTTTATAGTTGCGGCAAGCAAGGTGGCACCACAGATAATTGTTATCTGCCCTTGCACAGGAGGATTTCTGTGCAAGGGCAGTTTTTTATTCCTTACACAGCACAAGAGGGGAAATGAACGATGAAACACATTACTTTGAAAGAGCGATGGCAATCTGTTTTGTAAATCTTGCCAAACAACAAACCAATTTACAAAACAAGGAGTAATTACCATGAAAAAGTTCGTTGCTGTTATGACCGCCGCCGCCATGCTCACTTCTCTGTCCGCCTGCGGTGCCTCCGCTTCTACCGCTTCTTCTGCTGCCGAAAGCACTGCTTCTTCCGCCGCAGCAGATTCCACCACGGGATCCGCCGCCGACGCCACCACCTACAAGGTCGCCATCGTCCAGCAGCTGGACCACGCCAGCCTGGATGAGATCCGCACCGCCATCGAGGCCGAGCTGGACGCCAAGGCCGCCGAGAAGGGCATCACCATTGAGTACAAGGATTTCAACGGCCAGAACGACGCCACCACGCTGAACCAGATCGGCACCCAGGTCGTCTCCGATGGCTACGATGCCGTCATTCCCATCGCCACGCTGGCCGCCCAGTGCATGGCCACCGCCTGCGAGTCCACCAAGACCCCGGTCATCTACGCCGCCATCTCGGACCCCGCCGCCGCTGACCTGACCGACATCGACTATGTCACCGGCACCTCCGACGCGCTGAACACCCAGTCCATCATGGACATGATCTTCGCCGTCCAGCCCGAGGCCAAGACCATCGGCCTGCTCTACTCCAACTCCGAGGCCAACTCCACCACCCCCATTGCCGAGGCCAAGGCTTACCTGGATGCCAAGGGCATCGCTTACGTAGAAAAGACCGGCAACACCAACGATGAGATCATGACCGCCGCCAACGCCCTGGTGGGCCAGGTCGACGCCGTCTTTACCCCCACGGATAACGTGGTCATGGCCGCCGCCGCTGCTGTCTCTGAGACGCTGACCAATGCGGGCATTCCGTTCTACACCGGTGCCGACAGCTTCGTCACCGCCGGCGCTTTCGCCACCTGCGGCGTCAACTATACCGAACTGGGCACCTACACCGCCGATATGGCGCTGGACATCCTGGAGACCGGCACCGTGCCTGAGTACCACGTCATGGACGGCGGCATCATCACCGTCAACACCGAGACCGCCGCAGCCCTGGACCTGGACTACAGCGCTTTCAATGATCTGGCCGGCACCGTGGTCGAAGTTGAGACCACCGCCGAATAAATCGTAACTCCCAAAAGGGAGGTGCAGGCAAGGCCCACGCCGAGCTGCCCTCCCTTTTTATACAGTACCCCATCAAATCAGGAAGGACGTTTTGCCCATGTTTACCGCTGCAACTGTCTTCAGTGCGCTGGAGCTTGGCTTCATCTACGCACTGGTGGCTATGGCGCTGTTCCTCAGCTTCCGTATCTTAAATATCGCCGATATGAGTACCGACGGCACCTTTACCCTGGGGTGCGCGGTCTCGGCTACCGCCGCGGTGGCCGGGCACCCGGTGCTGGGTCTGTTTTTGGCTATTGCCGCCGGTGTGGCTTCCGGCTTTGTCACAGCCACTTTGCAAACCCGCCTGGGCGTGCCGTCGATCCTCGCCGGCATCATCACCAACACGGGGCTGTACACCGTCAACCTGGCGGTTATGGGCTTTTCCTCCAACGTGCCAATGCTGAAAACGCAGACCATCTTTACAATGGCGCAGGCGCTTTTTGGCGATGTGTTCCCATACAAGCTGCTGGTGGCCGCGGTCATCACCGTGGTCGTTTGCCTGCTGTTGATCCTGTTCCTGGGCACCCGGATGGGCCTTTCCATCCGCGCCACCGGCGATAACCCCGATATGGTGCGTGCCTCCTCCATCAACACGGCGTTCACCATCACGATTGGCCTGTGCATTTCCAACGCCATGACGTCCCTTTCCGGCGCCGTACTGGCCCAGTACCAGAAATCTGCCGACATCAACCTGGGCACCGGCATGGTGGTCATCGGCCTGGCGTCCCTCATCATTGGCGAGACGCTGTTTGGCCGTGGCGGCATGTGGGCCAAGGCCGCGGCGGCTGTGGCAGGCAGTGTCATCTACCGCTTCATCATCGCGCTGGCCCTGCGCGCCAACGTCCCGTCGGAGTGTCTCAAGCTGATTTCCGCCGTCATCGTGGCGCTGGCCATCGCCGCCCCCACCATCCGGTCCCGCGCGGCGTTCCGCCGCCGCCGCCGCTCCCAAGCCGAGAAAGAAGGTGCCCGCCGTGCTTGAACTGAAAAACATCAGCAAAACCTTTAACCCCGGCACCGTCAACGAAAAGCTGGCCCTGCAAAAGATCGACCTGAACTTGAAAGACGGCGACTTTGCCACCATCGTCGGCTCCAACGGCGCGGGCAAGTCCACGATGTTCAACGCCATTGCAGGCGAGTTCATCTCGGATACTGGTACCATCACGCTGGATGGCCAGGACATCACGTTTATGCCGGACTACCGCCGCTCCAAGTACATCGGCCGCATGTTCCAGGACCCGCTGCGCGGCACGGCCCCCCACATGACCATTGAGGAAAACCTCGCGCTGGCCTACCTGCGGGCATCCGGGCACACGTCGTCCTTCTCCCGCATCTCCAAAAAGGACCGCGACCTCTTTGCCGAGAAGCTCTCCGCCCTGGGTCTGGGGTTGGAGGACCGCATGAAGCAGCCCGTCGGCCTGCTCTCCGGCGGCCAGCGCCAGGCACTGACGCTGCTGATGGCGACCCTCGTCACCCCCAAGCTGCTGCTGCTGGACGAACACACCGCCGCTTTGGACCCCGCCACGGCGGAAAAGGTGCTGGATCTGACCAAAAAGATTGTGGCGGAGAACCACATCACCTGTCTGATGATCACCCACAACATGCACGACGCCCTTACCTTGGGCAACCGCACGCTGATGATGGACCATGGCCGCATCGTGCTGGACGTAGCCGACGAGGAGCGCGCCCACATGACGGTAGACGGCCTGCTGCAGCGCTTTGCCGAGAACGTCGGCCACGCACTGGATAACGACCGCATCTTGCTGAGCGCGGAACAATAAATTGCCGCCCCTTGAAGGCCCCCTCTGGGAGGGGCCCCCGCGAAGCGGGTGGGGGAGAGAGCTTAAGGCAAAGTTTCTCCATTCGGTCCTTCGGGCCACCTCCCTCGCAGAGGGAGGCTTTTCAGCACATATAGCAAAAGCACCGTTGTACGTAAATCTCACGTACAGCGGTGCTTTGTTTTTTATCTGCTATTGGTTATACTGCTTTACCCGGCCAGTTATCGGTTTGCCCCGCAACTTCTCCGTCGGTGCCCAGCCACAGCACGGCCTGGCCGTTGTCGTCGGCCACCTGCCGGCTCTGCTCCGGCGGCAGGCAGAAAAGGGCGGTAGAGAACAAGTCCCCCAGCCCCTCATCCGGGCTGGAATACACCGCAACGCTGCTGTAATAGGCAGCCGGGCAGCCTGTGGTCAAATCGATCAGGTGGGAGTAGCGTTTGCCCTCGTAGGTAAAGTACCGCTGATAATCACCGCTGACGATCAGCGAGTCGCCGCCGGTCAGCTCCACGGTCTGCACGTACTGCGGCGCATCCTCACCGGGCCAGGGGTTTTCCACCCCCACGCGCCAGGCACTGCCGTCGGCCTTGGGGCCGGTGGTATAGACGTTGCCGCCCATGTTCAGCAGGGCGTGGGTCAGCCCGCGCTCCCGGGCTGCTTGGCCCGCCTGCACAGCGGTGTAGCCCTTGGCGGCAGCTCCCACGTCCAGCGTCATGGCCGGATCGGAAAAAGCCACAGTCAGGGTGCCGGAGTCCAGCAGCAGGTCGTCCAAGTTGCAGTGCTGCAGGGCTTCGGAGATGGCATCTGCCGCAGGCGGGGCAGGATTCTCGCTCTCGCGGGCATCGTGCCACAGGCTCAGCACAGCCCCCGCCGCAATGTTCACCGCACCGCCCGCCAGTGTCTCACCGCTGGTCTTGCACAGCTGCAAAAAGTCGAATAACTCCCGGCTGACCTGCACCGGTTCCTGCCCGGCACGGGCGTTGACGTCGTACAGGTTCACCATGCCGTCGTAGTGGTGGTAAATGTCAAACAGCTGGTGGTAATGCTCCAAATCGTCGTGCAGGGCATCGGCCTGGGTGTCCCATTCTTCCTGGCTGGCGGCGTAGCCCTGCACCATCGTGACAGTGTCAAACATGTCAAACCAGCTGGCGCTGTACAGCTTTTGCTGGGGCGTGCAGGCGGTCAAGGGCAGGGCACAGGCCAGGCAGATCGCCGCCAGCCCCAGGGCCAGCAGTCGCTTCATGCTTTGCCCCCGGCCACGGTCTCGTGCTCGCTGTTCAGCTCTTGCAAAAGCTGCAGCAGCGTCCAGTTTTTGCTGGTAGGGGTCACCATGCCCCGCAGCGGGAACTCCGCCCCGCCAGCCTTGACGAGGTCGAGGAAATGCCCCAGCTCGCCGGTATCGTGGCGCAGGCCGCTCACGATCATGGCGGGGCGGTCGCTGACCTTAATCAGCGGCGCAAAGGCAGGGGAGGGCAGCCCCCGGCACAGGTCGCCCACCTTGGCAGCCAGGTCGCCGTCCCCGATGCAGCGGATCTTCAGCTTATAGGCCCGCGCTGCATGGGCCAGGGCGTCATACCCGGCGCTTTTCTCGTCAAACCGCCACAGCAACACACACCGCGGCTCCTGGATGATACGTGCTTTCATAAACATACCTCATACTTAAAAAGGCGCACCGCCATGTAACGGTGCGCCTTGGCTTTTAGTTTACAGGTCGGGGTGGTACTCTTTGCAGGTGCACTTTTTCCACTTCAGGCCGCTGCCGCAGGGGCAGGGATCGTTGCGGCCAATCTTGGTCACGCGCACGGGGGCGGCACCCTTGGTGCCAGCTTGGGTGGGGGCACCCTCGCCGGTGGGCTTGGCGATCTGCTCACGCTTCGGCTCGGCGTTCTGCTGGCGGATCTCGATGGTCAGCAGCATGTGCACGGCATCCTCACGGATGGAGGCGATCATCTCATCGAACATGGCAAAGCCTTCAATGCGGTACTCGACCACGGGGTCATGCTGGCCGTAGCCGCGCAGGCCCATGCCCTGCTTGAGCTGATCCATGTTGTCGATGTGATCCATCCACTTGGAGTCGACGTTGCGCAGCAGGCAGATACGCTCCAGTTCGCGCATCGTCTTGGAGCCGTACTTCTTCTCCTTGGCGGTCAGGATGTCCATACCGCGCTTATACAGCTCATCGGCGATGCCCTCCTTGGTCAGATCCTCCAGCTGGTCCTTGGTGTAGTTGAAGTCACTGGGCAGGCACAGCCAGTTCATGAAGTGGCGGCGCAGACCGGCGAAATCCCAATCGTCGGCGGTCTCACCGTTCAGGTAGTTGGTGCAGGCGTCGTCGATGGACTGGCGCATCATCTCATGCAGCTTGTCGCTGATGTCCTCACCGTCCAGCACCATCTGGCGCTGTTTGTAGATGATCTCGCGCTGCTGGTTCATGACGTCGTCGTACTGCAGCACCTGTTTACGGATGGCAAAGTTGGAGGCTTCCAGCTTCTTCTGGGCGCTCTCGATGGTGTTGGTGATGAGCTTGTTCTCGATAGGCACATCCTCTTCCAGGCCCAGGCTGTCCATCAGGTTCTGCACGCGCTCACCGCCGAAGATGCGCATCAGGTCATCTTCCAGGCTGAGGAAGAAGCGGGAAGCACCGGGGTCGCCCTGACGGCCGGCACGGCCGCGCAGCTGGTTGTCGATACGGCGGCTCTCGTGGCGCTCGGTACCGATGATGAACAGGCCGCCGGCCTCGCGCACAGCAGCAGCTTCGCGCTTGATTTCCGGCTCAAACTCCTCACACAGCTCCTCAAAGCGCTGGCGGGCATGCAGTACGGCGGCGTCCTCGGTCTCGGCGTGGCCGTCGCACTCGGTCATCAGGTGCTCCAGCTGGGCATCGATGGTCTCCTCCGGCGGGGTGGGCAGCTCGGTACCGGCAGCCTTGGCGCGGGCCTTGGCGTGCTCGTACTCGTCTTTCAGCTGGGCCAGGTCCTTGGTCAGGTCACGGCTCAGCTCCTTGCGCAGAGCGGCCTTGGCCATGTAGGACACGTTGCCGCCCAGCATAATATCGGTACCACGGCCGGCCATGTTGGTGGCGATGGTCACAGCGCCCTGCTTACCGGCCTGGGCGACGATCTCGGCTTCGCGCTCGTGCTGCTTGGCGTTCAGCACGTTATGCTCGATGCCCTTCTTCTTCAGCAGCTTGGAGAGAGCCTCGCTCTTTTCGACACTGACGGTGCCGACCAGAACGGGCTGGCCCTTGGCGTGGCATTCGGCCACCTGCTCGATGACGGCGTTGTACTTGCCGTTGACGGTCTTGTACACGCTGTCCGGCAAGTCCTTGCGGGCGCGGGGCTTGTTGGTGGGGATGCTGACGATGTTCAGGCCGTAGATCTCGCTGAACTCGTCAGCCTCGGTGGAAGCCGTACCGGTCATACCGGCCAGCTTGTCATACATACGGAAGTAGTTCTGGAAGGTGACGGTGGCCAGGGTCTTGCTCTCAGCAGCAACGGTCACGCCTTCCTTGGCCTCGATGGCCTGGTGCAGGCCGTCGTTGAAGCGGCGGCCATACATCAGACGGCCGGTGAACTCGTCAACGATGATGACCTCGCCCTCTTTGACGATGTAGTCGATGTCACGGTGCATAACGCCGCGGGCTTTGATGGCGCCGTCAATGTAGTGGCGCAGGGACATATTGTCGGCGTCGGCCAGGTTCTCCACATGGAAGAAGGCTTCGGCCTTCTGCACGCCGGATTCGGTCAAAGTAGCGGTCTTGCGCTTTTCGTCCACGACATAATCGCCGTCGACCTGCTCCTCAGCGGCTACCTTGTCGTCCAGCTCCACGATAACGCTCTTCTTCAGTGTCTTGGCAAAGTCGTCGGCACGCTTGTACATCACGCTGGAGTCCTCGCCCTTGCCGCTGATGATCAGCGGGGTACGAGCTTCGTCGATGAGGATGGAGTCCACCTCGTCGACGATGGCGTAGGCGTGGCCGCGCTGCACCATGTTGGCCTTGTAAACGACCATGTTATCGCGCAGGTAATCAAACCCGAACTCGTTGTTGGTGCCGTAGGTGACATCAGCAGCGTAGGCGGCCTTGCGGTCGTTGGCCTCAACGCCGTGCACCACCAGGCCGACGGTCAGGCCCAGGAAGCGGTAGACTTTGCCCATCCACTCACTATCGCGGCGGGCCAGGTAATCGTTGACGGTGATAACATGCACGCCTTTGCCAGTCAGGGCGTTGAGGTAAACGGGCATGGTGGCCACCAGGGTCTTGCCTTCACCGGTCTGCATCTCAGCGATGCAGGCGCGGTGCAGCACAATGCCGCCGATGATCTGCACGGGGTAGGGCTTCATGCCCAGCACACGCCAGTCAGCCTCACGGCAGACGGCAAAAGCCTCGGGCAGCAGGTCGTCCAGCGTTTCGCCTTTTTCCAGGCGCGCCTTGAACTCAGTCGTCTTGGCCTGCAGCTGCTCGTCGGTCAGCTTCTGCATCTCCGGCTCCAGGGCCAGGACCTTGTCCTTCAGCGGGTTGATGCGCTTCAGTTCCTTGTCCGAGAAGGAACCAAACAGTTTTTCAAAAAAAGACATTATAAAATCCCCTGTATTTTCCGCCGCCCGGGACAGGGCAGCTATATAGCACTTACATACCTTACTATAATACACCCGCACAGGGCTTGCTGTCAAACCTGCGCGGGTGTATTTACAAATATATTTAGTTTTTAGCCCTGGCGGGCAGGCTCAGCAGCACCAGCATCAGGAAAATACAGCCAAAACCCATGGCATCCCACACGGTAAAAGGGCTGCCCAGCACAAGCGTGCTGATGATGGCAGCGGTGACCGGCTCGGCAAAGCTGTACAGGCTCGACCGCTGGGGGCCGATGAGCGGCACGCCTGACATGTACAGGCTGAACGCCAGCACGTTGCCCAGCACCACCACGGTAAAGATGCCGAATACCCCCATGGCGGTGGGCACGTAGTTCATCGTCCAGGGGCGGAAGATGAGGGCGAACATCGTGCCGCCCATCAAGAATGCCCAGCCCTGCAGCATGGGGGTGGGGTACTGCTGCTGCAGCTTTTTGGGCCACATGGTGTAGATGACCACGCAGCAGGCGCTGGCAATGCCGGACAGCAGCGCGGCCGGGCTGATGGCCAGATCGGTCAGGCTGCCGTGAGTGGTAAGCAGAAACACACCGATGAGGGCCAACAAAATGCTGCAAATTTCAAACAGACGCGGCCCGCGGTGCTGCTGGATGCAGACCACCAGCAGGATGATGACGGGGGAAAGGTCCTGCAAAATGGTGCCCATGCCCGCGCTGGAAAGCTGGATGGTCAAAAAGTAGGTGAACTGGCAGCAGCTTACGCCCGCCAGGCCGTAAATGAGCAGATCCAGCAGGTTGCGGGGATTTTTCTTCGCGTTCCACGGGTCGAACAGCATCCTGCGGTCCTTGATAAAGTAGAACGTGCACAAGATCAGCCCAGCCAGAAACAGCCGGATAGGTACCAGCCAGGTGGAGTCCATGTTTTCGCGGGTAAACAGGTACTGTCCCATGCAGCCCGAAACACCCCAGCATGCCGCACCACCCATCGTCAGGCAGGCACCTTTTACACGGTCAGACATTTTACCTTCCCCTTACTATAATGCTTTACCCCAAGATCAACTGCGCGGCTTCGCGCAGGCCCTCTACTACCGGTGCGCCGGTGGCTGCCAACGACTGCCGGTTCTGGTGGCCGCTGCATTGCAGCACACAGGCCGTTCCCATGGCCTGCGCCACCTCAAAATCGTGTACCGAATCCCCGATCATCACTGCGCGGGCAGGATTGATGCCCTCCTCCTGCATAAAGCGCCGGCCCAGTTCCACCTTACTTTTGGCGTAGATGTCGCCCAAACCCAGCAGGCGGTCAAAGTAACCCGTCACATGGCGTTCCCCGGCCTGGCGGGTCAGCGTGGGCACCGGGCTGGCCGATAAGATCACCTGCCGCAGCCCCGCCGCGCGGAAGGCATCCAGCGCTTCTATCGCGCCCTCTACCAGCGGGCAGGCCGCGCTGGCGGGGATGTAGTCGTCCATATATTCCTCGGCCAGCATGGCAAAGCTGTGGCGGCTGAAATCAAACCCGGCGCGGACGTAATATTCTTCAATCGGGAAACCAAAAATTGCCCGGTACTGATCGCGGTCGTACCGCTGCGGATAGGCATGCTTTTCCAGCAGACGGTTGAGCGCGTCTACACAAAGTTCCACATCATCCAGCAGGGTACCGTTCCAATCCCACAAAATCAGTTCCGGGCGCATAGGTTACCTCATTATTCTTCTGTAAAGATCTTCTTCAGGCTGGCGTTGGTCTCGATCAGCTTGACCAGGGCCACGCCCAGGATCGTGCAGCTGATGACCTCGCCGATGCCGACCGTGACCGCATTGAACGCAGCCATGGCGGCCGTGGGGGCACTATCCGAGAAGAAGAAGGTGATCTCGAACGCGCCCACGATGATCATATTAAAGATAACAGGCGGCAGGGACGCCGGAATGGCCAGTCCCTTGATGCGCACATCGCGCAGCTTGTAGGTGACCAGACAGGCCAGCAGGGTAGCCAGCGTGCCAAAGATGACGTCGATCACGGTCGAGCCCAGCAGGTTGGCCAGAAAGCAGCCCAGCGTGACGCCGATGATATACTCGGCGCCAAAGACAGGCAGCAGGCAGAATGCCTCGGCCACACGCACCTGCACCGCGCCGTAGGAGAACGGCTGCAGCACCAGGCACAGCACAACGTAGAGCGCTGCAACGACAGCACAGCGCACAAGGCGCTTGACGGACATGGATTTCTGATTCATACAATACTCCGGCGGATAGATTTTGACCGTATAGCAGACCGCCAGCCTGCTATCGGTTTGCGCCGCAAAACTGCGGCGGAGCCTAAAATCCTAAGTTGCTCAACAAAAGATTATTATAACAAAAGCCGCAGCCCCTTGCAATAGGCTGCGGCGAAAATCTTATTTTCTTTCGTAAAGGCCCCCTCTGCGAGGGTGACGCCCCACAGTGGGGGGGAGATGCCGCGCAGCGACAGAGGGGCCCGGCCGCGTAAGCGGTCCCGCAAAGCGGGTGGAGGAGAGAGCCTGCGATTGTTGCTCATCCCTAAAATTACGGCAGTTCCGGGGTGTAAGCCTCCAGGTTGCGGGGCTTGCCCTCGTATACAATGGCAATACCGTCCGGGCCGGTGTTGGCGCTGACCACGCCACCCAGCTGGAAGACGATCATCGGCGCATGGCCAAAGTTCTTTTTGCACAGCTTCACCAGCTCATCCCGCTTGGCAGTGCTGGAGGTGTAGGCCACCATGTAGGGGGTGTCCTTCATCGAGTCGACGCGGCTCTCCACCCATTTGATCATGGCCGGGGGCACAGCGGCATCACCGCGCACCTTGGCCTCGACCTTGGAGACACCGGCGTTCAGGCTGATGATGGGACGGATGCCCAGCAGGTCGCCCACCACGGCAGCGGCAGCGCTGACGCGGCCGGACTTCTTCATCTGCTTCAGGCTGTAAGCCGCCAGGCAGATCTCCACGCAGTCCAGCTTGCGCTTCAGCTCGTCCACACAGGTGGAAAGCTCGCCGCCGTTGCGCACCTTGCGGGCGCACTCGCAGAAATACCAGCCGTAGGGCATCGAATAGGTGTGGCTGTCGATGATCTGAATCTTCAGCTTATGGTCGGGGCGCTCCTCGGCCAGCATCTCGGCGCCTTTGATGGCGTTGTTGTAGGTGCTGGAACCGGCGGCGTTGATGCTCAGGTGCACCAGGTCGGTGTAGCCCTCGTCCACATAGCGCTCGTAAATTTCGCACCACTGCAGCTGGGTGATGGCGGCGGTGGTGGGCACGCCCTGGGCCTTGCGCATCATCTCATAAAACTGGTCGTTGGTAAAGTCCTTGCGCTCCACATACTCGGTGCCATCCAGGTTGATGGGGAAGCCCACCACCTCAATGCCGTATTTGTCCGCAAGCTCCTGCGGAATATCGGAACAGGAATCCGTCAAAAAACCGATCTTGCTCATTTTACGTCCTCACTCCATTCATAACGGGTCAGCTGGCCGCGGGTCTCCAGGTCGGCAAAATTCCACTGCCGCAAAGCCTCGTAGGCACCTACCGCAACAGCGTTGGAAAGGTTCAGGCATCGCTCGCCGCGGCGCATCGGCATGCGCACGCAGTCAGCCTCATGGGCGGCCAGCAGTTCCTCCGGCAGACCCGCATCCTCGCGGCCAAATACCAGGTAAGCGCCGTCCGGGTACTGTACGTCCACGTGGCGGCGCGGTCCCTTGGAGGTAAAGTAGAAAAACGGCCCCTGATTTTTGGCAAAAAAATCTGCGAGATCTTTATAATATGTTATATCAAGATGGTGCCAATAGTCAAGCCCAGCTCGCTTCAATTTTTTGTCGTCCACGGTAAAGCCCATCGGCCCCACCAGGTGCAGCCGTGCCCCGGTCACCGCGCAGGTGCGGGCGACATTGCCGGAGTTTTGGGGGATCTGCGGCTCCACCAGTACAATGTTCAAAGTTGGCATAGGTTTATGTACATCCTCGCATTATTTTATTGCTGCATCAGTTTGGGCAGGGCGGCTTCCAGCCACACGCCCAGACGTTCGTCGGTGCCTTCGGGCGTCTGGCGGATGCACTCACTCACGAACGCAGCTGCCGCCTGCACGGCGGCCTGGGGCACGTTGCCCTGCAAAATGCGCCCCACCAGCACCGCACCGAAAATATCCCCGGTGCCGTGGTACATGCGGGGGATCAGCGGCGTCTTGACCGAGTATCCCTGCCCGCCGCGGGCCGCGCCCACACAGCCGATGCACCGCCCGTCGGAGAGGCCCGTCACGCCGGTGACCACCACCTGCGGGGCGATGCGGGTCAGCCGCGCGGCCTGCTCGGCCGCCTGTTCGCTGCTGCCCACACCGGGCAGCGGGTCGCCCAGCAGCAGTGCAGCCTCGGTCACGTTGGGCACAATCAGGTTCGCCTTGCTGCACAGGTTGTACATAGCCGGGACCATATCGGCCCCCAGCCCCTTGTACAGCCGCCCGCCGTCGCCCAGCACCGGGTCCACCACTTTTAAGGCGCGGGGCCACAGTTCAAAGGCCTGCTCCACCAGCTTGGCCTGGGTAGGGTCCGCCAGATAGCCAGAGTAGATGCAGTCAAACCGCAGGCCCAGCCGCTGGTAATGCGCCAGCGCCGCAGGGCCGTAACCGGGGTTGGAGAGCTTAGCCGGGGTGCCCAGCCCGCCCGTGTGGGTGGACAGCACCGCCGTGGGCAGCGCCACCGCCTGCACGCCCAGGCAGGACAGCACCGGCACAATGACCGACAGCGCCGCCCGGCCAAAGCCCGGCAGGTCATGGATGGCTAATACAGTTTTGGGTGCATTGGACATGGTCAGATTCCTTTTGTTCGTTCGCGTTTGTTCCTTCTTCAACACTGCTATTCTACCATAAACCGCCGCATAAAAAAAGGCTGAATTGGGCGAACCTGCTTTTTTGCCTGATTTTTCCGCCTCATTTTGCTGCATAGCCGCGCCTGCCCGGGGCATGCTAGGCACGAGGACCCGAAAAGGAGGCATTGTTATGCAGTTTTCGACAATGGCCGGCACTGCTGTCGGCATGGCTGTGGGTGCGGCGGCCGTCTGCCTTGCCACCCAGGACCAGCGCATGATGCGCAAGACCGTCCACAAGCTGGCCAAGGGCGCGGAAAAGACCCTGGCCGACCTGGACAAGGCCGTCCAGCACACCCGCTGGTAACGAAAAAGGCTCCCCGTGGCAGGGGAGCCGTACATAAAGTGATTTGGTTTACAGGATGCGCACGCGGATGGCGGCATCGATGCCGGCCAGTTTGCTGGTCAGGTCGGGGGTAACGTCGCCGGTCACATCCAGCAGGGTGTAGGCCACGTCCTTCTTGCTCTTGTTCACCATGTTTTCGATGTTCAGGCGGGCGGTGGTCAGGATGCTGGTGATGGCCGAGATCGCACCCGGCGTGTTCTTGTGGATCATGCAGATGCGGCGGCCGCCCACACGGGGCTGGCTGACGTCCGGCAGGTTGACGCTATGGGCGATGTTGCCGTTCTTCAGATAGTCGCTCAGTTCGGCGGCGGCCATCACGGCGCAGTTGGTCTCGCTTTCGGGGGTACTGGCGCCCAAGTGCGGCGTGCAGTACACACCCTTGACGCCCAGCAGTTCCTCAGTCGGGAAGTCGCAGAAGTACTGCGCCACCTTGCCGGAGTTCATGGCGTCCAGCAGGGCCTCCGTGTCCACCAGCTCGCCGCGGGCAAAGTTCAGCACGCGCACGCCGTCCTTGCACATCGAAAGGGTCTGGGCGTTGATGGTGTGGCGGGTCGTGGGCAGGTAGGGGACATGGATGGTCAGGTAGTCGCAGCGGGGCAGCATATCGCCCAGCGTCACGCAGTGCTGTACGCTGCGGGACAGGCTCCATGCTGCGTCGATAGAAATGTAGGGGTCATAGCCCAGCACTTCCATGCCCAGTGCCACGGCGGCGTTGGCCACACGGGCACCGATGGCACCCAGGCCGATAACGCCCAGCGTTTTGCCGCGCAGTTCCGGGCCGACAAACTGCTTCTTGCCCTTTTCCACATCCTTGGCAATGGTCTCGCTGCCTTTCAAGCCCTGGGCCCACTGGACGGCGTCGATCATGTTGCGGCTGCCCGCAACCAGCGCACCGATGACCAGCTCGGCCACAGCGTTGGCGTTGGCGCCGGGGGTGTTGAACACCACGATACCGGCGTTGGTGCATTCCTCAATGGGGATGTTGTTGGTACCGGCACCCGCGCGGGCGATGGCCAGCAGGCTGTCCGGCAGCGGCATGTCGTGCATGTCGGCACTGCGCACCAGGATGCCCTGGGGAGCGGTGGTCTCGTTATCGACCTCGAACTGGTTGACCGGCAGCTTGGCCAGGCCTGCGGGCGAGATCGCGTTCAGCGTTTTGATGGTATACATAAAGAACCCCTCTTACTTTTATAAATGTGACGCCTTAAGCATTTTCCTTGCGGAACTTCTCCATGAAGTCGACCAGCTTGTCGATGCCCTCCGGCGGCATGGCGTTGTAGATGGAGGCACGCATGCCGCCCACCAGGCGGTGACCCTTCAGGTTGACGAGCCCAGCCTCGGTCGCTGCGGCGCAGAACGCCTTGTCCAGGTCGCCGTTGGGGCTGGTGAAGGTCACGTTCATCATGCTGCGGTAGGGCTTCTCAACGGGGTTATTGTAGAAATCCTGACCGTCCAGGTAATCGTACAGCACCTTGGCTTTGGCGGCATTGATCTTCTGCATGTTTTCCAGGCCGCCGATCTCGTTCTCGAGATACTGCATGACCAGGCCGGTCATGTAGATACACCAGCACGGCGGGGTGTTGTACATGCTGTCGGCTTTCAGCAGGGTAGTGTAGTTCATCATGGTGGGGATCTGCTCCGGGGTCAGGCCCTTGGCGCTCTTACCCAGCAGGTCCTCCCGCACGATGGCCACGGCCATACCGGCGGGGGCGATGTTCTTCTGCACACCGAAGTAGATGACGCCGTATTTGCTGACGTCCACCGGCTCGGAGCAGATCATCGAGCTCATATCCGCCACCAAGGGGATGCCATCCACCTGGGGCACGTCCACATACTTGGTGCCGAAGATGGTGTTGTTCTGGCAGATGTGGATGTAGCTGGCGTTGGGGTCGTAGTCGATGGCCTTCACGTCAGGAATGTAGGTGAAGTTTTTATCCTTGCTGCTGGCGGCGATGCGGGCCGTGCCGAACTTGGCTGCTTCCTCCGCTGCCTTTTTGCTGAAGTTACCGGTGACGAGGTAATCCGCCGTGCCGGTGGTCATAAAGTTCAGCGGCACCATGGCAAACTGCTGGGTCGCGCCGCCCTGGAAAAAGCCGATCTTATAATTGTCGGGGATGTTCAGCACCCGGCGCATGGCAGCCTCGGTGTTCTGGATGATCTCATCAAACCATTTACTGCGGTGGCTCATCTCCATCACGCTCATGCCGGAACCATGGTAATCCAGCAGTTCTGCCTGTGCGGTTTTCAGAACAGCCTCCGGCAGCATCGAAGGGCCGGCGCTGAAATTATAAACTCTAGCCATTTTCCTTTTCCTCCAGTAAGTACGTTAAAAATGCAGCCCGCTGGCGGCGAACTGCATCATCTGCCGCGCCGTTGCGGTATGGCATTATTATAGGCCGCACCGCCCGCCCCAGCAAGCGTGCAAAGTACTGAAAAAACGGCCGCACAGACGGTTGTGTTTCTGCAAAACAGCTAATTGTATTTTGTTCAGAAACACTATATTCTACATTTGTAAAATATTTTCTATCATCTGATGCAATCCATTGCCGAAAATTTGGTCATTTTGCCATCTTGCATTTTAATCTTCTACAATTGTAAAATATATTTGCAATAGTTATTACATTTGTAGGAGATATAGACTATGGAACAGTTATCCCGCAGTGAAGAGCAGGTCATGGTCGCCCTTTGGGCCTGCGAGCAAGCCGCCACGCGGCGGCAGATCGCAGCCAACCTGCCAGCCGAGTGCCGCTGGGCCGACTCTACGCTGTTGAATTTCCTGCTTCGGCTGGAGAAAAAGCACTTTGTCCGCACCGAAAAGCAGGGCAACAAAAACCTGTACACCCCGCTGGTGCGCCGCCTGACTTATTGCGGCGCGGTGAGCAGTGTCCACCTGCAAACGCTGTACGGCGGCGACCTGCGCAGGATGGTACGCACCCTGGCCGACACCGGCCGTCTGACCTACGCCGACACCGAGCGTCTGCTGCGCTGGCTGGGGGAGTACCAAGCCGAAAACCCGGAGTACGACTACGAATAGCCGCCCGCTTCCTTATATATAAGGTTCACGCATCTCCACCATGCCGCCCCAGAAGCGCTTGGGCGCGTGGTTCATCTGCGCTTTGGCGTTGCGGCGTTCCTCAATCGTCAGGGCGTGGAAGAACCGTTTCCACAGCGCCTGCCAGTTCAACTCGTCGGCATCGCGGGCGGGTTCGTAATGCTCCATAGCCAGGTACTGCACATGGCCGCTTTGCCGCAGCAGCGCCGTGCCGTGGGCAGCGTCGAAGATCAAAAAGTCCTCATCCGGCAGGCGGCTGCAAAAATGCCCGCGCAGCAGCGGCAGTACGTTGTTTTTTGGGTGGATGGCCGAACCGAGCATGCCATCCTTTTCCTCAAAGCGGATAAACTCGATAAAACGGCAGACCTCGTTATTGACATTGCGCTCCAACACAAACGCCGCGTGGACATCCGGGTCGCCCAACATCTGCACGGTGCGGGGGCCTTCGTCAAAGCAACGGCGGGCGAACCGCAGCAAGATCAGATCCTTTTCTTCTTCGGTGGAGAGGAAGCCGGTCATCACGCGCTCTCTCACCATCGGCCCCAGCCGCGTCAAGCCGTTGGCCACGCGCCTGGCGTGGGTCGGGTCGGTGGCGATGGCCTCCGTTCCAAACAGCGTAATTTGCCCTTCGGCTGGTCCCAGCACCGCCGAGGGGATCTCTCGCCGGGTGTAGCTTTCAAAAATGCAGCAGAGAAACCCCGCATAGCTGCCGTCGTAGCAGTAGGCGGCGTCGCTCACATGCGCCGGGTAAGGCATGTCAAGGCCTCCTCTCGCACCATGCGGGCCGCAGCCGGAGCCGCCACGCCATGGGCCGTCAGCTGGTGGACGGCAGGTGCCGCGTCCGGCAGGACCTTGGGCACAAATTCATCCAGACTCAACTGCTGCACCCCCACACTGAACGCCTTGGGGTCCAGCAGCGCGTTTGCAATCTCCGCCCGGTTGGCGTGGGCCGGGGCGCGGCCATTGCAGGTGATAAAATATTGGGCGCGTTTCAGCACCACGCCGATGCGCTTCAGCTCCGGCATACCCAATTTCTGCACACGGCGTGCCGCCAAAATGCGCAGTACGCTTTTGGGGCCGATGCCCGGTACCCGCAGCAGTTCCTCCTTGCTGGCGGTGTTGACCTCCACCGGGAAAAACGCCGGGTGCCGCACCGCCCAGGTACACTTGGGATCCAGGTAGGGGTCAAAGTTAGGTTCCTCCTCGGTCAGCAGTTCCGAGGCGTGGAAGTTATAATACCGCAGCAGCCAATCTGCCTGGTAGAGGCGGTGTTCCCGCAGCAACGGCGGCTGAAAGTTCAGTGCGGGCAGGCGGCGGTCCTCCACCACCGGCAGGTAGGCCGAGTAAAACACACGTTTCAGCGCATACTTTTTGTATAGGCCTTCCGTCAGGTCCATAATGTGGCGATCCGTCTCCGGCGTCGCACCAATGATCATCTGGGTGCTTTGCCCAGCCGGTGCAAAAGCGGGCGCGTTCCTGTATACCGCCAGCTCCCGCTTGCTTTGGGCGCTCTGCACAGCGATCTGCCCCATGGGGCGCAGGATCGCCGTTTTCTTTTTATCCGGGGCCAGCTGGTTCAGGCTGACCTCGCTGGGCAACTCGATATTGACCGAGAGGCGGTCCGCCAGCAGCCCGATGCGCTGCACCAGCAGCGGGTCCGCGCCGGGGATGGTCTTGGCGTGGATGTAGCCGTTGAAGCGGAACTCTTCCCGCAAAATGCGCAGTGCTTCGATCATCAGCTCCATCGTGCGGTCCGGCGTGCCCAGCACCGCGCTGGACAGGAACAGCCCCTCGATGTAGTTGCGGCGGTAGAAGCCAATGGTCAGCTCCGCCAGTTCCCGCGGGGTAAAAGTGGCCCGCGGGCGGTCGTTGGAGCGGCGGTTGACGCAGTAGCTGCAATCGTAGGAGCAGGCGTTGGAATACAGCACTTTCAGCAGCGAAACGCAGCGGCCGTCCGGGGTAAAGGCATGGCAGATGCCCGCCTGTGCGCAGCTGCCCAGGCTACCGTGTTTTCCGGCACGCTCCACGCCGCTGGAGGTGCAGGCCACATCATATTTGGCGCTGTCAGCCAAAATTTCCAGCTTTTCCGCAAGATCCATCGCTGTTTCTCCTAAAAAAGGGTATAAAAAATACAGCCCGCCGCATAACCTGACTGTTTACAACAGCCAGCGATGCCGCGGGCAGCATTTTTATAGATTATAAAATTGTACTTTTGCCCTGGATGTCCGAATTATAGGACACGCACTATGCTACAATAAAATCAGAGGGCAGGAATCACCACTTAGCCTTGGTCTCCACCACTTTACCGGCAATATACAGGTGGTCAAGTTCCTCGCCCTTGATGACCAATTCCTCGTAGGCAGGGTTGAAGGGGTGCAGGATGACCGAGTTGCCGCGCTGGATGTACTTTTTCAGCGTGCCCTCGCCGTCCGAGCCGTAGACCAACACGCCCAGGTCGCCGTTTTCCAGCGTGCTCTGGCGGTGGACAAGGGCCAGGTCGCCGTCCGAGATGCGCGGCTCCATGCTGTCGCCCTTTACAACCAGGTAGAAGTAGTTCTGGGGATCTTTAACGCTGGCATACTCTTTGCCGTAGTCCTCCTCAAAGGCAAGGGCGCCGTAACCGGCGCGCACCGTGCCCACAACGGGGACAAGGCTCTCAGTATAGCGGCTGAAGGCGTTGCGGCCCACAGCCGGGGCAGCCGTGGGGGCCTGCTGCAGGCCCAGCAGGGCATCGGCTGTTGTATCCAGAATTTCAGCCAGGCGGGCCACGGTCTGGGGGTCCGGGGTGGAACGGCCGGTCTCCCACTTGCCAACAGCCTGCTGGGTAACGCCAAGCATACGCGAAACCTCGGTCTGGCTGTACCGTTTAGCTTTTCGGGCATCTCTCAGGCGGTCTGCAAACATAACGTACTCCTTTTTCCGGGCGACATTTTCCTCTATCTTGTGGTCAGGCCTTTACTATTTGTCCTCATTATACAACTGCAAGGCGTGTTTGTAAAGAGTTTTTTGAAAAATAATTCTAAATAAAGTTGTTGAAGTGCCTTGACAACAACCGTCAGTAGTATTATAGTAGAGATACAGAACAACGCGGTGTCCTTTACAACCGCACAACAGCCGGATTTGCGGTACGGCTTTTCTGAAGGAGGAACTTTATCATGAACTTCCACACTGTAAAAGTATGGCTCAGCAAGCTCATCTCCAACCTGGTGCTCATGCTCTTTATCATTCTGGTGCCCGCCGTGGCGTCTGGCGCGGTGCCGTTCTGGGCGGCGGTCATCGTGGCCGCTGCGGGCCTTGTGGGCCTCAATGCTGCCTGCGGCGTCTTGCTGGAGAATCAGCCCAACGCCCGACCCAAGGCAGCCCCCACCCCTGCGCCCCAGCGCCAGCAGCTCGTTTTCCGCGTTGTGCGGGGCGGCCGCGCCGCCTGATCTCGCGTACCCTCGGTGTACCCGGGTGCATATAACCGGCAGTCCCCGTGTGCCCCGGCGCGCGGGGATTGTTGTTTTCCACAACCTATGTTACAATAGCAGCAGACAGGGAGGAGATACCATGAAAAAACTTCTGGAAGTCTGTGTGGACAGCCTGGCCTCGGCGCGCGCCGCGCAGGCCGGCGGAGCCGACCGGCTGGAATTCTGCAGCGCCTTAGCCGTGGGCGGCCTGAGTCCTTACCCAGAACTGCTGCGTCAGATAAAGGCCGAGTGCAGCCTGCCGGTGCGCTGCCTGATGCGCCCCCGGGCGGGTGACTTCCTTTATACAAAGGACGAGATCGACCTGCTGTGCGCCCAGATCCACACCTTGCGGGATACAGGGGCAGACGGCTTCGTCATCGGTGCGCTGACCCCCGATGGCGCGCTGGACAAGCCCGCCATGGCCCAATTACTGGATGCCTGCGGGGATAAGCCCGTCACACTGCACCGCTGCATTGATGTTTCCTGTGATTTGGTGGAAACCTATCGTGACGCCGCTACACTGGGTATTGATACGATCCTGACCAGCGGCGGTGCCGCCAGCTGCCGGCAGGGGACAGCCGCCTTGGCCAAGATGCTTGCCCTGCGGAACGAGCTGCAAGGGCCGGAGGTGCTCATCGGCGCAGGCGTCAACGCCGCCGTCATCACCGAGCTGCGCGCTGCCCTGCCCGGGGCACGGGCTTTCCATCTAAGCGGCAAAAAACTGGTGGAAAGCGGCATGCGCTTCCGCCGCGAGGGCGTCCCCATGGGTCTGCCAGGACTGGACGAGTGGCACACCCAGCAGACGGACGCCGACGCTGGGCGCGCCGCCAAAGCCGCGCTGCTGCAATAAAAGCATATACAAAAAAGAGCCGCATCGCTGCGGCTCTTTGCTGTTTTGCGCTATCAACTCAGTGGAACGTGTCAAACTCCTCGTCGAGTTCGTCGGCATCCTCCAACTCCGGGAAATTTTCGTAATCCAGATCCTCTAATTCTGGCATGTCGGGCACCAGTTCCAGCTCTTCCAGTAGGCTTTGCATGGCCTCACAATCGGTGGGAACGTCGGTCAGGCTGGCACCGTAGTGGCAGAACAGCACCGTACCGTCCTTGTCCAGAATCAGGGTCAGCGGCAGCTGCTGCATCTGGCCTTTCGCGGCCTGGTAACCCTGGCGCTTGGCTTCCCGCAGGATGCGCCAGCCCTCCAGCGAGTAGGTCATCAGGGCGCTGCTGCTTTGGGGGATGTCCAGGTGCTCATACAGCACCCCCTCGGCATCACACAGCAGGGGGTAAGGCAGGGTATTGGGGCCAATGCTGCGTGAGAGCTTGTCTGCGCGGGAGCGCACCACCAGCGCGAATCCGCCGTCCCGCAGGGAACCGTATGTATTGGCGTAGCGGCTGGCAAAGGTGCGGGTGATGGGGTGGCCGAAGTTGGCCATAAACACCAGCACCAGCGGGCTTTTGCGCTGCAGTAGGTCCCGGAAGCGGTTTTGGGCACTGTAGGGGGTATCGTACACAAAGAAAGGGAGCTTATCCCCAACCGCAATACGCTCGCCCACGGCGATGGCCCCCTTTCCCCAAAAATCTAAAACAAAAAGCCGGACAGCAGGACTGTCCGACTGAAAAACACAAAACCCCCACGCGGCCGTCTGCAGCCAATCAAAACCTACCGGTACAGGCAGGTGGGTGCCCTACCCGGACGTTCACGCTCCCTTCTTCCGCCTAGGGCGGGAGGTCTGCGATCCAGCCAGGGACAGCGGGCTCCCTAAATTTGATTAGTAGGATTCATAAATGACCGCAACAAATCAAACCGTGCAGGGATGTTTTTTACTCCAACTCGGAATCGTCGATGTCGTACATCGCGCTCAGGCGCTCTTCAAAGACTTTGCCGACAGTCAGCAGTTCTTCATCGTCATCTACGATGTCCATATATTCGCCTTCCTCGTCGGTGCCAATGCGCATCAGGATCAGCTCGGCATCCTCCTGCAGGCTCTCCGGATCTTCCTGATACGGGATCACTGCCAGGTAACGGGTGCCGTTCACTTCGGTGGCGTCGATCACTTCAAAAGTGACCTCCTTGCCGTCCTCATCCTCCAGCGTCAGCAGGTCGGGCGTGGCTTCCTCGAGCATTTCGGGGCTCAGTTCGTCAGACATAGGTGACCTCCTGTGGTCTTGAAATTTCTTGTATATAGTGTACCTTTTTTTTCACCAAACGTCAAGGGTGTTCAGCGCAAAAAATATGTGGTATAATATCCTTATCTAGATTTGTGAACGCCCCGGAGGATCTGCCATGAAACGTTCCGCCTGCCTGCCCCTGCTGCTGACCGCCGTGCTGCTGTGCAGCTGCGGCAGCAACGCTAAAAAGGCCCCCACGCGCCCCGACCAGTTCATCAGCGAGGAGCGCCAGTTTGCCGCGCCCAGCGACGGCGACACCATCGCCATCTTCTCCACCAGTTTGGGTGAGGTGCGCGCCGTATTGTACCCGGACGCAGCCCCCATGGCGGTGTATAATTTTGTGGGGCTGGCCCGCAGCGGCTACTACGACGGCACCATCATCTGGCGCAGCCAGTACGGCTTCGCGGTGCAGGGCGGCGACGCCACCGGCACAGGCACCGGCGGCTCTACGATCTGGAGCAACACTCCCTACCCGCTGGAGGCCGACGCCTCGCTGAAGCACTACGCCGGGGCGCTGTGCGCGGCCTTTGCCCAGGGCGGTGATGTCACCGGCGGCAACAGCCAATTTTACTTCGTCGCGGCCCTTCCGGACAGTGTAAGCAGCGACCAACAGGCCGAGCTGGCCCAGAACGGCTACACGGACAGCCAGGTGGCTGCCTACGCGGCTGTGGGCGGGCTGCCGTACCTCGATAACACCGACACGGTCTTTGGCCAGGTCTACCAGGGCATGGACGTAGTGGACGCCATGGCCTGCGTGGAGACCACCAAGGACGAGGACGGCAACGATACCTGGAAACCCACCGAGGACGCGGCCATCACCATTGAAAAGGTGACCATCACCACCTATCCCGGCCCCGCGGCCGGGGACGAAGCCACCAGCGACAGCAGCGTCGGGTGATGGGCGGTTGCCTACCCCTACTATATGTAACGTGCAATCAAATAATCCCCGCAGAGCCTTAGCAGAATCGCCAGACTTTGCGGGGATTTTTTATGCAGAATACAGAATTTTACTTTTTGGTGTTGCCGCCCATGCGGCGGTCACGGCGGGCGTACTCTTCCAGCGCTTTGTCAAAGCACTCCTTGGTGAAATCAGGGAAAAGGACCGGCGTGAAGTAGAACTCGGAGTAGGCGCACTGCCACAGCAGGAAGTTGGACAGCCGCTCCTCACCGCTGGTGCGGATCATCAGGTCCACCGGGGGCAGGTCGCGGTAGAGGTGGCTCTCGATGGTCTTTTCGTTAATGTCCTCGGGCTGCAGGGTCCCGGCCTTAACCTCGCCCGCAATGGCGCGCATGGCGTCGGTCAACTCGGCGTGGCTGCCGTAGTTCAGGCAGAAGTTGACGATGCCCTTGTCGTTGTCTTTAGTCAGATCCATCATGTAGTCCATAGCGTCCAGCACGCGCTGCTGCAGGCCCTCGCGGCGGCCGCTGAACAGCACCTTGCAGCCGCGCTCGTTCATTTCGTCGGCGATGGTGCGGAAGTTGTTGGCAAACAGGTCCATCAGATAGCCGACCTCTTTCGCATCGCGGGAGAAGTTCTCTGTGGAAAAGACGTACAGCGACAGCACAAAGACGCCTCGGTCGCCCACGGCGTAGCGGGTGATCTCGCGCAGGCGGTCAAACCCGGCCTTATGGCCCAGGCTGACAGGCATCAGGCGCTGTTTGGCCCAGCGGCGGTTACCGTCCACGATGATGGCGACATGGGTGGGGAAGCGGGCAGCAGTATCTTGCGGCATGGTGGATTTTCTCCTTCTATCGTGTGTTTTGTATCAGACTTCGGCAGGCTGCGGACGCAGCATCTCGGGCGGTTCCTCATCCGGGTGGTGGGCACGCCAGTTTAAAAAGCTTTCCAGAATGACGGCGGCGGAAACGGAATCCAGCCGTTCCTTGCGCTTGGCACCGAAAGTATCGTTATCGGCCAGGATGGCGGCGGCGGAAACCGTGGTGCGGCGCTCATCCCAAAGCACCACCGACAGGTTCGCGGTATTTGCCAGGCGCTGGGCAAAGCGGCGGCTCTTGTTGGCGCGGCTGCCCTCGGTACCGTCCATGTTTTTGGGCAGGCCGCAGACCAAGGCCTCGGCCCCGCGGGCCTGGGCCACAGCGGTGACGGCGGCGGCCACTTTATTCATGCTTTTTTCTTCGATCTGGGGGGTGATGGGACTGGTGATTGTCTCGCCGGCATCGCAGCCGGCCAGCCCCGTGCGGGAGTCGCCGTAGTCAACAGCAAGCCATTTCATACAGGTTGGGTCCTTTCATGGTTGATGGTATCAGTATACCACATTGCGGGCGCCGACGCAATAAAAAGCAGCCCGTACCGAGAGCATGAAAGCTCCCTCCGCACGGGCTGCGAAAAGTTGAAACTTACAGGTTGGGCATGCGCTTGTCCAGCTGGATGGTCAGGATCGCAGCCAGGGCGATTTTAATGACGTCGCCGGGCAGGTAGGGCAGGACGCACCAGCCCAGGGCGCTGGCAAGGTCGGCACCGGTCAGGGTCATGAACCAGATGGTGCCCAGCACATAGCAGACGGCACAGCCCACGACCATGGCCACGCAGAGCGACCAGAACTTGCGGCCCAAAGCCTTGGAGATCAACGCGGTGATGAGTGCAGCCAGAATGTAACCCAGCACATAGCCGCCGGTCTTGCCAAAGATGGCAGAGGGGCCGCCCTGGAAACCAGCCAGCACCGGCACACCGATGGCGGCCAGCGCCACAAACACCAGCTGGCTGACGGTGCCCCAGAAGGCCCCCAGCATGGTGCCTGCCATGTACACGGCAAACAGTGCCAGGTTGATGGGCACGCCCCAGGGCATGGGGATGGCGATTTGGCTGCACACGGCGGTCAGGGCGGCAAACAGGGCGCACAGAACCATCCGACGCACCCGCAGGTTTTCAGCAGTTTTCATAATTGTTCCTCTTTTCTTTTGTTGATACTATACAAAGACCTTTACAGGTACTTTCCCAAATGAACTTCCTCGCCGCGCAGGGGCACTAAATTGTGCTCTCCTGCAAAGCGAACGACCAGGCGGCAGTCCTCGTCGATGTCCAGCGCCTCAGCCTTGCGCGGGGTGCCGTTCCGGGGCGTTACCGTCACGGTCTGGCCCAGCAGCGCCTGGCGGGCACGGTATTCCGGCAGGTACTCCGGCTTGGGCACGCCGTGGTACAGCGCCCAGAACTCGTTGAGGAAAGCGGCGGCCAGTGCCGCACGGGCACCCGGCGGCGGGGCGTCATCGAACAGCGCCCCGGCTACCTCCTGCAGTTCTGCAGGCCAGCCATCGGGCGGGGCCGTGATGTTGAAACCCAGACCCAGCACCGCATAGTCCAGCATGCCGCTTTCCATGTTCAGCGCGGCTTCGGTCAGGATGCCGCAGACCTTGCGGCCATCCTGCCAGAGGTCGTTGACCCACTTGATGCGCAGTTCCGCACCGGAAACCTTCTCAGCGGCGCGGCAGGCAGCCACGGCGGCCATAGCAGTCAGCCGCACGGCCTGGCGCAGGCCGATCTCCGGCCGCAGCAGAATGCTGAGATACAGCCCACCCTGGGGCGAGAAGAAGCTGTGCCCGCCGCGGCCGCGCCCAGCCGATTGTGCCTGGGCGATCAGCACCAGCCCTTCGGGGGCGCCATCCTCGGCACGGGCACGCAGGGCGGCGTTGGTTCCGGGCAGGCGGTCGACGACCTCGACCTGCAAGGCTTTGGCGGTCTCGGGAGCCAGCAGCGCCGTGACGGCGGCGGCATTGAGCACATCGGCAGCAGGGGAGAGGATGTAGCCGCGGTTGGTCACCGCCGCCACCGGGATGCCGTCGGCCCGCAGGGCAGCGACGGCTTTCCAGATAGCTGTGCGGCTCACGCCCAGCTGCTGCGCCAGCTCCTGCCCGGAAATGTATTTGCCCCGGGCAGCGTCCAGCGCGGCCAGCACGTCCGCTTTTACCATGGCGCAGCTCTCCTTTCAGCCCAACTGTCACCCAGTATAGCGCGGTTGATGATCAAATGTCAACGCGGCATGCGAAAACAGGTTAACAATCGACAAAACAAAAGCCCTGCGGGCCGAAACCCGCAGGGCAAAAGTGCATATTGGGGAAAAATCAGCGCTGGATACGGCCGGAACCGTCGCCACCAGCCAGCTTCTCGACCTCAGAAACGGTGACCATGTTGAAGTCGCCTTCGATGGAGTGCTTCAGGGCAGAAGCAGCAACAGCGAACTCAACAGCCTCCTGGGTGGACTTGCCGCTCAGCAGGGCGTAGATCAGGCCGCCGCCGAAGCTGTCGCCGCCGCCAACGCGGTCAACGATGCGCAGCTCGTACTTCTTGCTGAAGGCATCCTCGTTGGCAGCAAC
>ENA-UPTB01000241-UPTB01000241.1-human-gut-metagenome-genome-assembly--contig:-NODE-241-length-60114-cov-15.197412_pt1 | contig 60114 bp, 51 predicted proteins | sample MGYA00250046_ERZ773369 | MGnify/ENA primary metagenome ERZ773369 (study PRJEB29103, sample SAMN06111938) | human gut metagenome | biome: human gut; feature: ankylosing spondylitis patient; material... | reverse complement strand
CTGTCTACGATCAAGGATGCTGATCTGATCCTTGTGATGAAGGATGGCAATATTATTGAGCAGGGAACGCATGAACAGCTTCTTTTACAGAAGGGCTTTTATGCGAAAATGTATACGAGCTAAAATATCGTCCGTAAATAACCGGACAAGTATCCGTAACGGTTACTTAAGATACGATATGCTTGTACCGTTGTGAAGAAAAGGGAGTCTGCATGAAAGAAAAAATAACAGACATTTTTATGAAATGTATCATAGCTCTGGCAGGTCTGATCCTGCTGGGGCTTAGTTTGTATGCGCTCCGTTATTCCTATCTTTTCCCGGTGGAATATCTGGAGATCGCAACCCCGCAGAAGGATTCTGTCTGGAAAACGGTGGTGGGAGCAGCAGCTTTGTTTTTCCTGCTGTTACTTGTTTCTTATGGAATCAGACAGATTCATTATCGGAAACAGAAGCTGCTGCAGGCGCTGCTTATCCTTATGTTTGTGCTGGCAGCCTTTTTCTTTATACAGGACGGAACAGTCTATCAGGCGGGAAGCGATCCGTGGTATATCTGTGACAGCGCGGCAAAGTTCATAGAAGGAGATTACAGTCCGCTGCAGGCAGGCGGTTATCTGGATCAGTATCCTTATCAGCTTGGTCTGACCTTATATACGGAGCTTGTTTTCCGCCTGACCGGCGTATGGAACGTAAAGGCACTTGTTTTTGCCAATCTGCTTGCTATGACGGCGGGACTTGCCTTCGGACAACTTTTTCTGAAAAAACTGCATGCTATCCGGCAGAGCAGCAGCTTTTCTGTCTGCTATCTGTTGTATCTGCCGATCTATCTGTATTTGCCCTTTTTATACGGAGAAGCTCTGGCGATCTGTTTTACCTTTGCCTTCTTATGGCAGCTTGCAGCCTTTCTGGATGACCGGAAAAAGCTTCGTATGCTGTGGCTGGCGGCTTTTGCCTGTCTGATGGTCATATGCCGGGCAAATGCCATGATCGTACTGATCGCAGCGGCGGTTGTTCTGCTGCTGATGCTGATCAGAAAATGGGATAAATGGTTGCTTGCAGCTATCCTTGTGACCTTTGCGGCCGTATTTGCCGGCAGAGGGCTTGTGGCATGGCAGTATGAACAGCGGGCGGGAGAAAAGGTTTCAGACGGGATTCCTGTATCTGCATGGATCGCTATGGGCATGATGGAGGATATCCGGGGAAACGGCTGGTATAACGGTTACGGACCGGAGCTTTATGCAGAGTGCGGCTATGATGCGGAAGCAGTAGACCGGGAAGCCAAAGCTTACATGGCAGAGCGGATCCGGGAATTTGGAAAAGATCCAAAAGCCTGTCTTGCCTTTTATAAAGGGAAAGCACTCAGCCAGTGGAACGAGCCGACGGCAGAATCTCTTCTGGTACTCCGGGCAAGTGTCGATACCGAGCAGATATCCAATGGAAAATACCAGTTAATGTTTGGTAACCGGTATCAGCCTTATCTGTCATACATGAACAGCTATCAGTTTTTACTGTACCTGCTTGCCTTTTTGGGGTGTATCAGACTCCTGACAGGAAAAGCCGGAAAGAAAGGAATGTTAGAACAGTATCTGTTCTGTGTGCTGGCACTGCTCCTGATCGGCGGCTTTTTGTTCCAGCTTCTGTGGGAAGCAAAATCGCGCTATATCTATTATTACATGGTGCTTCTTTTGCCGCTGGCGACGCTTGGGATTTCCTTTGTCATGGAGCAGCAGGCAGTCTGGAGAGACAGAATAAGACGGAGATAACAGCGCTTTGCGGAGAGATAATAACAGCAAATAAGAATTTTAAATGCTTTGTGTAAAAAAATTGTATTTTGCTGTTGACACAGACGCTTGAAAATGATATCATACTAATCGCGGCAAACAAAACGCATGCGGAAGTGTCGGAACTGGCAGACGAGCAAGACTAAGGATCTTGTGATCATTGCGATCGTGTGGGTTCAAGTCCCATCTTCCGCATTAACCTTTTAAGAAAAAGCCTTGAATTTTCAAGGCTTTTTTCTTTTGTCCTTATGAAATTTTTTTGTTACACTTTGTTACATTGCTTTTGAACCGAAAACCCTGGCGAATACATCTGCTTTTTCTGTAAGTGGAGTAACAGAGTGAATATAATATTTCTGCGTTGTAGAAATATCTTTGTGACCTGCAAAGTCAGAAATCATTCTGTCTGGTAATAATTGACTGTCATGCAGTTCAGAGATACAGGTTTTTCTGATTGCGTGATTTCCGCTAGGCTTACCAGAGATAATAAAGCGGTCTTTTTCATTTCTTACGCCATTACATCTACGAAGTACATTATTCACAGCATATTCATGCATTCTTTCACCAGACTTACTAACAAAGATATAATCCTCATTGTTTCGTCTGTTAGCTTTGTTTTCATCAAGTGCCATTTTAATATACTTTTTGGCGTCTGGTGTTAAGACCAAGGTTCTAATTCCTGCGTCGGTTTTTGGGTGTTGTGCAACTTTGTAGCCATTGCGGACAATTTTACCATTTTCATCTTTGGTGTAGTTTTTGACTTCACCTCTGCTAATGTGAATAGTATCTCCGTCAATATCACTTTCACGAAGTGCCACAAGTTCGCCAATACGCAGACCAAGATTGAAATTTAAGCAGATTGCTAAATAAGCGGTGTTTTTCGTTTTTTCAAATTGTGCAAGTGCTTTTTTGATAACTTCGCTTTTGGTGGCGCTGGAATAAATAATTTCTTCTTCTGGCTTTGCTTTTGCTTCAAAGAAAACATTTTTTGAAGGCATAGCAATTTGGCGCGGTAGATTTATCTGCACCATATTGTGACTAATGCAATAATCATAGAGTTGGTTCATTAAACCTTTGACTTCTACATATTTCTTTTTGGTAAGGTCTCGTTCATCAATCAGTTTCAAAAGCCAATCTGATAAATCGCCAACAGTCATTTTTGAAAGTTCTACTTTGATAATGGTGCTGCCTTTATAGTAGGTGTTCCAAACCCACTGTAATTTATTGGCTGTGCCTTTTTCCGAAGATAAATACTTATATTCAAGAAAATTGGGGTGAATAGTTGCCATTGTTACCTTGTCTGTTTCTTCCTTTGCTTTGTAAAAATCAACTATGTAGTTTTCAAGGTTCTCTTTTGTGGCTCTGGCTACTAACTTCCAATATTTGCTACCGTCTGGAATTTTAGTTTTCCATCGTCCATCGTCAGCGAGCCAGATTTTGTATTTTTCAGTATGCTGTAAAAGAATTTTTTCTCGTCTCATAAGTTCTAATTCTTTCAGCACATCATTCTTACTAATCATAGCTCTCTCTGTTGCTTCTAGCAACTCTTCTTTTGTGCATTTAACACCAACAATATTACATTCATTTGAATTCATAAACGACCTCCTATTCGGAAGCCAAACGCTTGCAGTTTGCAACTCTGGGAAGCGTCTGGAAGTTATGAACTCGCGCGCGTGTTCTTGTTACAGCCTTATCGTAGCATGCTTGATAATTGATTTTTGGAGGTCAAAAATTGAGAACAGCACATTGCACAAAAAAGCAGAATGAACTTATAAAAAACGAAAAAGAAAGGGCTATACAGAAAGTAAATCAGTGTTTTGAGATTAAATAATTTTTTATTTTTGTTACATTTTTTCCTTGACATTTTAAGCACCAAAAATAAAAATCAATTTTTCAGTATTTGGGCATTAAAAAAAGCAAGCGTTTTGTGTGCTTGCTTAATTGATTTATCTGGACTTTTGATGGTGGGATACTATATCTCGTGCTTTGGCTAGGTTGCCAAGTTCTAGTTGTTGGGCTATTTCCCGTAGCCTTTTAATAATTTCTAGTAGGCGGTTATGTTCTTCAACCATCTCATCTATTTTGTGGCTGATTTCTTTTGCTTCGCTTTCCATCTGCTTTTTATATTCTTTTGCAGATAGTCCGCCCTCATGACCAACTGCGCCACGTTCTACATCAAAACCATGGGCTTGCAAAACGATTGGAAGTTTATCATGTATAGATTGGATAAATTCCCTAGTGATGAGTGCTTTTGAAGATAAGCGACCCTCTGGGGTTATAAGCAAAATGTCAAGATGTAGATGGTTCAATCCACCCTCATCGCAGTGAGCCACCGCTTCAATTACATTGTCTTTGCCAAGTCTTGCGCCCATGTATTTAATGATTAGTTCAAAATAGTCATCCATTCTGTCGGGCGGTAGTTCTTCGGGATATGAGAAGATACATTCACATATCCAATTACTGTCTTTTCTTACCCTGTGCCCTGTGTCTATTACTTTCTCTTTTATGATTGCTTTGCAGTCCGCATACAAATTCTTTTTCGGTGCTACATATACTATATTGTTGGCAGAGCGTTCATTATCAATATCTGGGTTGCTTTTATGGTTCTTGTGCAATCGTCTATTGTGTCCATCAATTCCAACTAATGCGCCAGCCTTGTAGTTCTGGCAATGAAAAGCTAATAAAGCCATATAATTCCTCCTCTCTGTGCGACCATTTACAAGACCGCCTATGCTTCGAAATCTTGTAAAGGTCTAAGCCCCTATACCTTTTGCAAATGTGGGGCTCTTCTTATCTTTCATCATCATAACTTGGTGTTTGTCGGTCGTACTTTTCAAAATCATCTCCCAATTGGTCTGCATTGTCCTCGGCATCCCAACTGTCAATTATCTTTTGTGCTTCACACATTAAAGTATGAAATGCAATTATCTGGTCTAATGTCATATCATCTTCATTCATGTAAAATCCCTCCCTTCATAAAAAATATGAAATTTGGCTATATAGCACAATTTGAAGTTTAAGCGGTCTTGCATACTTCCTAATGAAACTAATAAACAGCCTTGTTGCCTTACTTGACATAGGCAACATTTTTGGCGGAGTAGCAGAAAGGAAGAACGCACATGACACTATTAGAGATACTAGAGAAACAAAAAGAAGAACAGAAAATAAAAGAGTTGGCATTAAGCCAAAAGATTACCAAAGAGGAAGCGTCTTGGAGATACTACAAAGGCAGCGTAATTAAGTCCATATTTGAAACCCCGCAGTTTTATAATATGAAGCATGTAATGTATTTAAATCATGAAGAGTATCGACTTTTTAAGATACCATTTCAAACGGGTAATAAAAGAACTTCCGCCCATGTTGAATATGAAGAAATTGGCGGAGTAGAGTATAATAAAGCAACCAAGAAAGAACGAACAAAGGAAAGCAAGGAACATAGCGAGCAGTCATCTTTAAGCAGAACCAAGCAAAAAATCTATAATTACGCTTTTTCTAACGATTGGAGCAATGGACTATTTTTCACAATCACATTTGATCCAAAGCAAGTAGATAGTTTTGATTATGATAAATGCTATAAACGATTACACCAATTTCTCAAAAATATTAAAGATCAGAACCCAGATTTTAAATATATCTTTGTTCCAGAATTCCATAAATCTGGGAGAATTCATTTTCATGGTATCGGTACAAATTGCGATAGGTTAAAACTTGAAGATAGTGGAATAAAAAAGAACGGGAAGAAGATTTATAATGTCAATTCCAAAAATTTCAGATATGGATTTACTACGGTTTCAAAAATTGAAAACACCCAGAAAGTGAGCAGCTATATAACCAAGTACATCACAAAAGAAATGATTATCGCCACCAAAGGAAAGCACCGCTATTTATGTAGCAGAAATCTTGAAACCGCAGAAGTGGAGAACATCATGCTTGATGATGTTGAGAACTTCATGAAGTCGGTTGAGCTAAATCCCAAAGTATGCAACCAAAAGAAATACACCAACGAGGAAACAGGGCAAGAAATTACATATATCAAAGTTAAAAAATAATTTTCTATATTTTCATAGCTTGGCGTGATATACTTAATTTTACAAATTAAGAAGTTGTGGAGGAGTGCAATGAATAAAATTGGTACAAAAATAATAGATACAGAACGTTGTATATTGAGAAGAATTGTTCCAGACGATTATCAAATGATGTATGAAAACTGGGCAAAATACGAAGAAGTTTGCAGGTATTTTCCGTTCAATCCCGTAACGGATATGGAAATATATAAAGAAAAGGTACATAAATGGGCAGATAATTATGAATCTGATACATATTTTCATTGGGTAATTGAATGGAAAGAAAATCATGATTTGATTGGAACGATTAATTTGGGAAATGTTGAAGAATCATGTTTTATGTCAGATACATGCTATATGCTTTCGCCACAGTATTGGGGACAAGGTATAATGACGGAAGTGCTTCAAGCTGTACTAAAATATGCATTTGATGAGATTGAATTAAATCGTGTTCAGGCAGAAGTGTTTGATGGAAATGTTGCATCTGTACATGTATTAACAAAGTGTGGAATGCGGTTTGAAGGAATTGCTAGACAAAAGTATTACAAAAAGGACACGTTTATTGACACTGCGCAGTATGCAGTTCTTAAGAGTGATTTCAAAGAGTAAACCCCAATTTGTCGGCTTGTTCAAAATAATGCGGAGATGGTTTTGTTACTTTTTTGTTACACTTTGAAATGATGTGCTGAAAAGCCCCTTTCTATCGTGTTTTTTAAGGTACAAATTCATTCAAGTCCCATCTTCCGCATTATATGTTTATTTTAATCCCTTGAATCTAACAGATTCAAGGGATTTTTTCGCTGTCCGTGTAGCAGAAAAATAAAAAAGTTTGAAACGATTTATTGGAACTGTTCCAGCTTTTGGATAAAAGAACGGGGTGTCATATGATATTTCTTTTTGAATGCCCTGTGAAAGTAGGATAGATTATGAAATCCAACTGACAGAGAAACATCCAGAATAGAAGTGTTTCCATGTTCAAATTGTTCTACGGATTTTTCGAGCCGTACATTATTGATATATTGCATGCATGTCATATGCATATGTTTTTTGAAAAAACGCATAAAATGATATTCACTGAAATAACATAATCCGGCCAGGTCAGATACCAGAATCGTATCAGCATAATGGATCGAAACGTAGTCCAGAACAATCTTTAATTTGTCAGAGGATGGATTAGAACCTGCGGAGGGGGTACGGTCGCTGTATGGAAGCAGGAGAAAAACAGACTGTAATAGCAGTGATTTTAACGCCAGCTCATATCCGAATTCCTGTTCTTTATATAGCAGCGCAATCTGGCGGAAGCATTTAAACAGCGGCATATAAGCGGGATGCTGGGCTGTGATGAGGCAGGGCATGGAAAAATCATGATTGATCAACGGTGTAAGATAGCGGGTAGAACAGATGTCGGCTGCATTTCCACCCAGAAAACTCATATGAAACACATAAGTTTCTGAATGGAGTTCCGGACTTCTGTTGTCAAGTGAAGCTGCATGTAAGAGTAATGGCGGAATAAATATAATATCGCCTTCCTTTACTTCGTATTCTGTCAGATCGATCTGATATATGCCGGTTCCTTTGGTTATAACGGTAAATTCTGCCTCCTCATGCCAGTGGGTAGTCATAACAGGATACTCGGATGTCAGTTTTGTAATATACTTCTGGACAGGAAATAAAACTTCTCCGTGTTTGGCATTTTCTTTTTGGCCCGGTGCCAGCGGATTTGAATATTTCATATGGTTTGCTCCTTTTTGAATAGCAGTATTGTGTCATAAAGTGATAAAAATATGCAAGAAATTTAATGCGCAACATAGTACAATGACAGCATAATACAATTTGAACGATGTTGCAACATACACGAAGCGATAAGAAAATGATAAGGAGCGAAGAATATGAAAAGAAAATGGTGGCATGATAAAGTGGCATATCAGATCTATCCGAAGAGCTTTCTCGACACAAACGGAGATGGCATTGGGGATCTGAGAGGTATTATTTCTAAACTGGATTATCTGAAAAAACTGGGCATTGATATTATATGGCTGTCTCCTGTTTATAAATCACCGTTTGTGGATCAGGGTTATGATATAGCAGATTATTATGCAATTGCCGAAGAATTCGGAACCATGGATGAATTTGATGAATTGCTTGCGGAAGCGAAAAAGCGCGATATGCACATCATAATGGATCTGGTGATCAATCATTGCTCTGACCAACATGTGTGGTTTCGGAAAGCATTGGCAGATCCGGATGGAAAATATGCGGATTATTTTTATTTCCGAAAAGGGAAAAACGGAAATCCGCCAAGTAATTATCGGTCTTATTTTGGCGGAAGCTGCTGGGAATCTGTACCGGGAACGGACAAGTATTATTTTCATATGTTTGCCAAGGAACAGCCGGATTTGAATTGGGAAAATCCTGAACTGAGGCAGGAACTTTACCGTATGATCAACTGGTGGCTGGAAAAAGGACTTTCCGGGTTCCGTATTGATGCAATTATCAACATTAAAAAAGATCCGGCTTTCCCTGATTTTGCACCGGATGGCACAGACGGTCTTGCGAGCTGTATCAAAATGGTCGAAAATGTGGAAGGCGTAGGAGAACTTCTGGAGGATTTAAAGAAAAATACATTTGAAAAGTATGATGCTTTTACAGTAGGTGAAGTGTTCAATATGAAATCAGATGAACTGCCGGCATTTATAGGGGAAAACGGACATTTTTCTACTATTTTTGATTTCAGCGCACATTGCCTGAGCGAGGGAATGCATGGCTGGTATGATGCACCGGAAATAGAGTTTTCCAAATGGAGGGAAGCAATTGTACGTTCCCAGCTTGAAATTCAGAAATATGGATTTGAAGCAAATATTATCGAAAATCACGATGAACCAAGAGGCGCCTCCCGCTTTTTGCCTGCGTATGCCCGGAATCCTGCAGGAGTCAAAATGTTGGGAACTGTAAGTGTTCTTCTCAGAGGAATTCCTTTTATATATCAGGGGCAGGAAATCGGTATGAAAAATGCGGAATGGAGCTGCAAGGAGGAATTTGATGATATTAACACAAAGGATCAGTATCAGGTAGCTGTACGGGCAGGGCTGTCAGAGAGGGAGGCTTTGGAAACCTGCGGTAAAATGAGCCGGGATAATGCAAGAACACCTGTGCAGTGGAGCGGAGCGGAAAATGCAGGGTTTACGACAGGAACACCATGGCTGAAAGTAAATTCCGATTACAGAGAGATTAATGTGGCAGCTCAGGAAAATGATCCGGATTCTGTATTAAATTATTATCGTAGGCTGGTTGCTTTACGCAAATCTGCCGCATATAAAGAGGTGTTTACCTATGGTGAGTTCATTCCGGCATATGAAAATCTGGATGGCATCATGGCATTCTATCGCAAAGATGACTCTGCCCATATACTTGTAGCTGCAAATTTCGGGAAAAAGCCTGTTGATATTGAACTGGAATATATGCTGAAAAAGGTATTGCTGGCAAACCGGTCCCATGAGGAGATCGGCGGTACGATCGGAACAATAAGGCTGGACAGCTGTGATGCAGTTGTTTTGGAATTGATGTGAAAAATATATAAAAACAGATAAAAAAGCTTGCATTATCTGTCAAAAAGACCGATACTATAAATAACAAAATGTTTTTCGCATGGACGCGGTTTATCATGTATTGGATACATGTTTTTCAAAGGAGTGGAGCGTATGAGTATTCGGATCACAGGAAGAACAGATTACAGCGCATTATTTTCTTCCCTGAACGGAGGAAAATCTACAGGAATCGGCGGAGGCAGTTATTCCCTCGCTGATTATGCAAGCATAAAGAATGGCAGTTATGGCAAGCTGATGAAGGCCTATTATGGAAAGAACAAAACGGCTTTATCTGATGCTGCCTCTGCGACAAAGAAGACGAATAGTAAAACAGCGACAGCGGATACAACATCTGAAAACGCATCCTTGCAGAAAAGTGCCAATGCGCTTGTGAAATCTGCCGAAAGCTTATTGAAAACAGGTAAGGACTCTGTCTTCAAGGAAAAGGATATTACCACAAAGGATGAGAACGGCGTTGAAAAGACAACAAAGGGCTATGATACGGATGCGATCTATAAGGCAGTATCCGCCTTTGCAGATGATTATAACAGCGTTCTGAGTGCTGCAGCAAAGTCTAAGAACAGCAGTGTTGTTTCAACAGCTTCCAATATGGTGCAGCAGACGGTCGCAAATGAAAAAATGCTTTCCAGGATCGGTATCACGATTGGAGAGGATAATAGGCTTTCTGTAGATGAAAAGAAGCTGAAAGCGGCGGATATGACAACGGTGAAGAGCATGATGAACGGAAACGGTTCTTTTGCCTATGGCGTACAGACAAAGGCATCCTTCATCAGTATGTATGCAAAGAATGACCAGAATAAAGCCAGTGGTGTATATGGTTCATCCGCAACTTATACCGCATCTCTGTTCTCAAACGGGGACATCTGGAACAGCTTTATCTAAAAAAGATCGAAAAAAATAAAAAAATTGAAATTAGGCATTGACAGAAGCCCTAAAAGAAGATACAATACATCTTGCGCGCAGGAGTGGCGGAATTGGCAGACGCGCAGGCTTCAGGTGCCTGTGGTAGCAATATCGTGTGGGTTCAAGTCCCATCTCCTGCATACCAGACCTCAGCAGAATCTGCTGAGGTCTTTTCTTGTAGCGAGGATTGCGATAAGGAGGGACTCACGGTATGTAGTTAGGGGAACCGCGAAGCGGGGGAACCTGACTACTGGCACAGCCCACGAGCAGAGCGAGTATATAATGGCTGTGCTCCCGAGGGAGGATGCCTTATCGCCAAGTAACGAGCTTTGCTCGTTACAGAGGGTTTCACCCGAGCGTAGTTTGTCATGCATCAAAGATGCATGATGCGGTCTCAGCCCATTGCCGCAGGCAATTATGCATGGGCTGAGGTTCCCGTAGAGAAAATCAGAAGCAGCGAAAATAAAATATAAATAAGAAAAAAGGAATCCCGCGAAATGTGCAGAAAAATATAAATAGGGAGTTTCGGTCTTGTGTTTTTTGGAGAAAGGAAAACAATATGACGATCAGAGAAAATCTGGAACAAATGGAATGCACTAATTTAAGCCCCTATGCCTGTCTGAGCAAAAATTCCAAGGGCAGGGAGCGGGAGGAGAAGCAATGTGATATCCGGCCGGTTTTCCAAAGGGACAGAGACAGGATTCTGCATTCCAAGTCCTTCAGGCGTTTGAAAGATAAAACGCAGGTATTCCTGACGCCGGAAGGCGACCATTACCGTACACGTATGACGCATACGCTGGAGGTTTCCCAGAATGCGCGTACGATCGCAAAAGCACTTCGGCTGAATGAAGACCTGGTAGAGGCGATCGCGCTTGGACATGATCTGGGGCATACGCCATTCGGACATGCAGGCGAGAGAGCACTGAACAGCGTCTGTCCGCTGGGCTTTGTACATAGTGAGCAGAGCGTTCGTACTGTTGAGGTACTGGAAAAGAACGGACAGGGACTGAACCTGACATATGAAGTGCGTGATGGAATCCGTAATCACCAGACGAGCTGTATGCCATCGACACTGGAAGGTAAGATCGTCCGGATGTCGGATAAGATCGCGTATATCCACCATGACATGGACGATGCGATCCGCGCAGGGATACTGACGGACGCGGATGTGCCAAAGAGCATCGGCGATGTGATCGGTTATACGCTTGGAGAGCGGCTGGATCACTTTATCCATGATATTGTGACAAACAGCGCGGGAAAGGATGACATTATCATGTCGGAGCCGGTGGCAAATGCCATGAAAGAGCTGCGTGCCTTCATGTTTGAGAACGTTTACCAGAATCCGGTAGCGAAAAGCGAAGAGAGCAAGGCAGAAAATCTCATCATTACCCTGTACGAATATTATTTGAAAAATATGGATCTGATCCCGCGGGATATGCTGAATTTAATGGACCGCGACGGAACACCGAAGGAACAGATCGTTTGTGATTATGTAGGAGCCATGACAGACCGTTTTGCGATCGCAAAATATGAAGAAATTTATATTCCGAAAACGTGGCATGGTTAAGTTGGTGATAAAATGTATTATTCTGATGAACTGGTAGAAGAAGTCAGACAACGAAATGATATAGTAGATATTATCTCGGGCTATGTGAATCTGAAGAAAAAGGGCGGTAATTATTTCGGACTGTGTCCGTTCCACAATGAGAAGTCCGCCTCCTTTTCCGTCAGCCCCGGGAAACAGATGTATTACTGCTTCGGCTGCGGAGCGGGCGGTAATGTATTTACTTTTATCATGAATTATGAGAATTACACCTTTGCGGAAGCGATCAAGCTGCTGGCAGACCGGGCGGGGATTGCATTGCCGGAGATCGAGGATTCCAAAGAGGCAAGAGAGAAGGAAAACCGCAGAAAGACGCTTCTGCAGATCAATAAGGAAGCTGCGACTTACTTTTATTATCAGCTGCGTGCACCACAGGGGCGTGTGGGGCTGGATTATCTGAAGGGCAGACAGCTCAGTGATGAAATAATGAACCGGTTCGGACTGGGCTATTCCAATAAGACAAGCAATGATCTTTGCCAGTATCTGCGCCATAAGGGCTATCCGGATGAACTGATCCGGGAGTCGGGCGTTGCGGTATTCAATGAAAAATATGGCATGAGTGATAAATTCTGGAACCGGGTGATGTTTCCGATTCAGGATGTCAATCATCGTGTGATCGGCTTTGGCGGCCGTGTGATGGGAGAAGGAGAGCCGAAGTATCTAAACTCACCGGAGACACCGGTATTTGACAAGAGCCGGAATCTGTATGGACTGAATTTTGCCAGAACGGCAAGACAGGATAATATCATTTTGTGTGAGGGCTATATGGATGTCATAGCCATGCACCAGGCAGGTTTTACACAGGCGGTCGCTTCGCTGGGAACAGCATTTACAAGCGGACAGGCAAATCTGCTCAGGCGATATACGGAAAACGTTATTTTGTCATATGACAGTGACGGAGCGGGTGTGAAAGCGGCACTGCGTGCGATCGGTATCTTAAAAGAAGCAGGTCTGACCGGTAAAGTGCTGAATCTGGAGCCGTATAAAGACCCGGATGAATTTATGAAAAATCTGGGACGGGAAGAATTTGCAAAACGTCTATTGCAGGCGGAGAATACCTTTTTCTTCGAGCTGCGGATGATGCAAAAGCAATATGATCTCTCCGATCCGGAAGCAAAGACGAAGTTTTACAATGAGATCGCAAAGAAGCTGTGTGGTTTTTCCGAGGAAGTGGAGAGGGAAAATTATACAGAGGCTGTGGCGGAAAAGTATAATATCAGCATGGAAAGTTTGAAAAAGCTTGTCACAGGCTATGCGGCAAAGATGGGCATGACCGCTGAGGTCATACGGCCGAAACAGCCCGTGCAGCAGAAAAACACGCCGAAGGAGCAACAGGAGAATGTACAGAAGCTGCTCCTGACATGGCTGGTGGAAGAACCGCATCTGTATAAAAAGATCAAAAAATATATTACGCCGCTTTCTTTTACAAATGAATTGTACAGGCAGGTTGCACAGGAACTGTTTCCGAAGCTGGAAGAGGGAAAACCGAATCCGGCGGCGATCATCAGCCGGTTTTCACAGGAAGAAGAACAGCGCGAGGCGGCATCTTTATTTAATACAAAGCTGCCCTATATGCAGCAGGATATGGAGTCGCAGTCACAGGTGCAGGAAAGAGAAAAAGCGTTTCATGATATTGTTGTCAAAGTAAAGCGGAATGCCTACGAACACGATCTGAAAGCATCTGGGTCCGATATGGAGGCACTTTCCCGTGTTATTTCGGGCAGACAGGAGCTGGATGAGCTTGAAAAAACGCATATTTCTTTTGATTAAGGTTAAAATAGATACATAAATGGAAGGATGGAAAAAAGATGGACGAAAACACACAGGCAAGACTGGATGAAAAACTGAAAGAGGTTTTGGCACTTGCCAAGAAAAAGAAAAATGTTCTGGATTATCAGCAGGTAGTGGATTCTTTTGCTGAGCTTTCGTTAGAGGATGATCAGCTTGACAAGATCGTAGAATATCTGGAGCACAACGGCGTGGATGTGCTGCGTATTACCGATGATGATGAGCCGGATGAAGAGATGCTGCTGGCAGAGGAAGAAGAGGTTGATGTTGAGAATATCGATCTTTCTGTTCCGGACGGTGTCAGCATTGAGGATCCTGTCCGCATGTATCTGAAGGAGATCGGTAAGGTACCGCTTCTGAGTGCAGAGGAAGAGATCGAGCTTGCCCAAAAGATGGAAGAGGGCGATGAAGAGGCAAAGAAGAAATTAGCAGAGGCTAACCTTCGTCTGGTTGTCAGCATTGCAAAGCGTTATGTAGGACGTGGTATGCTGTTCCTTGACCTGATTCAGGAAGGTAATCTTGGTCTGATCAAGGCAGTTGAAAAATTTGACTATCGCAAAGGATATAAATTCTCGACGTATGCTACATGGTGGATCCGTCAGGCGATCACAAGAGCTATTGCCGATCAGGCAAGAACGATCCGTATCCCGGTGCATATGGTGGAAACGATCAATAAACTGATCAGAGTCAGCAGACAGCTTTTGCAGGAGCTTGGACGTGAACCTACGCCGGAAGAGATCGCAAAGGAAATGAATATGCCGGTAGACCGTGTGCGAGAGATTTTAAAGATATCTCAGGAACCGGTTTCTCTGGAAACACCGATCGGTGAAGAAGAAGATTCCCATCTTGGCGACTTTATTCAGGATGACAATGTGCCTGTACCTGCAGATGCAGCAGCATTTACGCTCCTCAGAGAGCAGCTCAATGAGGTGCTTGATACATTGACAGAGCGTGAGCAGAAGGTACTCAAGCTTCGTTTTGGTCTGGACGACGGACGCGCCAGAACACTGGAAGAGGTCGGACGTGAGTTCAATGTCACAAGAGAGCGGATCCGTCAGATCGAGGCAAAAGCACTGCGTAAGCTCCGTCATCCGAGCAGAAGCCGTAAGCTGAAGGATTATCTGGATTAATGATGGAAGCAGTAAGTTTATCAAACCGTCTTCAGACGGTAGCGGATATGGTAACAGGCAGGCGGGTAGCGGATATCGGCTGTGACCACGGCTTTGTGTCCATTTATCTGGTGCAGGCGGGAAAAGCGGATCATGTACTGGCTGCAGATGTAAGACCGGGGCCTTTGTCGCGGGCACAGCAGCATATCAAAGAGGTACAGCTTACGCCGTACATAGAAACAAGGCTTTCGGACGGTCTTGCCGGGGTAGCGCCGGAGGACCGGGTTGACACGGTGATTCTGGCGGGCATGGGCGGACGCCTGATGCGGCGGATCTTGGGAGAACTGGACAGGCTTCCGGTTCAGGAGCTTGTGCTGCAACCACAGTCGGAATGGGAAGAACTGCGAGCTTTTCTGTATGAGCAGGCATATTTGATCGTAGAAGAGAATATGGTGCTGGAAGAGGGAAAGTATTATCCGGTTCTGCGCGCAGTCAGAAAAGAGACGGCAGCGAAAGATCAGATCGCATTTATCGAGGCGTGCGAAAATCTGCCGGCGGAAAAAAGACAGGTCATGCATGCATTCGGCCCTTATTTGATGCAGGAGAAAAATGAGCAGCTTGTCAGCTATATCCAAAAGGAACAACAGAAATTCACAAAGATACTGAAAACAATAGAGCAGCATCAGAGCAGTTCTGATGAGGCGGTCAGCAGAAAGAAGATGCTGGATCTGGCAGCAGCCATGCTGGATCTTGCATAAAGAAAACAGGAGGGTATATGCGCTGCGCAGATGTGATACGGAAACTGGAAGAACTGTCTCCGCTTGCTTATGCGGAAAGCTGGGATAATCCCGGACTTCTGGCGGGCAGAACGGATAAGGAGATCAAAAGGATCTACATAGCTGTCGATGCGACGACGGAAGCGATCGCGGAAGCGGAAAGCGTTGGTGCAGATATGCTTCTGACACACCATCCGCTTATTTTTAAAGGTATCAAAAAAGTAAACAGTGAGGATTTTATCGGCAGGCGGATTTTAACGCTTCTGCAGGCCGATATGTGCTATTATGCCATGCATACCAATTTTGATGTGATGGGAATGGCAGATGCGGCAGCGGATGAACTGAAGCTGCAAAACAGAGAAGTGCTGGATATTACCTTTGAGGATGATATCGCCAAGGAAGGGTTTGGAAGATTGGGGGATCTGCCATATCCGATGACGGTTGATGAATGCGCGGCTTATGTCAAAGAGCGTTTCCATCTGCAGGCGGTAAAGGTATTCGGACAGGGCAGCCAGAAGCTTGTCAGGGCAGCAATTTCGCCGGGCTCCGGCAAATCCATGATCGCACCTGCGATCGGAAAGGGAGCAGATGTGCTGATCACCGGTGATATCGATCATCATGAAGGGATTGATGCGGTAGAGCAGGGCATGGCGATCATTGATGCAGGGCATTATGGACTGGAGAAGATTTTTGTGCCGTATCTGCAGGAATATCTGAAAAGAGAAACAGAAGGTATCGAGATCATAACACAGGGCAAAGCGGATCCGTTCCGTATCCTGTAAGGTAATGGGAGGTAGCAAAATGCTGCATATCAAATATGACGGTAAGATATATGAATACGCAGAAGGAACGACGTATGAAGAGATCGCAAAGGATTTCCAGAGCAAATATGCTGCAAGGATCGCACTTGTGATCGCAAACGGAAAGATCCGGGAGCTTTTGAAAGCACCGGAGCGTGATACGGAGATTTCCTTTTTGACATATGCGGATGACGCGGGACACAAGTCTTATGTCAGAACCGCAACCATGGTACTGATGCGTGCCATGTATGACATTCTGCCTGAGGTACATCCGGATCAGATAAAGGTGGAATTTTCAATCGGAAAGGGGTATTATATCAGTGTCAGAGGCGTCAACCTGACAGACGCGATCGTGGCAAAAGCGGAAACACGTATGCGCGAGCTTGTGGAGCAGGCAGAGCCGATCCATAAGCAGGCGATGCCAAAGGATGAAGCAATCGCTTTGTTTGTGCAGATGCATATGGACGATAAGGTGAAGCTGTTCCGCTACAGACGCAGTTCTATGATCAATGTATATAATATGGGCAGCTATTATGATTATTATTACGGCTATATGCTGCCAAACGCAGGGTATGTACCGCATTTTTCCCTGCAGGCATATGAAAGCGGTATGATCTTAAATCTGCCGGATAAGGAAGATCCGGAGGCTGTTTCGCCGTTTGAACCGAGAAAGCAGCTTTTTACAACGCTTTCCCAGGCAACGGACTGGGGCTTGAAGCTGGGGATCGATACGGTCGGAGATCTGAATGATCAGATCTGTGAAGGAAAGCTGAACGATCTGATCCTGGTGCAGGAAGCACTGCAGGAGCGCCGGATCGGTGAGATTGCAAAGGATATTGCAAGCCGTGACGGTGTAAAGTTTGTGATGATCGCAGGGCCTTCTTCCAGCGGAAAGACGACATTTTCACACAGACTGTCTATTCAGCTGCGCACGCTTGGGTTAGTACCACATCCGATCGCACTTGATGATTATTTCAAAAACAGATCCGAAACACCGCGTGATAAGAACGGCGATTATAATTTTGAATGTCTGGAAGCACTGGACGTAGAGCAGTTCAATAAAGATATGAGTGATCTGCTGGCAGGCAGGGAGGTAGAACTTCCGACCTTTAATTTTAAAACCGGAGTGCGGGAATACAGAGGCAATGTAAAGAAGCTGGGCGAGGAAGATATCCTTGTACTGGAAGGTATCCATGGACTGAATGATGCCATGTCGTATTCTCTGCCGAACAGCAGTAAGTATAAGATCTATATCAGCGCACTTACCAGCCTGAATATAGATGAACATAACCGGATCCCGACGACAGACGGCAGACTGATCCGCCGTATGGTCAGGGATGCACGTACCAGAGGCGCATCTGCAAAGAGAACGATCCAGATGTGGCCGAGTGTCAGAAAGGGAGAAGAGGAAAATATTTTCCCATATCAGGAAAAAGCAGATGCCTTCTTTAACAGTGTGCTGATCTATGAGCTGGCAGTACTGAAACAGTTTGCGGAACCGCTTTTGTTTAATATCACGGAAGAGGAACCGGAATATTATGAGGCAAAGAGACTGCTGAAATTCCTCGAATATTTTTTAGGGGTCAGTACGGAACATCTGCCCAATAATTCCATTGTAAGAGAGTTTGTGGGTGGCAGTTGTTTTCCCGTGTAGTAAGGAGGAACCCACGAAGTGGGAGGACAATTCCATGATATGCGAATATTGGGTAGAATTGCTACGTGCTACGCACGGAACAATTCGTAGGCATCAAATTCGGGGCTTTTGACCCCAACATCAATAATATGATTTAATATGATAAATAAGCAAGTAGGACAAATGATCGCGGCTGCCAGACCGAAAGGCGGCAGACGAGGAAAGTCCGGGCTTCACAGGGCAGGATGCCGGATAACGTCCGGTGGAGGTGACTCCAAGGCAAGTGCAACAGAAATATACCGCCGGGATTTCCCGGTAAGGGTGGAAAGGCAGCTTAAGAGACTACCGCCCTGCTGGTAACAGCAGGGGCACATGTAAACCCCATCCGAAGCAAGACCGAGCAGAGAACGATGCAGCGGCCCGTTGCGTTCTCAGGTAGGTTGCTTGAGCCTGCTGGCAACAGCAGGTCTAGATAGATGATCATTCAACGACATAACCCGGCTTACCGTCCTGCTTGCTTTTTTATAAAGTATTTAACAAAGGACAAGAACATGTTATTCAATTCACTGGCATTTGCCATATTTCTTCCGATTGTCTTTTTTTTATATTGGGCACTTCCAAGTAAATACCGTTCTTTTTTTCTGCTTATTGTCAGCTACTATTTTTATATGAGCTGGAATGTCAAATATGTCGTACTCATTCTGTTTACAACCGTGCTGTCTTATGGCTGTGCAAGGCTGCTTGAAAAATACCCTGCACACAAAAAGCTGTTTTTATGGCTGACGGTCGCAGCATGCATGAGTGTTTTGTTTTTTTTCAAATATTACAATTTCTTTGATCTGACGATCGTACGGATTCTCCAAAAATGTGCGATCCCGGTGCAGGCGCACACGCTTACCCTGTTGTTACCTGTGGGTATTTCCTTTTATACTTTCCAGACGCTCAGCTATGTGATCGATGTATATCGGGGAGAAGTGGAAGCAGAGCGGAATTTCTTTACCTATGCTGCTTTTATTTCCTTTTTTCCACAGCTTGTGGCAGGACCTATTGAGCGTACATCGAATTTATTGCCGCAGATCAAGGGGGAACATACCTTTCACCGGGAAGATGCAGTATATGGACTGAAGCTGATGGCATGGGGCTTTTTTAAGAAGCTTGTGATCGCTGATAATCTTGCAGTATATGTGGATCTGGTTTTTGACACGCCGCAGGACTATCCGGGCTTTGCCATGCTGCTTGCAGCCTTTTTCTTTACGATACAGATTTACTGCGATTTTTCGGGATATTCGGATATTGCGATCGGAACAGCAAAGCTGTTTGATATCAGGCTGATGCAGAATTTTAACAGTCCGTATTTTGCAGCCTCTGTCAAGGAGTTCTGGAGCAGATGGCATATTTCTTTATCCACCTGGTTTCGGGACTATGTCTATATCCCGCTTGGCGGTAACAGAGTCGGAAAGCTGCGGCACTGTGCAAATCTGCTTGTGACGTTTCTGGTGAGCGGACTCTGGCATGGCGCTGCCTTTACCTATATTATCTGGGGAGGACTTCATGGTATGCTGCAGATTCTGGAAAACAGTATTCCACTGTTTCGGGCACATATCAGACGCGTCAAAGAGGGGACAGAGAAGAAGGGCGTTCTGGTCATCAGCAGACTTGTGACATTTTTTCTCGTGATGCTGGCATGGGTCTTTTTCCGGGCCGGGTCGGTATCACAGGCAGTATATATCCTGTGGGATATGTGGACAGGCATAGGGCATCCGCTTTCTTACCTGCGAACAGGCTTTGCGGGACTCGGACTGACACTGCGGACGGCTCTGGAACTGGCTCTGCCGCTTGCTTTGCTGGCTGTTTATGACGCCTGTAGTCTGCATGCAGATCCGATCCGCAAGACAGAGACGTGGAAACCGGTGCTTCGCTGGAGCTTTTATTATGGATTTATGCTCCTCGTGATCCTGCTGGCATCGTTTAATGCACAGGAATTTGTATATTTTCAATTTTGAGGTAATAGAAATGATGTGGAAAGAAATCGGGAGTATTGTCAAAAAGTTAATATTGCTTTTGTTTCCTTTCTTTCTCCTTCTGCCGCTGTATTGCATGCTTTTTCCGGAGAACTATCTGGATGAGGAGTATGCGATGTACAGGCAGCAGCAGGATTATGTGCAGGGCAAAACAGGTACCGCTGCAAGGGTACTGATCGTCGGTGATTCCCGCACAAAGGCGGGCATGGATCCGGCGCTTCTCTGGGAAGGCAGCTATAATATTGCACTGGGTGGGACAACGCCGGTCGAGGGCTATTATGCGCTGAAGGAATATATCGAAACACACGCGGATGATCTGCCGCAGACGGTTGTGATCGCGTATGCGCCGATGCATTATATGGATGTGGATACATTATGGACAAGATGCATTTATTTTCATACGCTGCGCAGTGCGGACTTTTCGGATCTGGTATCACGTGCAAAAAGTTTTCAGGACACGGAGCATATTCTGATCGACCACTGCAGACTGGAATATCTGCAATATAAATTCTATATGCCGAATAAATATGCAACGGCTTTGAAAAAAGCGGTATTCTGTGGACGCAGACAGGAAAACCTTCAGAAATATGCACAGGTGGAAGCAGACAGCGGGCATACCTATTATGGAACGGCAGACCATTCGGATGATGTGGACGGAGAAGCTAAGGTCAGTGACTTTAGTGCTTCCGATATCATTACAGCTTATCTGACGCAGATGTTTCTTCTGTGCAGGGAAAACAACATACAGGTGATCTTAGAGCAGACACCGGTCAATGAGACTTCTTATAAAATCTTTACACGGGAGTTAAAAGATCATTATCGCGGTTATATGGCGAATCTGGTGCAGGAGTTTCCGGATGTGCTGTTTTACCCTGATTTTTACTGTTATCCGAATGACTGCTTCGGGGATGCGGATCACCTGAATGAAAAGGGCGTGGAGGCTTTCTGCGGATACTTGAAAGAAAAGTATCCACAGCTATAGGGGCAGAATGCAATCGACAGGAATTCTGTCTATGATCTGTCGGAAAATAAAAAAGGACTTGCAGAATTTTGACAGGTGTGCTAGTATGTACTCACATGCTTTAAAGCGTTGAAGCATGAAAGAGAAAAGAAAGGAAGTAGATTACAATGGCACAGAAGGGAAACTTGATGACAGTTCGTACTGACGTCAAGGTATTAGATGCAACAATCAGAGACGGAGGACTGGTGAACGGCTTTTATTTTACGGATGAGTTTGTAAATGAACTGTATCGTACAAATGTAAAAGCGGGCGTTGACTATATGGAATTCGGCTATAAGGCATCTAAGGATATGTTCGATGTCAATAAATTCGGAAAGTGGAAATTCTGTGATGAAGACGATATCCGTGCGATCGTGGGAGATAACAACTCTGATCTGAAAATTTCGGTCATGGCAGATGTAGGCCGCTGCGATTACAAAAAGGATATCATTGATAGAAAAGACAGCGTGATCGATATGGTACGTGTGGCAACATACATCAATACAATGCCTGCAGCGATCCATATGATCGAGGATGCAAAGGAAAAAGGATACGAAGTTACCTGCAATATCATGGCGATCTCCAATGCGCAGGAGGCAGATCTGGATACTGCACTGAAGATGCTGGCAGAGACAAATGTAGATGGTGTATATCTGGTGGACAGTTACGGTTCTCTCTACCCGGAGCAGATCCGCGCTCTTTCCGATAAATATGTGGATGCAATGGATGCAGCAGGCAAATATGTCGGAATCCATGCACACAACAACCAGCAGCTTGCTTTTGCCAATACGATTGAATCTATGGCAAGAGGGGTAAGTCTGCTGGATGCTACGATGAGTTCCATGGGACGTGGTGCAGGTAACTGTGCAATGGAACTGTTACTTGGCTTTTTGAAAAATCCGAAATACAATTTATTCCCGGTACTGAAATTTGTGGAGACACAGATGATGGCACTCAAAGAGCAGGGAGTTGTCTGGGGCTATGATATTCCATACTTCCTGACAGGCAGATTAAATCTGCATCCATCATCAGCAATCGACTGTATGAAAGCCGGCAGAACGGACTACACAGATTTCTATACAGAGCTTTTGGACAGAAGCTGATTTTGTGTGATAGAAAAAAGAGAGAAAGCGTGAAGAAGGGTAGCGTATGCTATCCTTCTTTTTTACTGTATAGGAAAATTCTTTGTCATTCCTATACAGTAAAAGCAAGCAAGCTTGCAAAAATGCGCGCAGTTCACAGATTTTTTATTTGCGTAATGCCTCTAAACATATTAAAATGATGTCGGGGTCAAAATCCCCGACCTTGATGTTTGGAAATAGAAAAGGAAATGGGAGAAACATGGACAAGGTATATCTGGTGGGCGTGGATACGCAAAATGACAGACAATTTGAACGTTCTATGGCAGAGCTTGCAGAGCTGGCAAATGCCTGCGAGATGGAAGTAGTGGGAAGCTGTGTGCAACACACACAGATCAATAAAGCAATTTATGTAGGACCGGGAAAACTGGAGCAGATCAGAGAAGAAGCGGAAGAACTGCAGGCAGACCTGCTTTTGTTTAATGATTCACTGACGCCGTCCCAGCTCCGGAATATTCAGGATGATACGGGAATGGCAGTCATGGATCGTACGACGCTGATTTTGGAGATTTTTGCATCCAGGGCAAAATCCAGAGAAGCAATGCTGCAGGTAGAGGTGGCAAGGCTGCAATATCTGCTGCCACGTCTTGTAGGACTCCATGAAGCACTGTCCAGACAGGGCGGAACGAGTGGCTCCATGAGCAGCAGGGGCAGCGGTGAGAAGAAGCTGGAGCTTGACAGAAGACGTGCCCAGAGCCGCCTGACAGAGCTCAGGCGCGAGCTTGCCGAAATGGAAACGGAACGGCAGACCCAGCAGAAGAAACGTGCAAGATCCGCGATCCCGCGTGTCGCACTGGTCGGTTACACCAATGCGGGAAAGTCGACGATCATGAACAGCATGGTCATGCGCTATCTGGGTGATGCGGAAAAAACGGTCATGGAAAAGGATATGCTGTTTGCGACATTGGATACAACAGTCCGCAGTATTACACCAAAGGAAAACAAAACGGTGCTCCTGTCCGATACAGTCGGTTTTATCGACAAGCTGCCACATGGTCTTGTTAAGGCATTCCGCTCTACGCTGTCAGAGGCAGCAGGTGCAGATCTGCTTCTGCATGTGGTGGATTTTTCGGATCCTGATTACAAAGACCATATTGCCGTTACAAATGAAACGCTGGAGGAGATCGGTGCTGCGGATATTCCGGTTCTGATGGTATATAATAAGGTTGACCGGATGGAAGGAGCAAGTTACCCAAGGGCAACTGAATCGGCAGTATATATGTCCGCAAAGGAAGAGGATGGCATAACGCTTCTGGCGGATGAAGTGCTGAAACGGGTGTATGCGGGGCATGAGATCTGTCATATGTGCCTGCCTTATGCAAGAGGAGACATCTTCTCTTATTTGAAAGAACAGGTAAATGTGCTTTCGGAAAGCTATGAGGCAGATGGCATTTCAGTGACGGTGGAATGCAGTCAGGCAGATAAAGGAAGATTTGCGGAATTTCTTGTTTGACAAGTGTGCTATAATGTGTATAGCGGCATGGAAAATCCTGTGATTTTCGGTGTAAAAGATAACTATAGTAAGAAACAGAACAAAGAAAGGTGAAGAACATGACAAAAATTGATATTGTTTCCGGATTTTTGGGAGCAGGAAAAACAACTTTGATAAAGAAACTGTTAAAAGAGGCACTGCAGGGCGAGCAGGTCGTTCTGATCGAGAATGAATTCGGTGAGATCGGTATTGACGGCGGCTTTTTAAAGGAAGCAGGCGTAGAGATCACAGAGATGAACTCAGGCTGCATCTGCTGCTCTTTGGTTGGTGACTTCGCATCAGCACTGAAGCAGGTACTGGATCAGTATCATCCTGACCGTATCCTGATCGAGCCATCCGGTGTCGGAAAGCTTTCCGATGTCATGCGTGCGGTGGAAGGTGCAACAGGAGAAGCAGGCGTACATTTGAACAGTGCGGTTGCAGTTGTGGATGCAAAGAAATGCAAGACTTATTTAAAGAATTTTGGTGAGTTCTTCGAGAACCAGATCGAGCATGCAGGCACGATCATTTTAAGCCGTACAGGTGAAATGAGCGAGGAAAAGATCAACCAGTGTATCGGACTGATCCGTCAGCATAATGAAAAGGCAGCTATTATTACAACCCCTTGGGACGAGCTTGACGGCAAAAAGATCATGGAAGCCATCGAAGGTGCCAAGGATCTGGAAGCAGAGCTCCTGAAAGCTGTTATGGAAGAGCATGAGCATGAACATCATCATCACGACCATGACGATGAGTGCTGTCATCATGACCATGATCACGAGGAACATGAGCACCACCATGATCATGATCACGAGGAACATGAGCATCATCATGACCATGATCACGAAGAGCATGAACATCATCATGATCATGACGGACACTGCTGCTGCGGACATGACCACGGGCATGGACATCATCATGCAGATGAAGTATTTACAAGCTGGGGCATGGAAACACCGGACAAGTATACAAAGGAAGAATTACAAAATATGCTGGATGCATTAGAGGACAAAGAAAAATATGGCTTTATCCTGCGTGCAAAAGGTATGCTTCCGTCTGAGAACGGCTTTATCCACTTTGATTATGTACCGGGTGAGAGCGAGATCCGTGATGGCAGTGCTGAGTACACCGGTAAGATCTGTGTCATTGGCTCCGAACTGAAGGAAGATGCTTTAAAAGAGCTGTTCAGTAAATAAGCAGACAGAAATATGATAAGAAAGAGGAAAGAACTTATGATTCCTGTATATATGATTAACGGATTCTTAGACAGTGGTAAGACAGAATTTATCCAGTATACGATCGCGCAGCCTTATTTCCAGATGCGAGCAAAAACGCTTCTGATCGTATGTGAGGAAGGCGATATCGAATATGATCAGGCGCTTCTGAAAAAGAGCAGAACGGTCATGGAACTGATCGAGGATGAGGAAGATTTTACAGCGCAGAATTTGATCGAGCTGGAGAAAAAGCATAAACCGGCGCGTATCCTGATCGAGTTTAACGGTATGTGGAACAGCAAAAATGTAAAACTGCCATGGCACTGGAAGCTGGAACAGCAGATTACCTGTATCGACGGCTCTACATTTTCCACCTATTTTACGAATATGAAATCTCTGCTGGCAGAGCATATCCGCAAGTCCGAGCTGATCATCATGAACCGCTGTGACAATATTATTGAACAGATACCGACTTATAAGAGAAATATCAAGGCAATCAACCAGAATGCTGAAATCATCTTTGAGGATAAGAACGGCGAAGTAAATGCGACGCTCGAAGAAGATCTGCCGTTTGATGTGGGTGCAGATGTGATCGATCTGGATGATACAGGCTATGGAATCTGGTATATTGATGTGCTGGATAATATGCAGCGTTATGCCGGGAAGACGATTTCCTATGTAGGTATGGTGCTGCATCCTGAAAATTTCCCGAAGGGATATTTTGTACCGGGCAGAATGGCAATGACCTGCTGTGCAGAGGATATGGCATTTCTGGGGTATGCCTGCAAGTATGACCAGGCAGATACCTTAAAACAGAAGGAATGGGTCAAGGTAACAGCAAAGGTAGCCATTGAATACTTTGAAGATTATGGCAAGGAAGGTCCGGTGCTGCATGCTATTTCTGTGGAGAAGACAAAAGCGCCGAAGGAAGAAGTGATCAGCTTTGTGTAAGCTGTAAATAAGTCATGTAATCCGAAAGAACATGACATTTTATACAAAATAAGTGCATAATTTCCGTATAATGAGCCAAGCGACATTGGCTCATTATTTTGTTACAATAAACATAACTATTGTATGCCTATGGGAGGTTCATGTGAAAAGACGAGGAAAAAAACAAAGAAACAGGGCCCTGGCACTTGTGCTGTCTGCGGCGGTTGTGCTGACAGGCATAACAGTTCCGGGAGAAAAGACGTATGCGGCAGAAGATAAGATTGATCTGATGCCATATACACAAAAAAATGGTATATTAGCTGCGGAAGACGGAGATGGCTCTAACAAACCGGCTGCAGAACTTCTGGTCAGCCTGCCATCCGATATGGATGAAAAGCAGGAGCTGGATGCGCTGGGTGTAAAGCAGCTTGTGGTAGATTTTAAGGTAAATACCTTGACAGCCTATGCAGGAGAGCAGACCGGCTGTATGGCATTTGGTATGAGCGAGGCTTATAGCTGGAAAAATGGAGAATGGGTTAATATTGCAGCAGGAGAAAGCGCCACGGCAAAATTTGACCTGGCTTCTATGGATTGGAGTGGCTATGACAGGATCGGAAAGCTGGGACTGCAGTTTGCCAATCTGGCATCGGGTAGCAGTGTAAGCTATGAAATATCAGATATTTATTTTACGACAGATGCATCCGGGGAAAGCGGCGGAAGCGGTTCTTCCGGCAGTCAGATCACGACAGACAGAGATCATATGGGCAATGTAACGGCCATTGTTAAGGCGCAAGGGCAGCCAAGTAATGACTGGTCAGGTTTTGAGCTGGCTGTAGATAACCAGACAGGGCAGAGCATCTGTGACTGGGTAATTACGATGAAGGTGCCGGCGGGGACTGCATCAAAATTCAAATGCTGGAATGCAACCTTTACAGCAGAGGGCGATACGATTTACCTGTATCCGAACAAAGAAAATTCCAATGCAGTACTTGGGACAGGTATAATGTCTGCCAATCCACCGGGATTCGGTTTCAGCAGCACTTATGTCGATGCGTCGGATATTATGATCGAAACTGTGGCATACAATTACGGATCACAGTCTTCGATGGATTATTCCAAAGGGGATACCAACGATGAGACCGGCGGAAGCGGCAGTAGTGGCGGCGGTGCACAGAAAGATACGACGACGGATCTGAATCTGGACATCAGCTACAATTTTGCCAAGCTATTGCAGGAAGCGCTTTATTTCTATGATGGAAATATGTGCGGAACAGATGTGGATGAAAACAGTGCTTTTTCCTGGAGAGGAAATTGCCATACATATGACAGCCATGTGACCTATAATGGAAAGACAGTAGATGTAAGCGGTGGCTATCATGATGCGGGCGATCATGTGAAATTCGGTCTGCCACAGGGATACACAGCAACCGTTCTGGCACTTGGCTATTATGAGTTTGCAGATGCTTATGATGAGCTGGGACAGACGGCGCATTTTAACATGATCATGAATTACTTCTGTGATTATTTTACACGATGTACAATCTATCAGGAGGGCACAGATACTGTAGAGGCTTTCTGCTATCAGGTCGGAGACGGAGACAGTGACCATGCAAAGTGGGAAGCACCCGAAGGACAGACAATAGACAGACCGGTCTTTTTTGCGACAGCTTCTAATCCGGCGACAGATGAAGTCTCTGTTGCGGTAGCAGCACTTGCATTGCAGGCGGCTAACTATAAGAAGCAGGGCGGAACAGAGGCTTTGTTAAAGAGTAAGGCTTATTTAAAGACGGCGGAAGATTTATTCGCTTTTGCAAAAAAATGCAGTAATAAGCAGGTAGCAACACAGGGCGCTTCTCCGTTTTATAAGTCAAATAACTGGGAGGATGATTATTGTGCAGCAGCTGCTGCATTATATGCTGCAACGGGCAAAGAAATTTACAAACAGGAACGGGATGCATATTATGGGAAGCTTAATACGGGCTGGTGTCTGACCTGGGATAATACATGGCCGGTTGCTGCAGCCTTGAAGGAGGATTATATAGCTGTCAGTGCATTTGCAAGCTATGGTAATACAAATACTGCGCAGGGCTTTAAACTGATTGATGGCTGGGGATCAGCAAGATATAATGCATCTGCACAGTTTATGGGGCTGATCTACGATCAGGCAAATGGAAAGTTATCCATGACAGACGGTAATTACAGCAGCTGGGCAACAGGACAGATGAAGTATCTGCTTGGTAACAACAAGACAAAACGTTGTTTTGTAGTCGGCTATAATGAGAATGCGGCAAAATATCCACATCACCGCGCAGCATCCAGATCAAATGATGCGGGACAGGTAAGGGAAGATCACTATACACTGCTTGGAGCCCTTGTTGGCGGCCCGAGTGATGAATATGATACATACGCTGACAATCAGGCGGATTATAACTGTAATGAGGTAGCACTGGATTACAATGCAGGTCTGGTAGGTGCTGCAGCAGGACTGTATCTGCTGCATAAGGGAGAGGAAGCCTATCCGGCAGATCTGGCAACAGAGGCAGAGCTTGGAGGTATCGGAGTAGAGAAATATTATGGTACCTCATCCGGCGGATCGGAGAGTCCGAGCGAGACACCGAGCCAAAAACCAAGCGAGCAACCAAGTGAATCACCGAGCCCAAGTCCGACACCGGGTGAGACGCCGAGCCAAAAACCAAGCGAGCAACCAAGTGAATCACCGAGCCCAAGCCCGGCACCGAGTGAGACACCAAGCCAAAAACCAAGCGAGCAACCAAGTGAGACGCCGAGCCCAAGTCCGGCACCGAGCGAGACGCCAAGCCAAAAACCAAGCGAGCAACCAAGTGAGACGCCGAGCCCAAGTCCGACACCAAGTGAGAGTCCGAGTCCGATGCCGAGCGAAACACAAAGTCCGGCACCGAGTGAATCTCCAAGCGTGACACCAAGTCAGCAGCCAAGCGAATCCCCAAGTGTGACGCCTAGCCAGCAGCCAAGTGAAGCGCCGGAAGATGATGGGGATGAGACACCGGATGAGGCTGTGGAGGTCGGAGACAGTATGGATATCAGCGGTCTGGTTTATGAGATTGCGCAGATAGAGGACGGTAAAGTGTATGTCACCTTCAAGGAAGCAGATGAAGATGCGGAGGACATCACGATTCCGACTACTTTTATGGATGCAGCAGGAAGAACCTGCTATGTAAAAGAAATTGCTCCGTATGCATTTGCAAACCATAAAAAGCTGAAAAAAGTAAAGATTGCAGAGGGTATTACAAAGATTGGCAAGAAAGCGTTTTATCATTGCACGGCATTAAAGAAGGTAACACTGCCGGGCAGTCTGGTGACGATCGGAGACAGTGCGTTTGAAGGTGACAGAAGCATTACTGCGATCACGATACCGAAAAATGTCAAAACGATCGGTAAAAAAGCGTTTTATAAGTGTAAGAAGCTCAAAACCGTAACGCTGAAAACGACAAAAATGAAAAAGGTTGGTGCGTCTGCATTTAAAAAGACAAAGAAAGGTATGTTGTTTAAACTGCCTAAGAAGAAAAATGCGACGTACAGAAAACTTTTGAAGAAAAAGTATGACAGCGGTGTGAGATTCAGAAAAATAAAGTAAGAGAAAAGTGAGGAAAAATATGATTGAAAAACTGAAGAAAAAATACATGGCAAACTGTATTTTTGCTACGGTTCTTCTGTGGGCGCTTGCTGCTGTATTTGTGGCGGTAACATGGGATGACCTTAATGTGCTTTTTCAAAAACCATTGAAAATTGAAGATTTAAAGGCAGAGGATATACAGAAAAATGTGAAGGTTGAGGGTGACATATATTATTTCATGGATTATTATGCCTATCAGGAAAATGATAAGGGTAGTATGACTGCCATGCAATTTATGGTTCCTGTCGGAGAGGCAGAATATATGGGTGTAAACTGCAGTGGTTCTACAATGAACCGGGCGAAAGAAAACATGGATGCCTACTGGGCGTATCTGGATGGAGACGAATCGGCAATGGACAACCTGCAGCCGGTAAAGATATCCGGAACGATCCAGCCGCTTTCGGGTGATTATCTGACATACTTTAATGAGTTTGTAGATGAGATGGGTTTGCCGGAGGAAAGTGCGGCATTATTCCTGCCTTATGTGATCAATGATGGTGACATCGGCGAGGGAAATATGGTATCCATTATCTTCTTTATATTGCTTGCAGCAGGTGCTCTGCTCGGCGGTATTTATATGCTTGTCAGTGGGATAAAGGGCAAGAATGTAAAAGCATTGGAAGAATATTGCGAAAGGAAAGGAAACAAAGAATATATACTTTCGCAGATTGAATATTTTTATCAGATGCAGCCGGCGGTGCAGGGAATGCGTATCGGGCAGGATTATTTTATGGCTGTAAAGGGAACAAAGGTGTATTTCGCAGAGGCAGATCAGGTATTATGGGTATATGAAAATGTGGTACAGCACAGAACAAACTTTATTCCGACAGGTAAAACCTATTCTGTTGTTGTGATGCTTTATGATGGAAGAATATTTGACATCCCAATGAGTAGAAAGACAGCATCACAGGAGGCATTGCAATATATTGCTGCCAACATGCCATATTTGTTTATTGGATATGATGAAGACTGGGTGGAACTGTATAATACGGAAAGAGACCGGATGTGCCAGACCGTCAGAAGCAGAAAGCAGGAGTATGAGGTAAATATGACAGGCACTGCAGGGGATATGGCATCTGTACCGGATACGGAAATGCAGAAATTTTAAATTCGGTATTGACATTCAAAAAAAATAGTTGTAAAGTAAACACAACTTAAAAAACAAAACATAATGTAAAGAAACCGATGAGAAAGAAGAGTAGTCATTAGGAAGTTTCCCAGAGAGCTGCTGGTGGTGGGATTGCAGCAAATGGAATTTTGATGAATGGGCTTTCGAGGCTGACCTGAATCAAGTAGGAGTCAGCGGGATGCACACCCGTTATCAAGGTGACATGTATGATAGTACATGACAGAGTGGACACATTGTCAATTTGAGTGGTACCGCGATAATACTTAGTTTATTACCGTCTCAAGCATTAGCTTGAGGCGGTTTTCTTTATGTAGCGCGGTAACGAAATCAAGCGGCAGCGAAGCTGACATTTGATTTCGACCGAGCGTACAACGAGAAAATCAAAAGCGCAAAGCGCGATTGACAGCGGAGCTGGCAGGATTTTCGAGTCTGCAGAGGTAACGAAATCAGTAAATCAACAAACTAACAAAATATATTTCTAGGAGGAAACAATTATGAAAAAGAAAGTAGTAGCAATGATGATGGCAGCAGTAATGGCATGTTCCTTAATGGCATGCGGCAGCACAAATGACGCAGCAGATACAACTGCGAATGAAACAGAGGCAACGGATGCGACAGAGGCAACGGATGCAACAGAGGCAACAGACACAGCAGAAGCAACAGATGCCACTGATGCAGCAACAGACGGTAAACAGTATACGATCGGTATTTCACAGTTTGCTGAGCATGGCTCTCTGGATAACTGCAGAGAAGGCTTCTTACAGGGACTTGCAGATGCAGGCATCGTGGAAGGCGAAAACCTGACAGTCATTTATGACAATGCACAGGCTGATACAGGTACAGCAAGTACGATCGCAGAAAATTATGTATCACAGGGCGTTGATATGATCTGTGGTATCGCAACACCATCTGCAATGGCAGCATATAATTCCTGCATGAATACAGATATTCCGGTTATCTATACAGCAGTTTCCGATCCGGTAGAAGCAGGTCTTGCAAATGAAGACGGTACACCGGCTGGCAATATCACAGGTACATCCGATGCACTTGCGATCAATGCACAGCTTGAAATGATCCGTGAAATGTTACCGGATGCAAAAACGATCGGTATTATTTATACAACAAGTGAAACAAACTCAGTCAGCACGATCGAAAGCTACAAAGAAGCAGCTCCGGATTACGGATTTGAAATTGTAGAAACCGGCATCAATGTAGTTGCAGACGTAGAAATGGCAGCAAAAGATTTAGCAGGAAAGGTTGACTGTATTACCAATTTGACGGATAATACAGTTGTATCTGCTCTGCAGACAGAGCTTGCAGCAGCAAAGGATGCAGGTATCCCGGTATTCGGTTCTGAAGTAGAACAGGTAAAAGCAGGCTGTGCTGCTTCCATGGGTCTCGAATATGTAGAGCTTGGTAAGCAGACAGGCGCAATGGCTGCAAAGGTATTAAAGGGAGAAGCAAAGGCTTCCGAAATGAAGTTTGAAGTTATCAGCGAGCCTAGCCTTTACATCAATACAAAGGCAGCAGCAGATGTGGATCTGACAATCAGTGATGATATGTTGGGAAAAGCATATCAGACATTTGATGAAATTACAGTAGAGTAAGAGGTAAGAAATGAGTTTAGTATTGAGTGTTTTCGAGCAGGGTATGATCTATGCGATCATGGCGCTCGGACTTTATATCACCTACAAAATTTTGGATTTTCCGGATATGACAGTAGATGGCAGCTTCCCGTTGGGAGCTGCTATTACTGCTATGTTGATCACAAAGGGATGGAATCCGTTTCTGACATTGCCAATTTCTTTTGCAGCCGGTGCGGTTGCAGGTATGTTGACAGGACTGATCCATGTCAAGCTCCGTGTGCGTGATCTGTTATCCGGTATTATCATGATGACAGCGCTTTATACCGTTAATCTCCGTATTGCCGGAAAGGCAAATCTGCCAATCTACAATATGGAAAATATTTTTGATAACAAACTGGTCAATGCCATTATACCGGAGAGTCTTTCCCAGTTTAAGACCGTAATTGTTGCCTTCGTGATCACAATGATCGTGAAATACATTCTCGACTGGTATTTAAGTACCAAATCCGGTTTTATGCTGCGCGCGGTCGGCGATAATGAGACGATCGTAACAAGCCTTGGTGTGGATAAAGGATGGATCAAGATACTGGGTCTGGCGCTTGGCGATGGCTTTGCAGCACTCAGCGGCTGTATGTTTGCACAGCAGCAGCGCTACTTTGATGTGACAATGGGAACAGGTACGGTCGTGATCGGTCTTGCTTCTGTTATCATCGGAACAACCGTCTTTAAAAAGGTAACTTTCCTGCGTGTGACATCCAGTGTTGTCATTGGCTCATTGATCTATAAAGCCTGCGTTGCGGTTGCGATCCGTATGGGTATGCAGTCTACAGATCTGAAACTGATCACAGCGATCCTGTTCTTATTGATCCTTGTTGCGGGAACAGAGAGAAAGAAGAAGGTGAAGAGTACATGTTAGAGCTGCAGCATATCCATAAATTTTTTAATCCGGGTTCTGTCAATGAGATCTGCCTTTTTGATGACTTCAATCTCACAGTGAAGGACGGAGAGTTTGTTTCTGTTGTCGGCAGTAACGGTTCCGGTAAGACTTCCATGCTGAATATTATCTGTGGCAGTATTGATATTGACCGCGGACAGATTTTAATAGATGGTAAGGATTATGCCGGCAAAAAGGATTTTGTCAGAAGCCGACAGATCGGCCGTGTATTTCAGGATCCTTCCAAAGGAACGTGTCCACAGATGACCATTCTGGAAAATATGTCGATTGCGGAAAATAAGGGAAAACCGTTCAATTTAACAAGAGGTGTCAATAAAGCACACATCGATTATTACCGTGAAATGCTTGCACACTTAAATCTCGGACTCGAAGATAAGATGCACACACCGGTAGGTGCGCTTTCCGGCGGTCAGCGTCAGGCAGTGGCACTTTTAATGGCAACAATGACACCGATCGATTTTCTGATCCTGGATGAGCATACAGCAGCACTTGATCCGAAAACAGCAGAGATTATCATGCAGCTGACTGATCAGGTGGTACGGGAAAAGAAAGTCACAACGATCATGGTCACCCATAATCTTCGTTATGCGGTAGAATACGGAAGCCGTCTTCTGATGATGCATGAAGGCAAGGTTATTTTAGATAAAGCCGGTGAAGAAAAGAAGAATGTAGATACGGAAGAAATCATGAAGATCTTTAACCAAATCAGTGTAGAATGTGGTAATTAACATGAAGAAAGAAACCAAAAAGGAAATTTTTTCCTGGATCTGGACGCTGGCAGTAGCGTTTGTGATCGCACTGTTTTTAAATCATTATATTATTGTCAATGCAAATGTGCCGACTGGTTCGATGGAAAATACGATCCAGCCGGGAGACCGTCTGATCGGTTTCCGCCTTTCTTACCAGAAGGAAGGACCTAAACGCGGAGATATTATTATTTTTAATTATCCGGTGGATGAGTCGGAAATATATATCAAGCGTGTGATCGGTCTGCCGGGAGAAACTTTGGAGATCAGAGATGCCAAGGTCTATATCAATCACAGCGATACGCCGCTTGCTGAGCCTTATCTGAAGGAAAACTGGGTTGCCATGAATGACGGATTGACCTATGAAATCCCGGAGGATTGTTATTTTGTAATGGGAGATAACAGAAACAATTCTGCAGATGGAAGGTACTGGGCAATGGAAGCAGTTGATTATGGTGTGGCAGACAGTATTGAGGAAGCAGTAGAGAATGAATATTGTTTCGTACGTCAGGATCAGATACTTGGAAAAGCAATCTTCCGTTATTTTCCGAAACCCACCTTGCTGAACCAGTCGCCTTATGAGGAAGATACAGATCAATAAAAGTTGTATATCAGAAAAATAAGCCGCATGCAATCTGCATGCGGCTTTGCCTGTTTTATTGATAGAACAGTTCTCTTTTTCTACATTTTTCTTCACAGTATTTGCAGCGGTAAATTTCTTTCTTCTCGTCTGCCAGTACGAAGATGTGTGGAAGCTCCTGCTCAACGGAAGTGATGCAGCGAGGGTTCCGGCATTTGATGACGTTTTTGATCTCTTTTGGCAGGCTCAGCTCTCTTTTCTCAACGATCTTGCCGTCCTTGATCACATTGACGGTGATGTTATGGTCGATAAAACCGAGCACATCGATATTCAGTGTATTGATATCACATTCCACCTTCAGGATATCCTTTTTTCCTTTTTTATTACTGCGCGCATTTTTGATGATCGCAACTGTACAATCCAGTTTATCAAGCTGGAGAAGATGATAGATCGTCAGGCTTTTGCCTGCTTCGATATGATCCAGTACAAAGCCTTCTTCAATTTTTCCTACATTTAACATGGTTGTCTCCTTCTATATATATTAATCTGTGAACACGTGGTAACATGCTTTTTTCCATGCATTTACGGTAACTATTCAGCACCTGATCCGCCATTTATGCAAGCTCAAGAAGTGTCAGGATCAGTGCCATGCGAACATAGACACCGTACTGTACCTGCTTGAAGTAAACAGCTCTCGGATCATCGTCCACTTCAACGGAAATTTCATTGACACGCGGAAGCGGATGGAGTACAAGCATATCCGGTTTTGCAAGTTCCATTTTCTGTTTATTCAGAATATAGAAATCTTTTAATCTGACGTAATCTTCTTCGTTGAAGAAACGTTCCTTTTGGACTCTTGTCATGTAGAGCAGATCCAGATCTGCGATCGTATCTTCCAGACTGGTGTTTTCTTCGTAAGAGATGCCCATTTCTTTGAGCATATCCGTGATATAATCCGGAACACGAAGCTCCTCCGGAGAGATAAATACAAAGTGGATATCCTCATAACGTACCAGAGCACGGATCAGGGAGTGAACGGTACGACCGAATTTCAGGTCACCACAGAGGCCGATCGTAAAATGATCGAGGCGCCCTTTCAGGCTGCGGATCGTCAGAAGGTCTGTCAGTGTCTGGGTAGGATGCTGATGTCCGCCATCACCGGCGTTGATGACCGGGATACGGGAATGTGCAGCTGCGACCATCGGCGCACCTTCCTTTGGATGGCGCATGGCGCAGATATCTGCAAAACAGGAAATAACGCGGATCGTATCGGAAACGCTTTCTCCCTTGGAAGCGGAAGAGGAACCTGCATCGGAAAAACCGATAACTTGTCCGCCAAGATTGATCATGGCGCTTTCAAAACTTAAACGCGTTCTGGTACTTGGCTCATAAAAGCAGGTTGCAAGCTTCTTTCCGTCACACTTGTGTGCGTATTTCTGAGGATTTTTTTCGATGTCTGCAGCAAGGTCAAACAGCTGCTCAAGTTCATCTGTTGTAAAATCCAGTGGACTCATTACATGTCTCATAGTTTGTTCTCCTTTATATGTATGGTCGGAGCAGACGCATGCAAAGCGGACTTTGTCCGCGGCGTCTGCGCAGGTCATCAGGGCTCCTCCCACTCTGCGAGCGGGTCCCTCCTCATGACATTACATAAATAGAATCGAAGGGAAATGATTCTCTTCGATTCTATCAGTTTACTTATACGTTAATAAATCAGCTACAGCTTTTCTTTTTGGAGCTGCAGGTGTTTCGTCCGGATATCCGACCGGAATCAGTGCTACCAGTTCTCTGTCTTCCGGGATCTCTAATAAAGAAGTAATTTTATCATTGTCAAATAGTCCCATGATTACGGTGCCAAGACCTGCTTCATAGGCGGCTAAACAAAATGTCTGGCTGGCAACACCCGCATCATACATCTGCCAGGTATCTCCACGCTCTGTAGAGAAGGAACCGTCTCTTTCGTAGCCACATCTGTTTTTGATAACGGTAACAGCGATTAAAAGTGGTGCATTTTCAATAATTTTACCATTATTTGGGAAAATAGTGGTACAGTCACGTCCGATCTTGTCCTTTAATTCGCCTTCGATCGCGATATAGCGGATCGTCTGGGAATGCTTCCAGCTTGGTGCATAAGAAGCTGCTTCGATCACGGATTCAAGCAGTGCGTGATCAACAGGATCCGGTTTATACTTTCTGATACTTCTACGTCCATAAATACATTCTTTTGCAGTCATAAGTTCCTCCTTCTGATTTGCTTTTGCCTATTATATTAGCATACCGTATTGTCACTTGCAATGCTTATCCGGGAATAAAATTGAAACAATATTGCCGGAAAAAGAACATTATTTTGCTTACTTTATTTTAGTACTTGCAAATTGATAAAAAACTGATACAATGCAGCGAGGAGTATCGTACATTTGCTGTGCAGATATACGGTCCGGTAACCTGCGAAGCAGGTTACAGAATTTCTGGCAGCAAAGCTGCGGCGCTACGAAGTAGTGGATTTTCGCGTATGAAAAGAAAGGAAGGAGATACATATGGAACTGGATATGACAAAAGGAAAACCGATGGGTCTGATGCTGCGTTTTCTGATCCCGGTTGCGATCGGTAATATTTTTCAGCAGCTTTACAATACGGTAGACAGTATTATTGTGGGTCGTTTTGTCGGTGTCGGGGCTCTTGCCGCAGTAGGAAGCACAGGAACGATCATGTTTCTGATCCTCGGCTTTTTATCAGGGCTGACATCAGGCTTTACGGTGCTTGTATCACAGAGATTTGGTGCGGGAGATATTAAAGGCATGAAAAGAGCAGTGGGAAATGCTGCACTTCTGGCAGTGATCGTATCAGCGGTCATGACATTCTTCAGCATGGTCTTTATGAAGCAGCTTCTGACACTGATGAATACGCCTGCGGATATTTATCAGGATGCACATGATTACATTATCGTGATCTGTGGTGGTATCTTCTGTAATGTTTTATACAATATGATGGCAGCTGTTCTGCGTGCAGTCGGAAACAGCAAAGTGCCGCTGTATTTTCTGCTGGTTTCCGTTGTACTGAACTGCGGACTGGATCTGTTCCTGATCATCGTCTGGGATATGGGAGTGGCAGGCGCTGCCTGGGCAACGATCATTTCACAGGGTGTATCCGGTGTACTGTGTCTGTTTTATGTATATAAGAAAATGGAGATTTTGCATCCGGGAAAAGGGAACTGGAAGCTGGAGCATACGCTTAGTATGCAGCAGTTAGCGATCGGTATTCCGATGGCGTTGCAGTTCTCCATTACGGCGGTCGGTGCGATCATTCTGCAGAGCGCTTTGAATCTGCTTGGTTCTGTCATGGTAGCAGCTTATACCGCAGCTTCCAAGGTGGAGCAGGTTGTGACACAGCCATTCCTTGCCATGGGAGCCACAATGGCAACCTACAGTGCACAGAATATGGGAATCGCGGATATCAAACGGATCCGCAAGGGTGTCACAGCAGCCAATCTGATGACGATCGTTTATGCTGTTGTGATCGGTGCGCTTGTGGCGACAGTACTTGTTTCTGTTGTCCCTGTTTTTGTGACCGGCGACAATGTGCAGGCAGTAGTTGATGCAGCGGCAATTTATATGCGTATCAGTGCACTTTGTTATATTCCGCTTGGACTGATCTTTGTATTCCGTAATGTACTGCAGGGCGCAGGTTATGGGTTCCTGCCAATGATGGGCGGCGTTGTGGAGCTTGTCTGCCGTACGGTTTTTGCATTCCTTGCAGCATATCACCACAGCTACACGGGTGTCTGTATTGCCAATGTCAGTGCATGGGTAGGCGCGGGCTTCTTTTTGCTGGTTGTCTACTTATATAAGATGAAACGAATTGAAACGCATTTGCAGAGACCGGAGCCGTCAGTGCATGGTGTTTAAAATATATTCATAAAGAAGTCCTGTACCAAACCAGCAGGGCGCATAATCCAGCCGGATCACACCATCAATATTGAGCGGAGCCTCCGAATAATCCCACGGGCAGGCATGCTTCTTTTGGAGCAGCCTGCCCGTTATAAATTCTGTGACAAAGATACAGACGGTATAGACACTGCCCCGCAGTAGAAGCGGTTTGTCCTTTAACAGTCTGGACAAGGGCTGCAGGAGAACAGCCATTCCATAGATCGGAAACATCCAGAGGGAAGTATTGCCTTTCAGGCGGATATCATGTTTTTTCATTGTGCAGGCGGCGGTAAAAATGATCTCCAGACACCAGCCGACGACACCACAGGTCAAGAATTTTTTTATCATACTTGCAGTATTGACAAAATGACTTTTTTTATTCCGTAAAAAATTGTATACTGGATAGGATGATGTGAAAAAACAGCAGACAGGACGTCTGTATAGAGTGGGGAAGTATAAAACATGAATGAAAAAGAGGCAATGGAATATATTGCATATTTAAATACACTTGGCAGTAAGCCGGGGCTGACTGTAATACGGGAGCTTTTGAGAAGGGCGGGAGATCCGCAGAAGGAGCTTGCCTTTATCCATATCGCAGGGACGAACGGCAAAGGATCGGTATCAGCCTTTCTATCTAATATCCTGATGGCAGCGGGCTACAGGGTCGGACGTTATAATTCGCCGACGATACGCACCTACCGGGAACGGATCTGTGTCAACAAGTCCATGATCTCGAAGACAGCATTGTGCAGGCTGCTGACGCAGTTGAAAACATGCTGTGATGAAATGGTGGCGGACGGCTTTGCACATCCGACCTCTTTTGAAGTGGAGACGGTGCTCGGCTTTCTTTATTATAAGGAAAAGAACTGTGATATGGTGGTGCTGGAAACGGGCATGGGCGGCAGGCTGGATGCGACCAATGTCATACCGGATCCGCAAAAGCTTCTGGCGGTATTTGCTTCCGTCAGCATGGATCACATGGCATTCCTGGGTGACAGCCTCGGGCAGATCGCAAAAGAAAAAGCAGGGATCATTACACAGGGCTGCAGTGTGGTAACGATGGAACAGCGTGAGGAGGTTATGGATGTATTTCAGAAAGTCTGTCTCGAAAAACAGGCAGTACTGACAGTCAGTAAACCGGAGACCGCTTCTTCCATTCGCTATGGGCTGGAAAAACAGACCTTTTTATACAGGAACCGGTTACCGGTTACGATCCGTCTGGCAGGCAATTATCAGATCACAAATGCCCTGCTTGCCCTGCAGGCGGCAGAAATTTTGCAGCAGAAGGGATTCAGGATCACAGACCGGGCAATCTTAAAGGGCATGGAGCAGACCGGATGGCACGGAAGGTTCGAGATATTGTCCCAAAAGCCGTATTTTATCGTAGATGGCGCACATAATGAAGATGCAGCGAGAAAGCTGGCGCAGACCGTGCAATTCTATTTTACAAATAAGAAGATTATTTATATAATGGGAGTATTAAGGGATAAAGAATATGAAAAGATCGCAGAGATCATGAGTCCCTTTGCAGACAGTATCATCACAGTCACAACGCCCGGTAATCCGAGAGCGTTGTCTGCCCTTACACTGGCAGAAACTGTGGCGAAGTATCATAACCGTGTGACGGCAGCAGACAGTTTGGAGGAAGCTGTGGAGATGAGCTATCTTCTGGCAGATAAGGACAGCGTGATCCTGGTATTCGGATCGCTTTCCTATCTGGGACAGATCATGGATATTATAGACAAGATGAAAACGAAGAGAGCGTGAGAAGAATGGTAGATAAACAGAAGATAGAGCAGGCGGTCCGGTTATTACTGGAAGGGATAGGAGAAGATACCGAAAGAGAAGGACTGAAGGAAACACCGGCGCGGATCGCAAGGATGTATGAGGAACTGATGGCGGGAATGGACGAAGATGCGGCAGTGCATCTGTCCAAGACATTTACCTCTCAAAATACAGGCATCGTGCTGGAAAAGGATATCACCTTTTATTCCATGTGTGAGCATCATATGCTTCCTTTTTACGGAAAAGCACATGTGGCATATATCCCGGACGGGAAGGTTGTCGGGCTGAGCAAGCTGGCAAGAACGGTAGAGGTATTTGCCAGAAGGCTGCAGCTGCAGGAACAGCTGACGGATCAGATCGCAGATGCCCTGATGGATGAGCTTGGCGTCAAAGGTGCCATGGTCATGGTACAGGCAGAGCATATGTGCATGACGATGCGTGGGATCAAGAAGCCGGGCAGCCAGACAGTGAGCATTGCCACAAGAGGCTGTTTTATAGACAATGAAGCACTGCAGAATACATTTTTCCAGATGCTGCACAGCTAAGCTGTGGATATAACGGGAAAGGATGATGCAGTAATTATGGAACAGAAAAAAACAGAGCGTATCAACCGGATTTTAACGCATCCTTCTTATATAGAATATGTTTCCCAAAACGCTGAAAAGGAGCAGGACAGGGTGTTCTGTCATCATGATATGGGGCATTTTCTGGACGTGGCAAGGCTGGCTGAGATACTGAACCTGACAGAAGCGTACGGACAGGATGCAGAGCTGATCTATGCAGCAGCGCTATTGCATGACACCGGAAGGCATATCCAGTATGAAACGGGAGAAGATCATGCACTGGTCAGTGCACGGATGGCACCGGCTATTTTAAAAGACTGCGGGTTTATGCAGGAAGAAGCAGAGCAGATCGTATCGGCGATCGCTACCCACAGACTGGCAGAGGTACGCGACAGAAAAGATTTAAACGGACTGTTATACAGGGCTGATAAGCTGAGCCGTCCCTGCTATTGCTGTAAACAGGAAAGTGCATGCAACTGGAAGGGCGATAAGAAAAACAGACAGCTCATCTGGTAGTATATAAAAACGGCAACAGAAGCGGCGGGATGAATAATTGTAGTAAAGACAGATAAACGGCAGGTTATGCAGGAGGAAACGACGGAAATGATTATCGGAAATAAGACATTTGACACACAGCACGAAGCATACATTATGGGCATTTTGAATGTCACTCCCGATTCCTTTTCAGATGGTGGGAAGTTTAATACATTAGATGCGGCGCTCAGACAGACAGAGCGAATGGTAGAGGAAGGTGCAGCGATCATAGACATTGGTGGCGAATCGACAAGACCGGGCTATACAAAGCTTTCCGATGAAGAGGAGCTTTCCCGTGTCCTGCCTGTGATCGAGGCGGTCAAGAAGCGGTTTGATGTACCGGTTTCTCTCGATACATACAAATCCGGTGTGGCAAGAGAGGGCTTGCGGGCAGGTGCAGATATGATCAATGATATCTGGGGACTGCAATACGATCCTGCCATGGCAAAGGTGATCGCAGATGCAGATGCGGCCTGCTGTCTGATGCATAACAGAAAGAATACAGACTATCATGACTTTATGAAGGATGTTCTGATGGATCTGGAAAACTCGCTTGAACTGGCAAAAAATGCGGGGATTTCCTATGATAAGATCATGATCGATCCGGGTGTCGGTTTCGCAAAATCTTATGAACAGAATCTGACAGTTATTAAAAATGTGAGTGAGCTGCACAGTCTGGGGCTTCCGGTCCTGATGGCAGCAAGCAGAAAATCAGTTGTCGGACTGACACTGGATCTGCCAAAGGATGAGAGACTGGAAGGTACGATTGCGATCACGGTAGCGGCAGTTCTTTCCGGCTGCAGCTTTATCCGGGTGCATGATGTAAAGGAAAACCTGCGTGCCATGCGGATGGCAAAGGCAATTTTGCAGGCGGAATAGAAAGAGGATTCCATGGATTATATTACGATCAAAAATCTGAAAATATTTGCACATCACGGTGTGTTTGAGCAGGAAACGGAAAATGGGCAGAATTTTTATGTGAATGCAAAGCTCTATGTGGATATGGAGCGGGCAGGCACGACAGATGCACTGGATGATGCGGTCAATTACGGAGAGGTCTGTCTGTTTCTGGAGAGCTTCCTAAAGGAGCATACCTATAAGCTGCTGGAAAAGGCAGTAACAGAGACAATGCAGGCGGTTCTGGTGCAGTTTCCGACAGTTAACGGACTGGAACTGGAGCTTAGTAAGCCACAGGCACCGATACCGCTTTCGTTTGAAACAGTATCCGTGACAAGATCCCTGTTCTGGCATAAGGTGTATCTGGGGATCGGTTCTAATCTGGGGGATAAAAAGGAATTTCTGGATCAGGCGGTGGAAAAACTGAAGCTGGATAAGGCGCTCCGGAAGCTGCGGACTTCAGACTGGATCGTGACAAAGCCTTATGGCGGAGTGGAGCAGGATGATTTCTTAAACGGTGCGATCGAAGCGGAAACATTCCTCTCGCCGGATGCACTGCTTCATAAGCTGCATGCGATCGAGCAGGAGGCGGGAAGAGAGAGAAAGATCCATTGGGGACCGCGGACGCTGGATCTGGATATTTTACTGTACGATCATGAGATCATAGATACAGAAAAACTGACGATCCCGCATATTGATATGCAAAACCGCCAGTTTGTATTGGAACCGCTTTCACAGTTAGCACCGGCTTACATGCATCCGGTGCTGCATAAGACGATCAGTCAATTGCTTGCAGAGCTGCTGCCTTAGCAGCATCGAAGGTCATAACGGATATCGGCCCGTAGGTGCTGGTCTGATAAACCGGTGTATCAGCGCCGAAGCTGTGAAAATAAACGTAAGATGAGGTAACATTGATATCACTGTAGTTACCTTCTGCTACAATTTCAGGATTACTGCCATCGATGCCCATGCGCATAAGAGCAGGGGAAGACGGATCATTTTTCTGATAGTATACATAGCTGCCCGCTATATTAAACAGATCCACGCGGTCGGTTGTCAGAACCGTATTACTGCCATCTGTCAGATCATAGCGGCAAAGCTGATAATTATTTTCCGTATCCAGATAATAGATGGAACTGCCCGATAAAGTCGGATACCACATGTTGTACTCGAACAACGTCTGAACGGTGCCTGACTGTGTATCATAGCTGTAAAGGTAATGATCCTCTGTAGTACCGTTATAATAGATCACACCACTTGCGGCACTTGCCGGATTTACCAGATATTCCGCGACAGCCCTTGCATCGGATTTATCAGTATTTATTGCATAAAGCTGCAATGTTTTTGCATTGTCAACTGCTTTCTCATAATAGAGTGTGTTGCCGATCAGGTTCAGTGTGTTACAGCTGGAGCGGTCCAGACAGGTAATATTTTTACCGTTTGTTTTGCATCGGTAAATACCGGACATATGGATCAGAAAACCAAGACCGGAGGCCTTGGAAGCTTCCTTCTGGTAATAGTACAGATAATTGCCGCCTTTATTCAGGAAGGCAAGGGAAGACTGCCCGAGCTTGGTAATCTCTGTCTGATCGGGATTCATTCTGTAAAGCGTATAATCATCATACGCATTTGCAAAATAAACCTTATTATCTGCCTCACAGAAATAACCGCCATTATTCAGGTTCCCGGCGGTATTTCCGACTGTATCGGAAGAATTCTGCGGAAGCTTTGTGGCAAGTCTGGATAAGACTGTCAGCCCGAAGATCAGTATCAGTATAATGGAAATGGTAATGATCACAGTTTTTTTACAGTTCATAATAACATCCCTTTCATAACATATTTATTTTCTGACTTCATTATAGCAGATGAAGGCGGAAAATAAAATCGCACAAAATATGTTTTTGTGCAGGAAAGAGCAGGGAAGGGAAAAAATATAATTTTACATAGAGATCGGCTCGATTTTACATAGAACTGATAGCATAGAAAATACAAAATCGTATATAGTAAACGGAATGGAGGAAACACAATGGAGCTCGGTATATTAAGAGATGAGATTGATGAGATCGACGGAAAGATCGTGGATCTGTATGAAAAACGAATGGATATCTGCAAGCAGGTGGCAGAGTATAAGATCGAAACCGGAAAAAAGGTATTTGACAGAACGCGTGAGGAAGAAAAGATCAGAAAGGTGAAATCCCAGACACATAACGAGTTTAACAGCCACGGTGTGGAAGAACTGTTTGAGCAGATCATGTCCATGAGCAGAAAGCTGCAGTATCAGATGCTGGCAGAAAAAGGAAGCCTTGGTAAACTTCCGTTCATTGGTGTCGATGAACTGGATACGCAAAAGGCAAGAGTTGTATTTCAGGGAGCGGAAGGTGCATATTCGCAGGCTGCCATGGATAAATATTTCGGCGAATCCATCAATAGTTTCCATGTGGAGACATTCCGGGATGCGATGAGCGCGATCGATGAAGGCAGTGCGGATTTTGCTGTTCTGCCGATTGAAAATTCCACAGCGGGTATGGTCAGTGAGATTTATGATTTGCTGGTAGAGTTTGAAAACTATATTGTCGGTGAGCAGATTATCAAAATTGAACACTGTCTGCTTGGTCTGCCGGGAACGGATCTGTCCGAAGTCAAAACAGTATATTCCCATCCGCAGTCCCTGATGCAGAGCGCACGTTTTCTGCAGGGGTATGACTGGCGTCAGATCAGCATGCAGAACAATGCGTTTGCCGCACAGAAGGTAAAAAATGATGGAGATAAGACGCAGGTAGCGGTCGCAAGTGAATATGCGGGCAAGATCTACGGATTGGAAGTACTGCAGAAGGGAATAAATCAGGCGGAAAATAATTCAACCCGTTTTATCATTGTGACAAATCAGAAGATCTTCCGGAAGGATGCACATAAGATCAGCATCTGCTTTGAGGTACCTCATCAGAGCGGATCCCTGTATCATATGCTGTCCCATTTCATCTATAATAATCTGAATATGTGCAAGATTGAAAGCCGCCCGATCGAGGATCGCACATGGGAATACCGCTTTTTTGTGGACTTTGAAGGAAATCTGGCAGACAGCGCTGTGAAGAATGCACTGCGCGGTCTGCGGGACGAAGCAAGAAATATGAAGATCCTTGGTAATTATTAATATTGTGTATTTACTGCATTTGTAAAATGATACAAAGGAGATTGAGAACGTGGCACTGAAAACATTTGCTGCTATTGATGTCGGTTCCTTTGAACTGGCAATGAAAATTTTTGAAATATCACCCAGAGCGGGGCTTAGAGAAATTGATGATATCAGACACCGGATCGATCTGGGGACGGATACCTACACGACCGGAAAGATCAGCAATGAGCGAATCAACGAGTTGTGTGAGGTATTAAAGGAATTTAAAGAAATCATGCGTACTTATAAGGTAAACGCATACAGAGCCTATGCAACGAGCGCGCTCCGGGAGACGGAAAACAGGCTGATCATTCTGGATATGATCAAGAACCGGACAGGACTGGATATAGAAGTACTCAGTAATTCCGAACAGCGTTTCCTGGATTATAAGGCAATCGCTTCCAAGGGCGAAGGCTTCCAAAAGATCATTGAGAAGGGGACTGCGATCGTGGATATCGGCGGAGGCAGTGTACAGATTTCTCTGTTTGATAATGACTCCCTGATCACAACGCAGAACATCAGACTCGGTGTGCTGCGTATGCGTGAACGGATTCTTTCTATGCAGGTAAAACCATCCCAATATGAAAAGCTGATCGAAGAGATCGTGGACAATCAACTGGAGATTTTGAAAAAAATGTACTTTAAAGACCGGGTGATCGATAACATTATTGTTGTGGATGATTATCTTTCTCCTGTGATGCAGAATCCGGCTGTGTGTGCAGGCGGCGGCTATATGACAAGAGAGGACTGCATTGCTCTTGCAGGTCAGCTGCAGGGCAAAAACAAAGCGGAGATCGCCAAAAAGCTGGGGATCAGTGAAGAAAAGGTATTCCTGCTGTTTAACAGTGTTGTGCTGATGAAACGGGTGATCGAATGCATGAATGCAAAGCTGTTGTGGGCACCCGGTGTGACGCTGTGTGACGGTATGGTTTACGAGTATGCAGAGGGTAACAGGCTGATCAGCCCGGAGCATGATTTTGAAAAAGATATCCTTGCCTGTGTTGCCAATATCAGCAAGCGGTACATGGGCAGTAAAAAACGCAGTGAATCAGTGGAGAATATTGCACTGACGATCTTTGACAGTATGAAGAAGATCCACGGGCTCGGCAAAAGAGAGCGTCTGCTATTGCAGATCGCTGCAAAGCTGTATGACTGCGGAAAATATATCAGTATGACAAGTGTGGGAGAATGCTCCTACAGTATTATTATGGCAACGGAGATTATCGGTTTGTCGCATCTGGAGCGTGAAATGGTTGCCAATATCGTAAAATACAACCGGATCGATTTTCCGTATTATCACGAAAACGGAGAGCAGCTTGGCATGGATCTTGCCTCTTATCTGAAGGTGGCAAAGCTGACAGCGATCCTGAAGCTGTCAAACGGGCTTGACCGGAGCCACAAGCAGAAGTTCAAGACGATCAAAGCAACGCTGCATGAACAGGAGCAGGAGCTTGTACTTTCCGTAGACACGGCGGCTGATATCACACTGGAAAAGGGATTGATCAAACCAAAGGCGCAGTTCTTTGAAGAAGTATATTCGATCCGGCCGGTCATCAGACAGAAGCGTAATTACGGAAAACAATAATGGGAGGCATAACATGGGAGAAAAATCAGAAAAGCCGTTTCGTAATCCGGCTTATTATACAAACAGAGAATTGAGCTGGCTGCAGTTTGATAACAGAATATTAGGGGAGGCAAGGGATAAGAGTATTCCGTTGTTTGAACGGTTGAAATTTTTGAGTATTACAGCCTCCAATCTGGATGAATTTTTCATGGTGCGTGTGGCATCCCTGAAAGACATGGTGCATGCAGGCTATGAGAAAAAAGATATTGCGGGCATGACGCCACAGCAACAGTTAAAGGCACTCAACACAGAGACACATGAGCTTGTAAATATGCAGTATTCCACGTATAACAGAAGTCTTCTGCCGCAGCTGAGCAGTAATGGACTGCATATCATTACGCAGCATGAAAAACTGACGAAAAAGCAGGAAGAATATCTGAACCGTTATTTTGAGGATGAGGTATATCCGGTTCTGACACCGATGGCAGTGGACAGCTCCCGCCCGTTCCCACTGATCCGCAATAAATCACTGAATATCGGCGCACTGGTACGGAAAAAGGGTGAGGAAAAGGCAGAGATCGAGTTTGCTACTGTACAGGTTCCTTCCGTTTTGCCGCGTATCATCCAGCTTCCGCAGGAGATTGGTGAAAAGAGCGCGACAGCGACAGTTATCTTACTGGAAGAAGTGATCGAGCATAATATCGATCAGTTGTTTTTGAATTATGATGTGATCTGTGCGCATCCGTTCCGTATTATGCGTAATGCGGATCTTTCCATTGATGAGGATGAAGCAGCCGATCTGTTAAAGGAGATCGAAAAGCAGCTCAAGAAAAGACAGTGGGGAGAAGCGATCCGTCTGGAAGTAGAGGATGGCATTGATAAACGGTTGTTAAAGATCATCAAAAATGAATTAAAACTTTCCGAAGAGGATATTTATTATATTCCGGGGCCTCTGGATCTGACCTTCCTGATGAAGATGTATGGCATGGACGGCTTTGATGCCCTGAAGGTACCGAAGTATACGCCGCAGCCGGTCAAAGAATTACCGGCAGATGCAGATATTTTTGAAGAGATCCAAAAGCATGATATCCTGCTGCATCATCCATACCAGACCTTTGAGCCGGTCGTGGATTTTGTCAGAAAAGCAGCAAAAGATCCGCAGGTACTTGCGATCAAGCAGACGCTTTACAGAGTCAGCGGTAATTCGCCGATCATCAAGGCACTTGCACAGGCGGCAGAAAACGGAAAACAAGTTTCTGTTCTTGTGGAATTAAAGGCAAGATTTGATGAGGAAAACAACATTGTCTGGGCGAAGATGCTGGAAAAAGCAGGCTGTCACGTTATTTACGGACTGGTAGGTCTGAAAACACATTCCAAGATCACGCTGGTTGTCAGAAGAGAAGAGGACGGAATCCGCAGATATGTACATTTAGGCACAGGTAACTATAATGACGCGACTGCAAAGCTGTATACCGATACAGGACTTCTGACCTGTCAGGAGGCGATCGGGGAAGATGCAACAGCCGTATTCAATATGCTTTCCGGTTATTCCGAGCCAAAGAGCTGGAATAAGCTGGCACTGGCTCCGCTCTGGCTGAAGGATAAATTCTTATATCTGATCGGCAGAGAAGCGGAAAATGCAAAAGCAGGAGAAAAGGCACATATTGTTGCAAAGATGAATTCTTTATGTGACAGAGATATCATCGAGGCACTTTACAAGGCAAGTGCAGCAGGCGTAAAGATCGAGCTGATCGTCCGTGGTATCTGCTGCCTGAAGGTAGGCATTCCGGGCGTCAGTGAGAATATCACAGTACGTTCGATCGTCGGAAACTTCCTGGAGCATGCCCGTATTTATTATTTTGAAAATGCAGGAAGTCCGGAGGTATATATGTCAAGTGCGGACTGGATGCCAAGAAATCTGGAACGCCGTGTGGAGATCCTGTTCCCGGTAGAACAGGAAGATCTGAAGGAAAAAGCAATCCATATCCTGCGCGTCCAGCTTGCGGATACGTTGAAGGCGCATGTGATGCAGGCGGACGGCAGTTACGAAAAAATAGATAAGAGAGGCAAAAAGCTGATCTGTGCACAGGATACCTTCTGCGAGGAAGCGATCCGTGAAGCGGAAGAAGCAAAAGCCAAGGATGATCCGGCAAAGGACAGAGTATTTATCCCGGAAAAGAGCCGGATCATACAGGAGGACGAATGAAAAAAGCAGTGATCTTTGACCTGGACGGTACATTAACAAATACTTTAAAATCATTATGGAAGTCGACTAATATGGCACTTGCGACCGCAGGGCTGCCACCGCACGAGATCGACAGCTATAAGTATTTTGCGGGAAACGGGGCAAAAGAACTGATCCGCAAGAGCCTGATCGCGGACGGCGATACGGAGCTTGTGCATTTTGACAGTGTGATGGAGGCGTATAACCGTATCTTTGAAGACTACTGCATGTATGAGGTAAAGCCTTATGATGGGATACGGGAGCTTTTGAAAGCCCTGAAAGAAAAGGGACTGCATCTGGCAGTGAACTCTAACAAACCGCAGCCGCGTACAGTAGATGTGGTGGAGAAGATCTTCGGAAAAGACATGTTTGATCTTCTTGTGGGACAGTGCGAGGAGCGCAGAAGAAAACCGGCGCCGGATGGCGTAAATTATATTCTGGAACAGCTGCATCTGGACAAAGCGGATGTGCTTTATATCGGTGATACCTGCACGGATATGCAGACCGGCAAAAGTGCGGGCGTATTTACCGTGGGAGCACTCTGGGGCTTCCGCGACAGACAGGAACTTGTTGAAAACCATGCAGATGCCATTATTGAAAAGCCGCTGGAGCTTTTGCAGTATATTGATCAGTAGAGCTGTAAGGAGAAAGAATAAGAACATGGAGAAAGAAATAAAACATGCCGGGATCAAATTGATCGCAACGGATGTAGACGGTACTTTAGTGAAAGATTCCTCCAGAGAGGTGTCGCAGGAAGTGATCGGGACAATTCAGCAGCTTGTGGACAAGGGGTATTACTTTATGATCGCAAGTGGCAGGCAGTATGGCAGCATCCGAAAGATGTTTGCATCGGTTAACCGAAATCTGCTTTTTATTGCGGAGAATGGCGCACATATTATCAAAGACGGACAAAATTATGCAGTGACAAAGATGAAACGGGAAGACGTGACAGCGATCATGGCACAGCTCCGCGGCTTTTATCCGGAAGGATGTCATGTTGTGGCATCAACGGATCATGGCTGTTTCCTGGAGAGCAAGGATGCGGATTTCATACATCTGATCCGCGATGCATACAGAAATGATGTGACATTGACAGACGATATTCTTGCGCATGATGTGGATATTGTGAAACTGGCGATCTATAAAAAGGGCAGTATCCGCGAGATTGGTGAGAAGATCCTTGTGCCTGCATGGAAGGATAAGGTAAAAGTCTGCATGGCGGGAGAAGAATGGGTTGACTTCATGGATGCTTCGGTGGATAAAGGAAATGCCATGAAAGTAGTGCAGGAAGGACTTGGTATCACACCACAGGAAACGATGGTATTCGGTGATAACGAAAATGATATCGGACTTCTGAAATCGGCGGCTTACAGTTATGCGGTGGAAAATGCCAAGGAGATCGTAAAGTCAGCAGCAGCATATACATGCCCGCCCTATTGGGAGAATGGTGTGCTTTCCGTCCTGAAAACATTGTTATAACTTGGATTAAGTTCTGTTGCAGATTTTTGAAGCGGGAGTAATAACCGGACAGCAGAGAATGATGGACGGTAGAAATGATTAAATGGATCAATAAGAAGGGAGAAGGATCATGCCTGAATTTGATGAAAAAGTATTGGATGTATTTTTAGAGAAGCAGTTACAGCTGTTTCCGGAAGAAGTGGCAGCGACAAGAGAGGAAGCGAAGGATTTTCTGGATGAGTGTATGGCGGTTGTGGTAAAAGGAGCCAAAGAAGTCTGGACCTACTTTGATGAGGAAGGGGTAGACATCTCAGAAATGAATGAAGCGGATATTTTAGATGCGGATGAAGTGTTTGCCATCGGTGACGGACGTTTCCTGATCGTAGAGGCATAAAAGGTGCATTGCCTTAAGAAAAGATTAAGAAAAAATACCACTGCAAGTGTTTTTGAATCATTGACGCACCCAGATATTGTGGTATAGTAATAATAAGGGTTTTTGATTGTGAAAATGAAAGGAGATTATCATGAAAAAACGTTTATTATGCGCGTTGCTTGCAGCGGCAATGTGTTTTGGCGAAACGCTTTCTGCTTCTGCGGTTACGGTTTCCACAAATGACGTGGAAATGGAACAGACAGGAACAATATCTGAAAATACGACTGAGGTGGATGCAGAGAAAGAGGCTGCTACCATTTATCCGGATGGAAAAGTTCCTACCAAGTTCCCCAAGGGACAAGGCTATGAATTGAAGATGTATGTAACACCTGATACAAAATATTCGGTTGCAGTATATGATGCCAAAAATGAAATGGTATCTTATACAATGGGATTTTCTGCGAAAGCACCTTTTGGGCAGGAGGGAGAAGTTCTCGAAACAGTAAGGCTTGAGTTTGATAAGCTGGCAGTAGGAAATTATGAATTGAAATATTGGATTGGCGGATTAGACAGCGCTAATGCATCAACTGCACAGGGTAAAACAATTTATGTGCGGAAATCAATTCTGAAAAAGGAAAATGAGAATATTACCGAAGTCACGGTTTCAAAAGCTGTATATACAGGAAAATCGGTAAAACCGGTTGTTAAGATCGTAGAAACAGAAGGCGACAATACATATACACTGGTTGAAGGAAAAGATTTCTCCTACGAGGTAACATCTGCAAATAAAAAAGAAATGGGTACTGCAACTGTCACGATCATGGGTATGAATGATTATATGGGAACGATGACGGCAGACTTCGATATCACCCCACAGGCACCGGCGATCACAGGCGCTGTATGTACAGGCTTTAACAGTGCCAGGATCACATGGAATGCGGTAGCCAATGCAAACGGTTATATTTTGGAAAGAAAGACCGGTACCGGTAATTTTGCACAGGTTGCAACGCTTGCATCCGGGGCAACATCTTATGAAGATACTACAGGACTTGTAACAGGTGAAACATACTATTACAGAATTGTGGCAAAAGCTGATTCCAAGACAAATGCAAACCAGTATGTGGAAAGTGAAAGAAATGAGAATGGTGTGGCAGTAAAGATTACGCCATCTTCTCCAAAGCTTATATCACTGGAGAGTACTTCCTACAATAAGCTGAAGCTTACATGGAATACAGTAAACGGTGCGACAGGATATCTGGTATATCAGATTCTGGCAGACGGCTCTTATAAGCAGGTAAAGACAGTAGCACAGCCTGCGACGGGAACACAGGCAAGTGCCACAATGACAAAGCTGAAACCGGGGCAGAAATATCGTTATACGGTAAAAGCATATACACTTGCAGCGAACAGTGTGACAAAGATTGTCAGCGGCTGTGATACAACAGGACTTTCCGCAAAGGCAAAGCCTGCAACACCGGCTGTAACATCTGTGAAAGCAACAGATTATAATAAGATCACCGTAAAATGGAAAAAGGTAACAAAGGCTTATGGGTATTATATTTACCGTAAAGTAGCAGACGATGAAGATGCTTCATGGAAGCGTATCAAGAAAGTGAAATATGGCAGCACAACAAGCTATGTGGATACTAAGGCTGAGACAGGTGTGAAATACATCTATGCTGTGAAAGCATACACAAGAGTAAAAGGCAAGAATGTATTCAGTGATATGAACAGATCTGAAAAGGGTGCCAAGGTTGTCAGAGCCGTTCCGAAAAAACCAACTATTAAGCTGACCCAGTGGGGACGCAGTATTGATGTGGATATCAATAAGGTAGCAGGTGCTGACGGATATGTGATTTATCGTAAAGTAGGTAACGGTAAATACAAGAAGATCGGAACAATCGATGCAAAGAAGAATGCGGATTTTACAACCTATAAAGATGCAACAGTATCTTATGCAAAGACGTATTCTTACTATGTAAGAGCTTACAAGCAGACAGATGAAAGCCGCGTGATGAGTGCTAAGAGTAAAGCACTTACGCTGACAACAAAGTAAAATAAGAAAAGTAAATGTAAAAAAAGCGCCGGGAAAATGTGAAAACATTTTTCTGACGCTTTTTTACATTGTGTGTATATAAGACACCTTTTGCCGTTTATATCGTGATATAGGGTTATTTGCTCAAATATTGTTTCATACCGGCAAGTATCTCATAGGGTACGTACAGCTTTCCATAGCCGTTACCCAAGGATAATCCGGGTTTGGCAGCACCGTGGAAATCAGAACCGCCGGATAAGAGCAATTCATATTTTGCGGCAAGCTTTCTGATCTGTCGTTCCTCCGCGGCATTGTAAGTGGAATAAATGGCCTCAATGCCTGCAAGCCCTTCCTGTTTTAGTGTGGCAACCAGTTTGTCCAGTCTTTCGTCCGACATATGGTACAGGATCGGATGTGCCAGGATCGGAACGCCACCACTTTGCAGGATCAGATGCACAGCCTGCATGGGTGTTACCTTTTCCCTGGGAATATAGCAGGGAGCATGATCGCCGACATAGCGGTCAAATGCTTCCGAAAGCCCTTTGACATAGCCATGCGCCAGCAGAAAGCGGGCATAATGGGCTCTTGTCAGTACGGAGCCGGGATACTCGGCAAGAAGCTGTTCATAGGTAATATCTATGCCATGCTCCTGCAGTTTTTTACACATTTTTTGGTTGCGCAGATTGCGTGAATTCTGGAAGTCTTTCAGATAATGCTGAAAGTGTTCTTCCGTATAGTCGATATAAAGTCCGACGACATGGATATCTCTGCCTTCATATTCGGTAGAAAATTCAATACCGGGAATGACCTCGATATCCTTATCTGCCGCATAAGCAAGTGCATCATCAAGTCCGTCTGTTGTATCATGATCGGTCAGGGCAAAGGCAGCCAGTCCCTTCTCAAGTGCCATATCAACAAGGGCAGAAGGCGTTTCACTTCCGTCGGATCTGTTAGAATGTACATGTAGATCGACCGGACGTGTTTCGCCCGGTCGAATAGTAAGATTTCTTATCATATTAATTATCATCTTCCTCTTTTTCAGCTGTGTATACAGTACGTTTACGTGCCATTTCATCACTTTCCAGATATTCGTCATAGGTGGTGATCTTATCGATCAGGCTGCCATCCGGCAGGATCTCCATGATGCGATTGGCTGTTGTCTGGACAAACTGGTGGTCGTGGCAGGCAAAAAGCTCAACACCGCCGAATTTGATCAGTCCGTTGTTCAGTGCTGTGATAGACTCCATATCCAGGTGGTTGGTAGGCTCATCTAAGATCAGACAGTTTGCACCGGAAATCATCATTTTGGAGAGCAGGCAGCGTACCTTCTCACCACCGGATAATACCTTGACTTTCTTCACCCCGTCTTCTCCGGCAAACAGCATACGGCCGAGGAAACCACGGACATAGGTCACATCCTTCACAGGAGAGTAGCCCATCAGCCAGTCAACGATAGTCAGATCATTGTCGAATTCCGCTGTATTATCTTTCGGGAAGTAAGCCTGTGAAGTGGTAACACCCCATTTGATCGTACCTTCATCCGGTTCCAGTTCGCCGACAAGAAGCTTGAATAAAGTTGTCTTTGCAAGCTCATTACTGCCCACAAAAGCAATTTTGTCATCATGACCGACATTGAAGGAAATATGATCCAGTACCTTTTCTCCATTGATCGTTTTGGAAAGATTTTCAACAAATAATACTTCATTACCGATCTCGCGGTCAGGTCTGAAATCGATGTACGGATATTTTCTGCTGGAAGGCTTGATTTCATCCAGTTCAATTTTTTCCAGTGCTTTCTTACGGGATGTAGCCTGTTTGGATTTGGAAGCGTTAGCAGAGAAACGGGAAATGAATTCCTGCAGTTCCTTGATCTTTTCTTCTTTCTTTTTGTTAGCTTCCTTCATCTGCTTGACAAGTAACTGGCTGGATTCATACCAGAAGTCATAGTTACCGGCATATAACTGAATTTTACCGTAGTCGATATCTGCAATATGGGTGCAGACTTTATTTAAGAAATAACGGTCATGGGAAACAACGATAACCGTATTTTCAAATTCGATCAAAAATTCTTCCAGCCATGCGATCGCATCCAGATCCAGATGGTTGGTAGGCTCATCCAGAAGCAGGATATCCGGGTTACCGAACAACGCTTTGGCAAGCAATACCTTGACCTTATCGTTACCGCCGAGATCGCTCATCATCGTGTAGTGCAGCTCGGAACCGATACCGAGACCGTTTAAAAGCATAGCTGCGTTAGTTTCAGCATCCCAGCCGTCCATTTCGGCAAATTCACCTTCCAGCTCACTGGCACGGATACCGTCTTCGTCGGTAAAGTCTTCTTTTGCATAGATGGCTTCTTTTTCCTTCATGATCTCATATAAGCGGGCATTTCCCATGATGACAACATCCATAACCGGATAGGAATCATATTTGAAGTGATCCTGCTCTAAGACAGAAAGACGCTGCCCGGGTGTGATGATGACTTCGCCATTGGTTGTCTCAAGCTGACCGGACAGGATCTTCAGGAAAGTGGATTTACCTGCACCGTTGGCACCGATCAGACCATAACAGTTTCCCTCTGTAAACTTGATATTGACATCCTCGAAAAGAGCCTTCTTTCCGATTCGTAAAGTGACATTACTTGCTTGTATCATGTGAAACCTCCTAATTTGATCTCCTGTTTATATTTTTTCTCATACAAAGTCTATTCTATAAGAAAAAATGTGTTTTGTACAGCATTATTGATAAAAGCAACAGGTAAAACCTGTATAAATTTCCCAAGGAAGGAAATAATAGAGATACAGTGTAGCGAAACTGTACAAAAAATATAGTGACCGAATGAGAAATGGGGAAATATAAAATGGCAGCATATCAGAAAATTGACTTTCATACACATTTGGAATCAGGAAGACAGGCAGAAGAGCTTCTGTCATCCATGCAGCAGACGGATGTAACACTTTCTGTGATCCTGCCGGTTGTGACAAGTCCGGAACAGTTTCAGCGCATAAATAATCATGCAGCGGAAATAAACAGGACTTATCCTGGAAAACTGCTTTCTTTTGGCAGTATCCATCCGTTATCACAGCAGTATAAACAGGAACTGAATTATATCAGGTCACTGGGGCTTCCGGGAATCAAACTACATCCGGACAGGCAGAAAACGGCAATAGATCATAAAGGATATCTGCATATCATAGATTATGCATCAGAGCTGGGACTCGTTATTGTGGTACATGCAGGCATTTCTTCCGGGCAGCAGCTGCCTGTGCATTGCCCACCGCAGCTTGCAGCCCTTATGTTGGAAGAGGTGCGGCCGCAGGGACTTGTGTTAACACATATGGGAGGATTTAAACAGTGGAGTCTGGTAGAAGAAACTTTGATCGGAAGACCGGTTTATCTGGATTGTGCGGGCTGTTCTGACAGGATGCCGAAAGAACAGCTGGTGAGAATCGTAAACAGGCACGGAAGTGATAAGATTTTATTTGCATCGGATTTCCCGCGGGGAAACACAAGAGATGAGATAGAATGGATAGAAAGCAGCAGTCTGACGCGGGCTCAGAAGCAGAATATTTATATGAAAAATGCATATAAATTGTTACATCTACATGCATTGTAAAGGTTTTGAAAACAGATGGCAGGGATCAGGATACGACCTGATTTTTGCCATTATTTTTACCGATATACAGATTGTTGTCAGCTAACTGGATCAGTTTATTGATCTTAAATCCGGGAATATAAGAGGCAACCCCGAAGGTCATGGTAACGGATACCTCTGTGCCTTCTTCCGTAACACATGCCTGCTCGATCGATGCACGGATCTTTTCGGCAAGTGCAGTCGCAACTGTTTCTGTCCCATTGATCAAAAGAAGGATCTCCTCACCGCCCCAGCGGCAGATACAGTCTTCCGGCCGTATATGAGAGCGGATCGTATCGGCAACAAGAATCAGTATTTTATCTCCACATTCATGTCCATAAGTGTCATTTACTTTCTTGAAATCATCTATATCACCCAGGATGACACAGAATTGTGTTCCGACTTTTTTTGCCTGCTCCATTGCTTTGTGCAGATGGATTTCCATACTGCGACGGTTTAAAAGCTGCGTCAGAGGATCGTGGCTGGCGATCGCGTCAAGCGTTTCTTTTTCCTGTTCCAGATGAAGCTGTGTATGTCTGATCTCCAGAACAAAAAAGAAGGAAAAGAGGATCAGCATGACAAAGCACACAAAAGAATTGAAACAGTAGTAAATGCCGACTGCACCGGATGGTGCAAAATCCCGGTAATAAGGCAGATGTCTGACACAGATCAGCTTTGTCCCGATGAAACACAGTAGTATGATAATACCGGAAATAAAGGGCGTCAGAATTTTTCTGCGAAACTGTGACAGTGTAAATGCCATATAAAAAGAAACGGAAACAAGCGCGATCGTATAGATCATGAAGCCCCATTCCCAGCCGACCAGCAGGGTGGCGTAGACGGAATGGAACAGAATCTCGGACATACTGAACAGATAAATAGCCCGGTAAGCCTTTTTTTTAATATAGACACCCGCCATGTAAAGATAGACGCCGAAGATAAGAATGTTATATAGATACATAGGAAAAATATTGTAGTGTAGAAAGACAATGGTAATGATCAGATGTATAAAAGCAACTGCGTAGAGAACGGTCGAGTATTTGAAAGTATCCTCGAGCTGTCGGCTGCCATCCAGATAATGTTTTAATTTATGAGTCAGATTATGCATAGTACCCTCGTTTCCCAAAAAACTCAAAAAATATCCGAAAAAGAAAGCAGATGCAGTAGAGATACCGCATCTGTGAAAAAACTGTTATTATAAATTGGATCATATGGAAAGATCGATATTAGCTCCCAGCTGTGGTGCAACAGAACGTTCCATTGCGGAACGATCGATCATGGAAGTAAGTGCGTCCCCCATTGCAGCTGACATGTCAAGCGATTTGCCAAGCATAGCTACGCCGACCTGAGAATTGATATTGTATTGTGCCATTGCCATTGATAATGCAGGAATATCCATCACACATCGCCCCCATCCTTTGTATTATATGCCGATTCCAAAATTTGATTAACAATATTTTAGCATAAGTCATGTGTTTTTGCAACCTGAAGGAGTTATTTTTTCATTGTTTTTCCGCTGAAATAAGATAGACAAAAAATCGAAAAAAAGTTATAATAATAAACAATATATGGCGTTAGCAATTTGACAGGGAGGACAGGGAGCACATGGCATTTGGAATGGTTTCACTTGAGAAAAGATTATCAAATAATATAAAAAACTACAGTCTGGATCAATTATTTCAGATCAATGAGCTGTCCGATTATATGGAGGCTGCAGCACATGTCAGCGGACTGAGCTTTCTGCTCGTACACAGGCATGGAGAAAAGGCTGTCAGCGTCGGCAATTTTATCGGGTTTAAGCCGGATGTGGTAAATGAGCCTGGGCATAAGATTAAAGTCTATGGCAGAACGATTGGTCATTTATATGTAAAAGAGGAAGAAGTCTGTACAAAAGAAGCAGAAGATTTTGTTAATGCGATCGTGACCCAGCTCACGAGACAGGCAGAAAATACATACCAGAGCATTGAGACGTCCATGTATGCGGATGAACTGGAAAGACGTCTTGAAAAAGAGCAGTATCAGGTAAAGCACGGCGAAAAGAAAGATGCACTTACAGGTCTTTTAAACAGCACGTATTTTGACAGCCGGATCACAGTGCTTGAACGTGCGGAGATTGTACCGGTAGCAATTATATGTGCCAATATCAATGACTGGAAATATGTCAACGACAAATTCGGAGATGAGGAAAGTGACCGTCTGATCCGGACCGTTGCCTCTATTATAAAGGATGAGGCAAAAGATGAATATGTGATCGCCAGATGCGGCGGTGATCTGTTTAATATATTGATCCCGATGGCAGAGGACGGAGAAGCGGAAGAGTACTGCAGGAGAATGCAGGAGAAATGCGAAAGCTTCGAGGATCCGAAGATTGCTCCATCCGTTGCCTGCGGTATTGTTTATAAAACAAATGTGGAACAGTCGATCAGAAAGCTTCTGCCGGATGCGGAATACGAAATGTTCAATAATAAGTTTGAACTCAAAAATGCACCCGGATACAGGGAAAGATTAGAAAAATAAAAAGAAAGAAACGCCGGAACTTATCAAAGCTCCGGCGTTTTCGTGGGTAAGAAGATGAACAAAAGAAAAGCAGTATTTTTTGATGTGGACGGCACATTATTTAAACAGGGAAAGAATGTTCCAAAGAGTACGATCCGGGCAATCGCAAAAATCCGGGAAAACGGGCATCTGGCATTTGTCTGTACAGGACGCAGCCGTGTCATGGTACCCAAAACACCGATCCTTGATATCGGATTTGACGGAGTTGTGGCAGCATGCGGTATGTATGCGGATTATCAGGGAAAGCTGCTTTTTGCGGAAGAGATGCGGCAGGAAGTGCTTGATGATATCCTCCCGGTATTGCAGCGGACAGAAACCATGTATATTCTGGAGGGGACGGAGTATATTTATTATGATGAAAATACGATCGGTAATGCGATTGATGACTGGTATATCGATGCGATCCGTACGATGATCCCCGGACACTTTATCCCGGTACCAAAGGACAGCTGCAAGATCAGAGCCAGTAAGGTCAGTATCCAGGTACCGCCGCAGCGTGCGCATGAAGTGATCGAAGCGGCAAAAAAGAATTTCCAGATTTTGTTGCACTATGACAATATTGGAGAGATTGTCCCAAAGGGGTATACGAAAGCATCCGGGATCAGACGTGTCTGTGAACTTTTGGGAATTGACCATGCGGATACTATTGCAGTGGGAGACAGTATCAATGATGTGGATATGCTGCAGTTCGCAGGCTGCGGTATTGCAATGGGAAATGCGACAGAACCGGCGAAAGAAATCGCAGACTATGTGACGACTGATATTTTCGAAGATGGCATCTGGAATGCCATGGCACATATGGGGCTCTTATAATGAAGAAAATAAATAGTGCGTAGTGTCAAAAGCCCGGGCTTTGATGCCTGCGGATTGTTCCGTGCTCTGCACTCCCACAATCCTGCCCAATATTCGCATAT